>Ga0222419_100190_pt1 | contig 99076 bp, 77 predicted proteins | sample 1B20Ametagenome_FD_182474 | JGI IMG/M metagenome (GOLD analysis project Ga0222419, IMG submission 182474) | Enriched microbial communities from leaf-cutter ant dump, University of Wisconsin, Madison, United States - 1B20A (version 2) | ecosystem: Environmental > Terrestrial > Nest > Insects nest...
AATCAAAGTTCCGTTCGAACGTAAGGAGATGGAGCATTACTTCGATGGCTCATGGAAATTCGGGACGGCAAAGCTCGTCTACAAGAAACGCAAGTGGTATCTGCATATCCCGATGTCCAAGGAGATCGCAGAACCGCAGCTCGCAGACATCAAACAGGTGGTCGGCATAGACCTGGGCATCAACTTCCTGGCGACCGCCTTTGACTCGCAGGGAAAGACGACATTCTATCCGGGCAGACAGGTGAAACGCAAACGCGCGCATTACAAGCGATTGCGCCAGCAGTTGCAGAAGAAACAAACACCCTCCTCCCGCCGCAGACTGAAACGGATTGGCGATCGAGAAACCCGTCACATGACCGACTTGAACCACAAGGTCAGCAAGGCACTCGTTCGCCAGTATGGGGCAGGCACGCTGTTCGTATTGGAAGACCTGACCGGCATCCGCAACAAAACCGAACAAGTCCGGTTGAAGGATCGCTATGTGACGGTATCGTGGGCGTTCTACCAGTTGCGCAGGATGGTGGAATACAAGGCGCAGCTAGCAGGCGCTACAGCGATTGCCGTAGACCCCAGGTACACTTCCAGACAGTGCTCCAGATGCAATCATGAAGAGAAAGCGAACCGGGACAAGAAGCGGCACTGGTTCTGCTGCAAGAATTGCGGCTACAAGAGCAATGATGACCGAGCAGCCGCCATGAATCTGTTAGCCAAAGGCTACAAATACCTCGAAGAGGTACCGGCATAGCAGGCTATGCCGGCAGGGCAGTCGTCAATCTGCCCGGTCAGCGAGCGCAAGCTTGCTGCAGATGTGACACCACGTTCGCATGCGAACGCCAAGAGATCGGAGTCGCAAGACGCTCACACGATCGGTAGTCACAAGCCCCCACTTCAAACGAAGTTAAGTGGCGGGTAATTGACAGCGAACGAAGTCTGACTTGGAGCAGTACCCCATCGACAGCGCTGGACAAGTACTCCCTCGTATACCGGACGCCGCTCATCCGGCAGGGCGACAGGCTTAAGCGAGGCAAAGACGACATTGCTGGACAATGGGATGAACGGCTTCCCGGCCCTGGCGGGCAGATCGTATCGAAGCTTGAAATCGAAGCGATGCGCGCCCAACCGATGCGAACCGCTGTGCTCGATGTGACGGAACAAATGCTGGTCAGCATGGCTTGATCCGGTGAGAAAAAGGGGCATACTGCGATGATTGTTTATTCGCAGCCCCCTTCTTTTCTATAAATGAATCAAAAAGGAGATGATCATTAATGAAACCGCTTTATCAGTCAAGATGGAAAGAATCGCTCATTGCCACGCTTTGCATGGTCATGGTTTTGGCGATCCTGGGGGCTGTCCGCGTTCCCGAAACCGCTCATGCAGCCGATGTTTTCGACAACATGCGCCAGAAGTGGGTGGATGTGCTGACCGGCGGCGCGAATCTGGATACTTCCGACCCGGATATTGCGGCCCTGATTTTGAAGATTGACACGCAGGCGCAAGACTACAAGGGCACGATGAACAAATCAGCATCCCGAACCTATATTTGGAGCGACCTGACCGACTTCCACTCCGACGGATACGATCTCCAGTATACCTACCAGCGGCTGCGCATCATGACGTTAGCCTATGCAACGACAGGCTCCGACCTGGAGGGCGATACGGTGCTGCGGTCGGACATCATCAGCGCGTTGGACTGGTGTTATGCCAATCAATACAACAGTACGAAGCATTCGCACAATCCCTATACAGGGAACTGGTGGCAATGGAGCATCGGGATCCCGCATGCTTTGGCCGACATGATGATTCTCCTGGAGCCCGACCTGACGTCTGCGCAGATCGCCGATTGGACGTCTGCCATGAATTATTTCATGAATAAAGAGGCATCGCTTGATGTCGTTACAGGCGTGAACGGCAACGGGATCGATTGGCTGGTATGGAATACGCTGGCTGCGATTGTTACGAAGGACGGCACGAAACTGAACAAGATCAGCAGTAAATTTGGCGGTTTTTTTGCTTACAGCACGACAGGCGTCGGTTTCTATAAAGACGGCTCTTATCTGGATCACACCAATGTTGCTTATACAGGCTCCTACGGAGGCATCATGCTGGATGGGCCTGCCAACTTGCTCTGGTTGTTCGAAGGAACCCCCTATGACACCACGGATCCGGCGGAAGCGAATACATGGGAGAAAATATACAATGCCTTCGAACCGACTATCTATGACGGCTTAATGATGGATATGACCAGAGGCAGAGCCATCTCGCGATATAATGCGCCGGATTACGTGAGCGGAGCCGCGAACATTGCCCAGATTGCCAGAGCGGCACGGGTTGCTCCTCCCGCAGATGCCGCCCGAATCAAGAGCATGGTGAAGTACTGGGTGCAGCAGAGCGCTTCCCTCTACAATATTTACGATATTTTGACGAACTATGATCAAATGAAAACAATCAAAGACATTATGGCCGATACCAGCATCATTCCCCGTGGCGAGAAAATCGGGCATTACGAGTTCGCCGTCATGGACAGAACCGTGCATCTGGCGCCAGGCTTCGGCTTCGGCATCAGCAGAAGCTCGAACAGGGTGGCGAATTATGAACTCACCAACGGCGAGAATAGAAGAGGATATCACACAGGTGACGGCATGACGTATTTATACAACGACGATCTGGGCCAATTTTCCGGGAACTTCTGGGCGACGGTAGACCCGGATTATCTGCCAGGGACAACCGTGCAAACCATTAAGAGATCGGACGGCAGCTTTCAAGCCGGGGACGGGGAAGGCACCCCTGCCAATACGTGGTCCGGCGGCGTAACCTTGGGGAATTATGGCGTATCCGGGATGGACCTGAAGCCAACCAAGGGGAGCCTGAACGCGAAGAAATCCTGGTTTATGTTTGACGACGAAGTCGTCAATCTGGGAGCAGGCATCAAAGTGGGTGCGACAGACACCTCGAACAAGCCGGTTAAGACAGTCGTTGAAAACAGGAAGCTTAACAGCGCCGGAGACAATGCATTCACCGTTGACGGGAACGCGAAGTTAACCTCGGTCGGATCGTCGGAGAACATGACCGGTGTGACCTGGGCACACTTGAAAGGAAATCCTCCCGTCTCCGACACGGGTTCCGACATCGGGTATTATTTCCCCGGCGGGGCAACCGTTCAGGGTCAACGCTTGCTGCGGACCGGGAGCTGGCACGATATCAACGACGGAGGCTCGACAAACGCCGTATCCAATCATTTCCTGACATTGACGATCGACCATGGGACTAAGCCTACTAACGGTTCCTACAGCTATGTCTTGCTGCCCGGCAAGAGCCCGGAGGAAGTCGAGGATTACGCCGACAATCCGGATATTACCGTGATCGAGAATTCGTCGAGCGCCCAGACGGTGAAGGAGAATAGCCTGAATATGACGGGAACCAACTTCTGGGCGGATGCCGCTTACACGTCCGGCGGCATCACGGTCAACAAGAAAGCTTCGGTCATGATGCAGGAAGTGCCGGGAAGCTCGATTGAACTGGCCATAACCGATCCGACCCAGGCAAACACCGGCACGATACAGGTCGAACTGGGTCAGTCAGCTTCCAGCATTCTGTCCGCCGACGAAGGCGTCACCGTGACGCAATTGAGCCCCACGATTAAGCTTACGGTCAACGTGAATGGCGCCAAGGGCAAAACCTTCAAGGTGAAATTGAATACAGCACCTCTTACGGAGCCTGCAAATGCGAAAACCGTACAAATTGTGCCCCAGGCGGATGCCTTCGTGCGCGACGGCACGTATGCGAACGATAATTACGGCGCGTCTTCCACGCTGTATGTGAAGAACGATGGCGTCGGGTATACGCGGAAATCCTACCTGAAATTCGATCTGTCATCGCTGTCCGGCATCGTGCATAGCGCCACTGTGAAGCTGGTGACATGGGACGCAGGGCCGACGACGATCAACCATGAGGCCCGGCTTGTCAGCGACCACGCCTGGACGGAAACGGGCCTGAAGTGGAGCAACCAGCCCGCAGCAGGCGGACTCATCGACAGTTGGACCGTTCCGGCGCCGGGGAGCGCGGTTGAGATCGATGTCACGGATCAAGTCTATGACGCCATGGCTGGCGATCGGAAGCTGGCGATCCAGATTGCCGCACCGACCGGCGTAGGCGGCGAAGGCTGGATGACATACGGCTCCAAAGATAACGCGAATGTCGATTACCGGCCCGTACTCGTGGTTCAATTGGTGCCGCTCGCGATTGCTGCGGTAACGGCCAGCGCCGACGACGGCAACATCCCGGCCAATACGATTGACCAGAACATCAGCACGCGCTGGTCGGCGGAGGGCAACGGACAGTGGATCCAATACGATCTGGGAGCCAATCACACCTTGGAGTCAGTCGGCATCGCCTGGTATTCGGGAAACACGCGGGCAACTACCTTCGATGTTCAAGTCTCGACGGACGGCGTGAGCTTTACGACGATCTACAGTGGCGTAAGCAGCGGCACAACCACGGACATTGAAAGCTATGATGTGACCGATACAACCGCGCGATATGTACGCATCGTCGGTCACGGCAACAGCAATAACTTGTGGAACAGCATCACGGAAACCGAGCTATGGGGGAATTGAAGGCGGTTTGATCGCTGAAGCATAGGCCTGAACGGCGTCATCCTTGAAGGACGACGCCGTTTATATTTAACGCCGGAACGTATAAGTCCCTCCGTCACTTTATTCGCATATCCGGCCCAGCCGCTCCCGCCACTCCAATTGTGTTTCTCCGACACTAATTTCGCGCCCAGTGTGCCTGACGCACCCAATTGTGCTTCTCCGACACTAATTTCGCGCCCAGTGTGCCTGAAGCACCCAATTGTGCTTCTCCGACACTAATTTCGCCCCCAGCCGTGTCTGATGCACCCAATTGTGTCTCTCCGACACTAATTTCGCGCCCAGCCGCGTCTGATGCACCCAATTGTGTCTCTCCGACACTAATTTCGCGCCCAGCCGCGTCTGATGCACCCAATTGTGTCTCTCCGACACTAATTTCGCGCCCAGCCGCGTCTGATGCACCCAATTTTGCCTCTCCGACACTAATTTCGCGCCCAGCCGTGTCTGATGCACCCAATTGTGCCTCTCCGACACTAATTTCGCTCCCAGCCGTACCCGGCGCCGTTCATGCTGCGATTAAGCAAATGGCGTCCGTGAAAGATAAGCGCCTGTTTACGCGTCGGGGGAGAGGCGGGACGGAAACTCCTGAGCGAAGGGGATAGCGGTAAAATGAAAATGGAGGAGAGTATGCCCATGGAAAGGGGAGGCCGGTTTTCGTCCTGAGCGAAGGGGATAGCGGTAGAATGCAGATTTGATCGAATGAGTGGCGGAGGAGCGCGCGGGGGACTGATGTTAAACCCGGGAGTTAGCCAAGGGCAAGCTGGCCAAGGACGCCGAAAGTGCAGGGAAGCTGCAGATCGCCATGAAGCGCCTTGGCCAGCTTCAGCCCGCCGTCCGGCGATTCGGTTGTTGTCATATAAGCCTCCTGAAGTGATCATCCTTGTTTTTCTTCCCGGTACTGGCCGGGTGTCATGTTGGTCAGCTTGCGGAACAGACGAATGAAGTTCTGGGCGTTGCTGTACCCCAAGGCATCGGCAATGGCTTGCACCTTCATATCGGTTTCAACGAGCCATTTTTTCGCCAATTCAACCCGATACTTCTGAATGTATTCCGATAGCGTAAACCCCGTTTCTTTTTGAAAAATTTTCCGGATATAGGTGGGATGAAAGTTGATTCTTCTGGCCACCTCCTCGAAGCTCAAATCCAATTGGTATTCTTTCTCGATGATTTCGATCACCTGATTGGTAATCGATTTTTGCTGCTCGGCATGCTGCTCTTCAATCAGTTTAATAATGGGAGAGATGACGTCGGACATCAGCCACTTCTCCACAACGGCATAGGAATTGATGGTAACCAGATATTCAAATAGCAAGGCGTGGGACTTGCTGATCCTGGAGCTGGATAAACCATAATCATCGAGGATGATCACGATATTGGATAATAATCGATACAAATGCATGTGATATTCTTCCAAGGTGAGTTCTACCGAAAATAAGGACGTTAGCAGCTCGTGCAACAATTGTTCCGCTTGCTGGGCATCCCCTGCATGAATGGCCGAGAGGAGCGCGTCCAGAATAAAATGCGGGAACATGAAGGTCGCTTTCCCCTTCGTCACCACATCCGACAAATAATAAATCCCGTTATCGTTCAGCTTCAACTGATATTTCAAAGCTTGCTGGGCTTCCTCGAAGGCTCGTTCCGTATCCAGATAGGAACCGAAATGCCGGCTGATGCCAATGCTGATTTTAAGATTCAGGTATTGCGTGACGGCCTCCGTTATTTTCTCCGCTTCCCGGTATACAAAGTTTCTTCGCGATTCGTCCGATCCGAGCGCCTCCGAGCCGATGACGGTCACCTGGCTATCCCTGACAACGACCGGAGTAAGGAGATATTGATTGCGATACAGATGCTGCATGATGTTGTTAATCGCAAACAGCATGAGATCGCGGTCTTTGTCCCGATAAGAAGTGCCCGATAACGTGAAGATGCGAATGACAAATACGAACATCTCGGGTTGTTCCGTTCGGAAGGAATACGATTTGATCTGTTCCGGAATGGACGAAGCGGAAACCTTGCCGCTTAACAGCTTGAACACAAAGAAGTCTTTGAGCTGGCCGAGCTGGTTGGAGACTTGACTGGTAAGCTGGTTCTGGTTGTTGATGATCGCCATGATGTTGTTATGAATGACCGCCATCTCGTCCTGTTTCGAGGAAATGGGCTCCGAGCCTTCAATCAGCAGCTCGCGCAAGCTGCGAATCGGCTTGTACATCCGACGGGAGACGCCGTATGCCGCGGCAGTGATGGCGATCACCATGATCAAGCAGATGGCAAAGGTAGTCCTCGCAATTTGTTTGGCTTGTTGGGTGATCGCATCGATGGAAACAAGCTTTATGTAATACCAGTGATTGTAGGAGGACTGGTAAGCAAAGGCATAATATTTTTTGCCGTCATGGGTGAAGGTATAGGTTTGATTGTTGTCTGTCAAGCCGGTATCTGAAGAGATCAGCGTCTCAAGCTCGCTTGGGAGCGATGCTTCGGCATTCAGCACTTGCAAATTTTCATCCAATATCAAGGAGAAGCTGGAATCGCTGTCTGCAATATGAGAGAACATTTGCTTCGTGTCGAATACGGCAATCAACAGGCCTTTCGGATCTTGGCCATGAATCGGAATTTTCTTGATCATCAACAATGGTTTATTTACAGCGCCGACCGGGGTCGCGCTTAACAGCCATTTGGTTAATTCCGGGCTGTGAATGAAAGAATCGTATTTTTCCATATAAATTTCAGGTTCGATCGATTCAATGCCCGCATTGCTGATTGCCCAACCGTGATCCAAATTAATAATATAGGAATCCTGCAGACCGAGATCGTAACTCTGCACATTGTGCAGCAGATGGGTCAAATTGTTGAAACGTCTAAAAAAGGCAGGGTTATAAGCGAGCGACATATCCGCGTCCAACTGAGGCGTCTGAATGAAGTTGATCAGCATGCGCTCGGAAAGATTCAGCGACAGGTCCATCTCCGATTTGGTCTGTTCCAGAATCTGCTCGCTGGAAGACTTGGCATTATGCACAACGGAATGATACGCCGTGTAATAGCCCACGCCTCCGACGATCAAGGAAGGCAGTGTGCCTATAAGCAAGGTGATCATAAAAACCATAAGGAAATAGCGGGAACGATGGAGTTTCATAGGCAGCTCCTGTTTGCGATTCTATGGAATGATTGTAGCACAACAGCTCGTTGCATTGGATAATCCTATTCGAGCTTTTGCCGATCGGATCGCGCTGCAATGCCCAAAAAACAGCGGATTGCTCGAACATGATTATAGGAAGCCATCCGCAGCGCATGGTACACTGACGGCAAATAAAACGTTGAGGAGTTCAAACATTGAAGACGATCAGAATTTCACCCGGCAGCCGTATCTCACAAATGTATAAGCAAAGATCCTTCTATTTGATGTTGGTCCCGGGAGTGCTCGTGTTTATTGCCTTTAAATATTTGCCCATGTTTGGTTTGATCACAGCGTTTCAAGACTATCAGCCCGTTAAGGGGGTTTGGCATAGCAATTGGGCAGGGATTGAGCATTTCACCCGTTTCTTTACGGAACCGACGTTCTGGAGACTGACGAAAAATACATTTTCAATTGCAATTTTAAGTACCGTATTTTTCTTTCCCATCCCCATTATGCTTGCCGTCTTGCTGAATGAAATAAGGATCTCATCCGTTAAACGAATCATTCAATCCTTTGTTTATATCCCTCACTTTGTGTCATGGGTCGTTGTATATGGATTGCTTTTCGCCCTGTTTACGTCCGATGGTTTGGTCAACTTGATCTTGGAGCATTTCGGCTGGCGCCCGGTCTCCCCATTAACGAATCCGGGATTGTTCAAAGTGATGATTATTTTGGAGCAAATATGGAAGGAGAGCGGCTGGAATTCCATTATCATCTTGGCGGCGATAACAGGCATTGATCCCGGGCTGTATCAAGCGGCTGAAGTGGACGGCGCCGGCAGATTCCGCAAAATATGGCATGTGACGCTGCCGGGCATCATGGGAACGGTCATTATTTTATTTCTGTTGCGGCTGGGGTCCTTCCTCGATACCGGATTCGAGCAAATTTTACTTCATTTGAACGCCTTGAATCGCAATGTAGGAGAAGTATACGACACCTTTGTTTACCAGTATGGCGTATTAAGCGGCCAATTCAGCTATGCCACAACAGTCGGATTGTTCAAATCCGTTGTGGGTCTGGCGATCGTCATGGTGACCAACAGAATTGTCAATCGCATGGGACAGGAAGGCTTATATTAAAAACAATCCATGAAATAAGGAGTCGGCATGATGAAGCAAGAAAGTGTGTTATCTCGTTCATTTGCAATTTTCAACTACGCCTTGTTGGGTTTAATGGCTTTGCTTGCGATCTTGCCCTTCTACTATATCATTCTCGTGTCGTTCACGCCGATCAGCGTGTACAACGCCAACACGATTATGTTGTATCCCAAAGGGTTTTCCGTCGAAGGGTTTTTGCATATTCTTCAATCCAAATCGATTCCGCGATCGTTGCTCAATTCTGTCTGGCTGTCCGTATCCGGCGTATTTCTGTATTTGGCGTTGAACATTTTGACGGCTTACCCTCTCGCAGAGAAGTCTTTGATTGGTCGAAAGCAGATTCAGCTCATGATCACCTTTACCATGATTTTCAGCGGCGGCATCGTGCCACTGTTCATCGTCGTGCATTTGCTTGGCCTCTACAATTCATGGTGGGCGGTGCTGCTGCCCGGCGCCGTTTCCGCGTGGAGTGTCATTATCTTCAGAAGCTTCTTCGCCACGATTTCCGATGAGATGAAAGAATCTGCGCGAATAGACGGCTCAGGCGAATGGAGAATTTTAGCATCCATCGTGTTGCCCGTCTGCAAGCCTCTGATCGCCACATTCGTCGTATTGTTCAGTGTTTCCATATGGAATGCTTATTTCACCCCGCTGCTCTTCCTGGATGACATCAAAAAGTGGCCGATACAAGTCATTTTGCAGCAAATGCTGGCTACCAATGATGACGGCTCGGGAGAGATTATTGCGATGCCGAGCGAGATGCTGAAGATGTCCGTTACCGTTGTGGCAACGGTGCCGATTCTTGCGATCTATCCGTTTATGCAGAAGTACTTCACGCAAGGCTTGATGATCGGCTCCGTGAAAGGCTGATGAAGCTGATATTATTCGGATTTGCTTCGCAGAGCGATCCGGTTAATATAAATATGTACAATCCAAGGGAGGCAACTGGAAATGAAGGCAAGCAAGCGCAAGCTGTGGCACGTCTCGACATCTATGTTACTGGTTTTGGCAATGGGCTTGGTAATGGTATTGAGCGGTTGCGGGGGCAAAAACAATGGAGGGGATTCGCAGGCCAGTCAGAGCACGAATCCGGCGACTGTCGAGCCGACGTCCGGCGGATCGAGTCCGACGCCGGAACAACCGGAAGAAAAAACGAAAATATCGATGATGGTCGTGTTGAATGGCTCTGAAGGCGCTCCGGATAAAGACGGTCCGTTTCAAACAGAATTGGAGAAATTGACAAATACCGAATTGGATATCAATTGGGTTCCGTCCCCGGTGTATTTCGACAAGCTTTCAGTCGCCATCAGCGCCGACAAGCTGCCGGATATTACAATGCCGACAAATATGAAGGAAGGCGCCATTCTTAATGCGATTCGCAACGGCGTTTTCTGGGAGATCGGTCCCTATTTAAAGGATTATCCGAACCTGAATCAGTTCAGCCCTGCCGTTCTTGCCAATGCGAGTGTAGACGGCAAGCTGTATGGATTGCCAAGGTTGCGCCAGCTCTCCCGTGTGGGAGTCGTCTACCGCAAGGATTGGGCCGATAAGCTGAATTTGCAGCCGCCGGCCTCGATGGAAGACGTCAGAAACATGGCCGAGGCGTTCGTCAAGAATGATCCGGACAAAACCGGGAATACAGGCTTGGCCGATACCAGTTCTTTGCTCATTGACACCGCATTCCCGCCTTCGCCCGAAATATATTTCGGCGGCCCCAACAAATGGGGGGTGAAAGACGGCATCGTTACGCCATCTTTTATGTATGACGAGTATTTTGCGGCGATGAAATGGTTCAAAGATATGTATGACCACGGTTATATGAACAAGGATTTTGCCTTGACGAACGCCAACCAACGCATGGAGCTGCTGAATAAAGGGAAAGCCGGATTAATGCTCGGCAACACTTCGGATGTCAATAAAATGACCGCGCTGCTGGCCGAGAAACAAGCCAAGGATCCGAATGTCAAGCTGGAAGATTTCATGGGCATAAGCGTCTTTAAGGATGCCGGCGGAAACTATGCGCCAACGGCAGCAGGCGATGGATACTATGGCGAAATACTGATTAACAAAAAAACCGTGAAGACGGAAGAGCAGCTCAGGAAAATACTCGCGTTTTTTGACAAGATCAGCTCCGAGGAAGGACAGAACTTGTTTTATTGGGGAATAGACGGCGTTCACTATGAAATGGTTGACGGCAAACGTGCCCGTACCGATGCCACGAACGCCATGTATAAAAAGGAAATCTCCAACTTTTTGTCCGTCGGCGTCTTTCAACAAGATTTTACATCGGCCGCCAATAAGGTCACACTGGGAGCCATGAGCGGGTTTGCCGGACTGGAGATCGAGTTGCATAAGGAATTGGCGAAAGTCGCGATTCCCAACGTCACGGCGCCATTCCTGTCGGAAACCTACACCAAGGAGGGTGCCGAACTGAGCAAGATCTGGCAAGACGGCGTCTTCCAGTTCATCATGGGCAATATTGATGAGAAGGGCTGGAACGATCTGAAGGATCAATGGTTGAAGCGCGGCGGTCAGAAAATCATTGACGAGTATACCGCGGCCTACAACCAGGCGCAATCTTCCAAATAAACGGTTGGGCGAGAGCGCGATCGGGAAGAGGGGATCACAAGTAAAAGCACCTCCAGCGGCCAAGAACGCTGGGGGTGCTTTTGCCTGCAGGCTGATATTGGCGGATAATGGACATTGTGCGGTATCCCAAAAATGACCCAGTAAAACCCCAAATATGCCTGTTTCACATCGATCCGTGGAAAGCTATTCTAAATGTAAGCGAATTCAGCCCTCTCATATGGCCGCAATCGCTACACTCAATCCTGTCAAGGGGGAACAAGCATGTTCAGAAGAAAGAGCCTCACCCTGATGATCGCTTCCATGATGCTGGCAGGCCTCATCGCCGGCTGCTCCTCGAAAGCGAACAACGAAGGGAGCGCGGCGCCGTCCAGCAGCACTCCGCCAAGCTCGAGCGCGGCCACGCAGCCGCCGGCCAGCGAGAGTCCGGCAGCCGATGAAATCGTCGATATCAATTTCTGGTATACGAACACAGGCAATACGGAAATCGACAAAGACAGCCCGGTATACAATTGGTATAAGGAAAAGATTGGCGTTGGCGTTATACTGCCGCATGTCGTGTGGAACGGCGGAACCGATTATTTGAATGCCTTGAATGTGAAAATTGCGGCAGGCGAAATGCCGAACGTGTTCCTGCCATGGGGCGGCAACGAGGCCGAACTCGCGAAGAATGGGGCGCTTGCCGATCTGACGGACCTGTTGCCCAAGTATGCGCCGCACTTGTGGGAGCTGGTTCCGGAGAATGTATGGAATATTGTCAAGGCCAACGATCCGACAGGCCAAGGCCGCATCTATTGGGTACCTGCCGTGAACACGTACGAGAAGACGACCGGCCTGATCCGCAAGGATTGGCTGGATAAGCTGGGCTTGCAAATGCCGAAGACACAAGAAGAATATGTCAATGTACTCAAAGCATTCAAGGAAAAGGATCCGAACGGCAACGGCAAGGCGGACGAGATTCCGACCGGCGGCCGCGCGGATGCCCGCTGGATGGATCACCTGTTCGATATGTACGGTGTCGCGATGCTGGAAGGGATCCCGGATTGGGATGTCTACAACGGCGAACTCACCTATTCGGCAGTGACCCAGAACGCGAAGGATGCGATTGCATTTATCTCCAAGCTCTACAAGGACAAATTGCTCGATCAGGAAACCTTCCTGAATGATAAGGCGGCCTGGGACGGCAAAATCAGCGGCAATCTTGTCGGGAATTACTTTCACTGGGGTCAGGGAAGCTACTCGCACCTGGCCAATATTGAGAAGGCATTCGGTATTCAAGCTGACATCGCGGTACTGCCTGTTATCGAAGTGCCAGGGTATGAAGGACAGGGATTCATCACGACCAAGCAGAATGGCGCACCTCAATATGTCGTGAAAGCGGATCAGGACGAGCAGCATCTGATGGCCAGCCTGAAGTTCCTGGACGCCATGGGTAACCAAGACAATTGGGGCTGGATGTCTCTGGGTGTTGAAGGGATGCATTACAAGGTCGAAAACGGGAAAAATGTGTTGCTGCCGCGTGACCCAAATACGATGCAACCCGTGGTTGACCCTTGGAATCAATTTGGCACAATGGAATTTGTAGAGAAGTCGAGGGAGGAGAATACGCCGCCTGAACTGAAGTGGCAGTACGATCCAGGCACCCGCAATATGAAGGAGTCGCAGCAATATGTAAAAGTCATTGCCGGCGACGGGATGCCGAGCAGCATCTATGACGACTACCCGGATATCAAAAACCGCACACTTTGGAACGAATATGTCACCAAGATCATTATCGGTACTTATTCGCTCGACAAGTTCGACGAGTTCGTGGACAAATGGAACAAATCCGGCGGCGAGGAAGTAACGAAGAGAGCCCGGGAATGGTATGCGAAGGTCGGGAAATAACCAAGATCTGTAGCTCGATATGAAGAAGAGAGGGCAGCCTGCTTCATCCGGGCGGCCCTCTCTGCGGCTTAATCGGCAATAATTTTGGTATAGAGAAGGGTGGAAGACAATCCTATGGTCAATATTCGAAAATACTGGCCGTTGTACTTGATGGTGATGCCGGGCGTGGCATTCTTCATCATCTTCAAATATATTCCGATCGGGGGCTCGGTAATTGCTTTCAAGGATTATTCCGTATTCAAGGGAATAGCGGGTAGTCCATGGGTAGGCTTCAAGCATTTTCATTTGCTGTTTGACTCGTCAAGTTTTTATCGAGTCCTAACCAATACGATCATACTTGGCATGCTGAAAGTCGTCGTGCTGTTCCCGGTTCCGATTATACTGGCGCTCATGATTAACGAGGTTCGTCTGGCGCTGTTGAAGAGAGGCGTGCAGACAGCACTGTATGTACCGCATTTTCTATCCTGGGTCATCATTGCGGGCATTACGTTCGACATGTTTTCGCTGAACGGGATTTTCAATACGGTGCGCGGATGGTTCGGCTTCGACCCCAATCTGGTGATGCAAGAGGAACAATATTTCAGATGGGTTTACGTGATCACCGGCATCTGGCGCGACGCGGGCTGGGGAACGATTATTTACCTCGCGGCGATCAGTTCCATGGACCCGCAGATTTATGAATCCGCCATTGTGGACGGCGCCTCCAGATTCAAGCAGGTACTCAAAATTACGCTTCCGCTGTTGCTTCCGACGGCCACGATCTTATTTTTGCTTGATCTTGGACACTTCATGGAGCTCGGCTTTGATCATGTGTACAATCTGCTCACGCCGATGACGTACTCTGTCGGCGACATTATCGACACTTACGTGTATCGGACAGGCATCCTGGAAGCGAGGTACAGCTTTGCGACGGCTGTCGGCTTGTTCCAGGCGGTCATCGGCTTCATCCTCGTGTTTATTTTCAATCAGATGTCGAAAAGAGTATCCGACGGAGGGCTGTGGTAATATGACGAAGCTGTCTTTAAGCGAAAAGCTGTTTCAGGCGATCAACGTCGTCATTCTGAGCATCGTGTCGGCGATTGCGCTTATTCCGCTGCTCTCGGTACTGTCCGTATCTTTGAGCTCCAAGGTGCCTGTTGAACTGAATTTGGTGACGATTTGGCCGCGCGGCTGGACCCTTGATTCCTGGGGCTATATGATTGACAGACCGGACCTGTGGCGAGCGTTCACCGTCACCGTCGTATCGACACTGGTTGGCACCATCCTGTGTCTGCTGATTACCGCGCTTACGGCATATCCGTTGTCGAAGAAAGAATTCGGGCTCGGGAAGATCATCATGGTGGCCGCGATTATCACACTTATTTTCAAAGAACCGCTGGTCCCCTATTTTCTCACCGTCAAAGGCATCGGCCTGTACAACAATCCGCTGGTGCTCGTCATCCCGCACATGTTGACCGCGTTCAATATGATTATTATGCGTACCTTCTTTAAACAATTTCCCGCCGAGCTGGAGGAAGCGGCTGTTGTGGAAGGCGCCGGTTACTTCAGATTGCTGTTCAGCCTGGTGCTGCCGTTATCGAAGGCGGTGCTCGCCACACTCGGCTTGTTCTATGCGGTCACGATCTGGAACCAGTTTCAACATCCGCTGTTGTTCCTGTCGAATTCCGACTGGTACCCGCTGCAAATCAAGCTCAGACAGTTCATTACCAACGATGACGAGCTTCCGATCATTGGCGATCTCGTACAATTGAATTATAATACAAGGACACTCAGAGCGGTTACGATCGTCTTCTCGATCCTTCCGATTTTGGCGGTTTATCCTTATTTGCAGAAGTACTTTGTCAAAGGCGCTTTGCTCGGTTCCGTGAAAGGTTGACAGGAGATTCGATCCTAGGAGGCTGCGAGTCGATGGGGATATGGCGACGTCCGGGAGACATGAAGCTGCGAAACAAATTGCTCATCAGCTATCTTGTCGCATCCATGATTCCGATCGTCATCATTACCTTTACGATTTACCGCCTGTCTGCCGACAGCGTGGAAGAGGCTTCCCGCGAATTCGCGTCCATGTACATCTCGCAGGCGACGACCAACCTGGACGAATTCGTCCAGCGATACGACCAGACGACCCAATCGGTATTGCTGGAATCCGATATTATGCAGGCGCTTGGCAGCAAGCAGCCGGCCACGATGGACGCGCTCATCGAGAACAAGGGAGCGATCCAGCGCTTCTTCATCCGCATCATGACCGTATCGCCGGAGATCGAGACGGTCATGCTGGTCAGCAACACGGGCGCCTTGTATCATTATACGAAGACGATGGATTCGGTGAATGTTCCTGTTCTTCAAGCACAGCCGTGGTACGAACACATCCTGGATCGCGAGAAGACGATGTTCATCACGCCGGCGCACGATCGTTCCTATTACGCGAACGATAGGGATCGGGCCGCCTTCACGGTCGGCCGGGTGCTGTGGAATTACAACGGCTCGTATGCGGGCATGATTCTGTTCGATATGAATCCGAGTCAGTTGATCAGATTGAATAACGATTTTCTCCAGTTAGGCAACCAGTATGATATACGTCTTGTCATTACGGACGATGAAGGCGGCGTTATCTACCATTCCGATGCGGCAACAGGAAAGCTTCCATGGAAGGAAGTTATGGGTCGTCCATATGGCTCGGGTGAAGCCGGGAGCCGTAACGATACGATCATGTTGAACGATTCTGCGAATGAGGGCAGGCTCCTCCTGACGACGGAAATTCCGATCAACAAGCTGCTGGCCAAAATTGATGGCATCAAGCACGTGACGATGTGGGCGATCGCCGCCAGTCTGATGTTTATTGGCATGATGTCGATCCTGTACAGCTATCGCATTACGAAGCCGATCCACGAGCTGCGTAAAAGTATGAAACAGGTAGAATTGGGACACTATTCCTCCCTCATCCGTGTCCCGGCAGCGAATGATGAGATACGAGGGCTGGTCACCAGCTACAACAAAATGATTCTGCGCATCAAAGCGTTGATCGAGGATGTATTCGTGGCAGGCATGAAGCGCAAGCAAGCCAAGCTGCTCGCGCTGCAATCGCAAATCAATCCGCATATGCTCTACAACACGCTTGAATCGATCCGAATGAAGGCGGTCGTGAAGGAGCAGGACGAGATTGCCGAAATGATCAAAGTGTTGGCGCGCATGTTCAAGCTGTCCCTGGGCAGAGAACGCGAACGGCATCTCGTGCGCCATGAAGTCGAATACGCCGTCAACTACTTGTATTTGCAAAATATTCGTTACGACAACCGGTTCACCCTGGATGTTCGTCTCAGCGATGAAGTGCTTGATACGCCGATTATCCCGCTCGTGTTCCAACCGCTCGTGGAGAACAGCATCAAACACGGATTTCGGGATTACGACAAGCACCTGCACATGGTCATCGAGGAGGAACGCGTCGGCCCCGCCGACGTCCTGATTCGGATCGCGGACAATGGCGCGGCGTTATCCGGGGAAGAGGTGCAGGAGATCAATGAATTGCTGCAGCAAGCGGACTACGGTTCCTATCATACGGCAGAAGACGAACGCGATACGGAATCGGGCATCGGACTGCGGAATATTGCGGAACGCATCAAGCTGCAATACGGTGATCGATACGGGCTGACTATCGCGGTGGCACCGGGAACAGGCATGGTCGTTGAAATGAGGATCCCGCTTCGGCAGGAGAAGGAATGACCGGAGGTGCTGTCCATGTATACGGTGATTCTTGTCGATGACGAGAAAGGCATCATTGACGGGCTTCAAGTGATCATGCGCCGGTATTTGCCGGAATGCCAGGTGATCGGTTGTGCCTATGACGGCGCGGAGGGCTGCAGACTGGCACTTGAACTGCGCCCCGACATTGTCATAACCGATATCCGTATGCTGCGCAAGGACGGCCTGGAAATGATCGAAATGCTCGTAAGCGAGGGGCTGGATGCCAAGTTCATCATCCTGAGCGGGTATTCGGAATTCGAGTACGCCAGAAAAGGCATGCATCTGGGCGTTAAATTTTACTTGAGCAAGCCGATTGAAGAGCTTGAACTGCAAGCGTGCGTTCATAAAATCATCGTAGAGATCGAAAAGTCAAGAAAAGAGCAGGACGAGTTGCATGCCGGCAACCATGGAGCCGCGGGCATCCCAAAGAAGAAAGACATTGTTGCAGAAGTCAAACAATATGTAATGGAGAACTATGGGGAAAATATCAGTCTCGCAGATTTATCACACCGGTTTTACATCAACCTTCACTATTTAAGCCAGCTATTTAAAGAAAAGACCGGGCAAACCTACCTGGATTACTTGACGCAGGTTCGCATCGGGCGCTCCAAGGCGCTGCTCGAACAAAGCGATTATAAAATATATGAAATCGGCCAAATGGTCGGATATTCGGATACGACGCATTTCTCGAAGTTGTTCGAGAAGACGGTCGGCTGCAAGCCTAGCGAATATAGGAAAATACACGTAAAAGTGAACTGAGATCTGACACGAAGCGTCCTCGATAAAAACGACATTCTCTGTCCCGGAGAGGACGGCGAAGTCGTTTTTACTTGTTTGCAGTCAAAACCGTTTGCGCCGTTTAACAGTCTAATGGAGGAGAAGAGGAGGCGGAGCATGTCGACGGAGGAGCTGGAAATGCGGGTGCGGGCGGCGCAGCGAGGCGATCATGAAGCGTTCCGCCAGTTGGTCAGCGAGGATAAGAACAAGCTGTACAGGGTCGCCTTCGCCTATTTGAAGAACGATATCGACGCACTGGAGGCGATCCAGGAGGCGACCTGCCGGGCGTATGTCAAGCTGGGGAAGCTGAAGGAGCCTCGTTATTTTCATACCTGGTTTATGCGGATTCTGATTCATTATTGTATCGACGAGCAGAAGCGCAAACGCAAGCTGCTGCCGCTCTATCAACTGCCGGACACGCTGGCTGCCGATCTGGCGCTCGACGAGAAGCTGCGGCTCGAGATGGCGATTGACCGGCTTGCGCCCAAGCTCAGGCACGTCGTTATCCTGAAATATTATGAGGATATGACGCTGACGGAAATCGCGAAGCTGCTGGAGAAGCCGGAGGGCACCGTGAAAACGTGGCTGCACAAAGCGCTCGGCGAGCTGCGGCGGATCGTGGTCGAGAAGGAGGGGGAGCGGCGTTATGTATGATTCGAACGGCGACAGAAACGAAAGTGCGGAACTGAATCGATCCGAATGCGTCAACGGGGATGATGCGCAGCCGACGCCGGCCGAGGGCGGAGATGGAGCCCATTCTACGGAGCGTGCAGACGATTTTGTTCAGGACCGGATTGACGAAGCGATTGACGCCGGCATTCGACGCGGGCAGGCGGAATCGAAACGCAGGCGATTACGTTTCAGACGTCGCATCGGCGGTGCGGCAGCGGCTTGTCTGCTGCTTGTGGCATGCGTGTTCTCGATTCGCATCTCCCCGGTGTTCGCTGCAATCATGCGCGACATTCCCGGGTTCGAGAAGTTCGTCGATTTGATCCGCCACACACAGGACCCAGGAATCGGACTCGCGCTCGACAATGACTTCGTGCAGAAGATCGGCATCTCCGACGAGCATGACGGTATGAAGCTGACGGTTCAGGGCATTATCGTGGACGACTCCCGCATGGTGCTGTTCTATGAGGTTCAATTACCGGACAAAGAAAGTTATGTCCAGGTTGGGAATACGAATTTGACCGACGATTCCGGTGTAAGCCTGCCCGTGGGCATAGGCTTCAGCTATCCGGAAGAAGCCAGGCAGGACATCGGCAAGAATGGCGTGCAGCGCGGAACAGTGGATATCAATCTGGCGGATGACCGCACATTTCCGGATGAAATGATTTGGAAAATGAAGCTTCTTCGGGCCCGCTTGCCCGATCGCGACGAGCCGCCGATGGGGCAGGTTGGGGAGGTCGATACGGCAGCGGACGCACGAAGCCTCGCGGAGAACGGCATCGATTTCCAAGTGCGCTTTCGGATCGATCGCGAGAAGTTCGCCGGCTTGCAGCAACAATATCCGTTGCATCAGACGATCGAAGTGGAAGGTCAGAAGATCACATTCGCCAAAGCCGTCGTATCTCCGCTGCGTGTATCGCTGTATCTCGACTACGATGAAGCGAACAGCAAGCAAGTGTACGGTCCGGGCGACATTCGCTTGATTGACGATCAAGGCACGGAATGGAAGCAGTACCTCGGCAATATGACGAAGGATCATCCCGTGTACCATTTTGAAAGTCCGTATTTCAATCAGCCCAAATCGCTGCACATCGAAGGAAGCTGGTTCCGGGCGCTGGATCGGAACAAAATGCAGGTGAAGGTGGATACGATCACGCGCGAAGTATTGCAAGCGCCGGATAACCGTTTATCGCTCCATGATGTCGTGCGCGGCGCTGCCGATACGAAGCTGGATTTCGAACTCCGCGACGTGGCGGAAGAAGACAATATGATGTATATGCTATTCGAACCCGAATTCCGGGATGCGGATGGCCGCGTGTACACGATGTCGGATCACGGGGGGACGAGGAGCGTATCTTCCTTCGGGGCGGGCAAACGAAGTGAGCAGCACGCCTACTTTTATATCGACAATGAGGCTTACAAGCAGCCGCTGACGTTGACGATCTATAGTTACCCGCAATACATACGTCAGCCTTACAGTATTCGGATAAAGTAGCGCAGTGCCGTGTTGACGGAACCTTCCACCCCCTTCCAGCGTCTAACTGACGAGACGCTTTAGTTATGCGTAGAAGAGGTGAAAGACATCAACAAGTCAAAACGATTCATCATTGTCTCTGTAGGCACCTGCATCGTACTGGTTGCCGTGGTGATCCTGCTGGCCAACTGGAATGGGCCCGCGAAGCAGGAAGAAGTCCTGCCGTCGACACCGACACCGACTGACTCCGTGGTGGAGCACCCCCCTGTCCCGACCGAATCACACGCTAAGCCAATCCTGCGATTCGATACGGGCATGGTTGATCCGATCGTTATTTGGCAACAGGATTCGGCGCAGGTTTATGTGCAAAAAATGCAGCTGATCTATACGCCAGATGGTGTGGAGAAGCGAGTGCTGCATGCGTGGGAAAAGTCTGTACCGTCCGAGGCTTGGATCAATGGAGATTTGATGCTGATCGGCTCCCAGTTGATCGATAAGCATTCAACAGAGGAAGGTTATCGCGGCGAGTGGGTAGCGCTGCAAGTCGCTCCGAAGCCTGAAATTCTGGCGAAGCAGAATACGCATTTCGGTCCGCAAGAGGTACTTACCGCCAAATATGCCGAGCACCCCCAACTGTTCTACGCAGCTGTGTCCAATGGGGATCATTTCTCCGAATATCTATTTGATCCTGTGATCAGAGGCCAGTGGAACTCTGCTCGATATTTTTTGACGGCGGAGCCTTGGCAGCCGCTGCCGCCGCCCGTGCCATCGCCATCGCTGGAACGCATGGAATTTGCGAATGTATTTCCGCTGCCCGGCGGTGAATCCGTCTATGCTTATCACGACGATCGCGGAAGCACGATTTATGCGCGCGAGCCGTTTCCTTTCTTCGGCCGTACGAACGGTTATACGTTGGAAGACGCCAAGTGGATGCCGTTCGTAGATAACGGGCCGCAGGTGTTGGGCAAATTCCGCGACGCTGCTGGCGAACAGTCGATGGCGTTCCTGTCCGGGTATGGTCCATTCCCGTTGCAGCCGCAGCTGTGGGAGGGCGAGTGGCAAGCGCTCGACGAGCGATCTTTCGTGCAAGTTCGCCAAGAAGAACTGGAGATTATCCAATATCCGGACCAGAACGTCACGAAGGATGGCACGCCGCACACCGTTACATTTTCCACGGCGGGTTTTCGATCTCTGGCTGCCGAAGGATCGTTGGCAACTTATGAAAAAGGTGGCCAACAGCAGAACATCTCCTATTATGATCTTGCCAACACGGTTGAACCCTCGCCGGTCTCGCTCTGGTTAAGCCCGTTGAGCCATTTTAAAACCATTGAGGAACCGCATGTATATGAGACGACTCCGTATGATACAGTTGAAATTCCGGTGTGGAACTATCGTGAAGAAAATACGAATGCCGCGATCCCCGAAGCCTTGAATGAAGCTCTGAACGAGGTGTATATGCCTGGGGATTACGGGGCCGCCATCGTTTACCGGAAGTTCGACGAGCGGTGGTTCGTGCTCGTGGACCGGCAATTTTACGAATATAAAGAAGGAAAGCTAAGCGCGATCGGCGAGATGCCGGTGACGATTCTGGTACGGATAGGTGAAGCAGCGGGCGGGGAAGGACCGCAGGATCTCACACTTGTGGGAGATAGCTGGTACGTGGCGGATACGCAGGCCTCCCGTGTATTGAAGCTGAATGATCGGTTGGAAGTGCAAGCGGAGCTGGAAGTCACAAGTCCTTATCAATTGATCGTCAAGCATGACCGACTGGAGATTGCATCGACGGCAGAGCGGTGGACAACAGACCTCACATTGAAGAAGCTGGATGCGGTGCCCTCACCGTATGTTTCCACAGCTCGCATGAAGAAGACGAAGCTCGAGCCATATTGGCCGCAGCAATGGTACAAGGACCCGCAAAGCGGACTCACTTGGTACTACCTGTACGATGGGATGCTGTATCAATACAGTGAACAGGAACAGAAGTATCGGTCCTTCTATATCGGCTATAACGAGAATGAATTGGCGCAGGGGCGCATTCTGCCTTATCGCGACGAAGTGCTGGTGCTGCTGGATCGGCGATTGGAGCGATTTGACCGGCAAGGAAATCGACTAGGCGCGATTGAATTCCCGCGATCCCATCCGGACGGCATTTATGATCAAACGCCGCGAGGCGAGAATTCCATGCATATGGATGAGGAGTCGGGCCGGTTGATCCTGGTGCAAGGTTTCCGGATCCTGGAGATTGATCTGGCTGGCGGAGGTGTACGCACGATCTTCAGACAGAATTACGCGGATATCGGAGATTTGATTCCCTACGACAACGGGAAAAGCTTGTACTTTCTGCTCAGCAGCAACATAAATTTCCGCTATATCAAGCGTGAGCGTGAGGACGGGGCCGCTAGCATCAACATGTATACGGAAGTGGTACGGATGGATTTGCAGGATTACAAAATACAGCGATTCGTTGTGGAGGGCTACTTCGATCGAATGACGCTTGAGGAAAATGCATCGGATGGCGGGAGTCCATCGTTTGTATTGCGCAGATTTACGTAGATGCTCGCAGGAGGCGAGTGCAATCCATCGTGCGGAATGCGTTCTGTCAACAATTAATCGACATACGCCGGTATCCCCTTCACTCAGGATTGGAGCTCCTGAGCGAAGGGGATACCGGTAGAGTCGCGGTTAGCGCTGTACCGTCTCCGAGCGTCACGCATCTCCTTTAGCACCTGTTGCCGACCCCCGAGCGTTACGCATCCACCTTCAGCGCATATTGCCGACCCCGAGTGTCACGCATCCACCTTTAGCGCTTGGCGCCGACTTCGAGCGTCTCGAAGTATTGCTCGAACGTCAGCTTGCTCTCGTAGACGGCTTCTGCGGCGTCCGCGCCGATGTAGCGGATGTGCCACGGCTCGTACGTGTAGCCGGTAATGTCTTCTTTGCCTTCAGGGTACCGGATGATAAATCCGTATTCCGCCGCGTGCTCGGCAAGCCAGATGCCTTCCTTCGCTTTGCCCAGGTCCGCGGTCAGTTGATAATTGACGCTTGCGCCGGAGATGTCCATCGTGAGACCCGTCTGATGCTCGCTCTGGCCCGGATGCGCGCTATATCGGTTGGCAGCTTCGATGCCGTCCTTCTTGGCGTAGCTGTCGAACAGCGACTGCTGCGTTTTGTAGGAGCGGTAGCCGGATACCGCCTTGAGCGTGACGCCGTCCTGCTTGGCGGCGGCGACCAGATCTTCGAGCGCGGCAGCCGCTTCCTTGCGCATCTGCTTCTTCGGCGAGTCGCCGGAGAACGAGAAGGGGACGTCCGGCACGACCAGGTCTTCCGGAATATAATCGGACGGCAAATTGCGCTTCTTATTGACCAGGACATGGACGCTGGCCGGATTTGTAACGACGGCGATCTCGCCTTTCGTCTCGATTGTATCGCCCGGCAAATTGTCGACGGCCCAGGCCGGCAGCGCGGCTGGATCGTCCGGGGAATCTTGGCCGTCCGCGGATGCGCTTGCTTGGACATCATCCGCGGGTTTGGCGGATGCACCTGCAGACGGCTGGTCGGATGACGACGACGATGGACTTGAGGCCGGCGTCCCCGCACCGCCTGTCGCCGGCTGCGTGGCAGCCGAAGGGGCATCGCGATCGCCTCCGAACCAACCATATTGATATGCCGCTACTCCGCCCACGACGACAATCAGCAGCAGAAGCAGCCATTTTCCCATTTTCACAATCTCTCTCCCCTTAATCCACTTGTATTCATAAGCCATCCGCCGCAAGGGAGGAACTGTATGATTGTATCGAAAAACTCGACTTAAGTCGAGCGCACCCCCGGGCGCGCGCCGCTGATGCGAAAGCGGCCTTACGGGGTAAAATCTAATTAAACGATACGGAAATGGTGGTTATGCGCAATGAAGAAAAATAAACCGAGTGCCTGGCGAGCCTGGAAAATGCTGCTGCTCTCGCTGCCGAAAGGAATTGCCGCATTCGTAACGATCGTGGCCGGCCTATCCGTCAGCTTGCCGTTGTCCGTCTTCCTGATCGGCTTGCCGCTGCTTGCTGAAACGTTGATATTAGGTAGACGAATGATGGAAGCCGAGAGTTGCAGGGTTGAGCAATGGCAAAACAGCGGTGTGAAACCATCATCCGGCGAAGTTGCCAGCAGCAGGGTGCATCAACCGCGCGAATGGACAGGCTGGCGCAATTTGCTCGCCGTGCTCGGCCAAGGCCGCTCCTACCGCAGCATCTTGTACGGATTGCTTCAACTGCCGGTCGGCATTGCGGCGTTCACGCTGGCGATTGTGCTTCCGGTAACATCCTGGGCGGTCTTGCTGTCGCCGCTGGCCCAACAAATCAGCATGAGGCTGTATTCGTTCGACCTGTTCGGGTATAACGACGTCATGCAAATACTGCTCCCGAACTGGTCCGGATATGAGTATTCATGGGTGGCAGCAGGCATCGGAGCGATCATGGTGCTGCTTATGCCGGCGGTTCTGAGAGCGATCGGCCGGATGTACGCCGCATGGGTGCTGACGGCGACCGGACCTGCGGATATTCCGGGCGAGCCGGAAGCCGTCGGGGCCAACGAATCGGCAACTGCGATCTCTGCGGCAGAACGTCTGTCGGAATCGCGTCAGTATGCGTAACGACCGCTTGCGATCGAACGCTGAAAATAGAGAAGCCTTCCGCTGCGCGAACTGCGAACGGAAGGCTTCCTATCTTCAAAAGACTTTATACGGTGAACGCCTACATCCACTTCTCGCCCCACACCTGGATGGACTCGATCACGTCTTTCATGTCACGGCCTTTGCCGGTCAATTCATATTCGATCCGTACCGGCATTTCGGGGTACACCGTGCGGGTCAGCACGCCGCAAGCCTCGAGCTCCTTCATGCGGTCCGTCAACATCTTGTCGCTCATGTCGGGGATTTGCTCCTTGATGTCCTTGAACCGCTTCGGACCGCCCATCAGCACCCGGATGATCAGGCCGGTCCAACGCTTGCAGAGGAGTTCGGCGGCGAGTTCGTATTTGGGACACATTCTGGTGAAGTCCATACGGTTCGCTCCTTCCGAATTCGTGTTTTCATTGTAACATAGCCGAAACGTGAAAGTAAGTAGTAACTTAAATTATTTCCATTGCTTAAATTATGTTAGTGAATGTGTAAATATCGTTCAGATCGTGTATGTATAAGTTAGGAAGTGTCAATTCAATCAGGAGAGGAAAGGTGACGGGCCGATGAAGTTCAAGCGAGGAATAGCAGCAGTAGCGCTGGCGGGCGGGCTGCTCGTGCTGGCGACGACGGCGTTCGCGGATTCGATCAAGCAATACGTTCTTACGGATGCGGCATACCCGGTGTATGTGAACGGAAATGCGTACGAATCCAAGGAGCTTCCCTTGATGAATTACGAGGGTTACACGTACATTCCGATGAGAGCCGTGGGCGATGTGCTTGGCGCGGAAGTGAACTGGAACGACGAGCTGAAGCGCGCGGAAATCACGTATGGCGGAGAGAAACCGCAACAGAACGAGGCGTTCCGGAAGTTGAAAGTGGAAGGCTCGGACGGAAAATACACGGTGACCGGCGAAGCACGCGTGTTCGAAGCGGTCATGCACTATGCTGTCACGGATGGACTGCACGTGCTGAAGGAAGACATCTTCCAACTGGATGAAGGCGCGCCGGAGTGGTCCGCGTTTACCTTGACGATCGACATCGCGAAGGAGAAGCTGCCGCCCGCCGGGGACATGTTGCTTGTCCTGTACGAGCTGAGCGCGAAGGACGGCAGCCGCGTGAATGAAGTACGGGTGACCTTGGAGCATTTTTGAGGCAACAAGTGAAGCTGTGTGTCGCGAAGAGCAACGGGCAACGACCAGACGCGCCGTTAGTGCCGCCGCTCTTCGCGGTGAAGCAGAAACTGCTTGCCATACTCGCCGTGCGGGTGGATCGTCGCGTGTTCCATCTGCAAAGTGGCGTGCTTGATGCCGTATTTGTCCTTTAGCATCTCGTTCGCGGCGAGAATAATGCAGAACGGCTGGATGTCTTCGCGGATGAACAGGTGCGCCGTCAGGGAATAATGATCGGTGGAAATGGCCCACAGATGCATCTCGTGCACGTCCTCGACGCCTTCGACCTGGCCGATATCTTTGCGTATTTCCTCAAGGTCGAATTTGTCCGGCACCGATTCCATCAGCACGCTCGTCGATTCCTTCAAAATTTTGGCGCCGCCGGTGAAGATGATGCCGCCGATAACCATAGAGATCAGCGGGTCGAAGAAGAGCAGGCCGGTGAAATAAATAAGGATGGCCGACACGATGACGCCGACCGAGCTGAGCAAGTCTCCGATAAAATGCCACAGGGCGCTCTTGATGTTCAAATTTTCTTCTTCCTTGTTGCTGCGGCTCAGTACGATCGTGAGCACGAGGTTGACGACGAAGCCGATCGCGGCAATCGTCAGCATGAGACCGAATTGTACGTCCTCGGGCCGGATGAAGCGCCGGATGCCTTCGATGAAGATGCCGACCGCGATGACACAGAGCGCCAATCCGTTCAGGAAGGACGCGATAATTTCGAAACGCAGGTATCCGAACGTATATCGGGCATTCGGCTGCTTGCGGGCGAGGTAGATCGCGGTCATGCTCAGGCCGAGCGCCACGACGTCCGAGATCATGTGCGCCGAATCGGACAAGAGCGCCAGCGAGTTGGACAGGATGCCGCCGACGATTTCGACGATCGTGAAAAATAAAGTGAGCAGGAGGACGATCCACAACGTTTTGCCGGATTTGGCCTGCTGCTTGACGTGTTCCAGATGGTGAAAATCATAAGGAGCTTCCGGTTGCCGCCGCATGGGTGCCGCCTTCTTTCGATTGGGAGGTGAAGATCATTTTACCATATTTACGGTCGATTGCGGGGGAAACTTGCAGATGACGATTTTGTTACACAATTGAAATATACCTGTTACCCGCTTGTCGCAGTGCTCGGCTATTATAATAAACAAGACCCCCTTTTTTCATATCTGTAGAGCCTGCCGGAAGCGGCGGGCTCCTTTTTTTCTTCACTCAACAACAACTTCATCTTTAGTATAACGGATATATTATTTAAAACATCATATTTACTGATATTATTGCATTAAGTTTAAGTCACGCTTTGACAAACTTGGATGGTTTCTTTATCATTTGTAATGTGAGAAACTAAAAGAAGTGGGCAAGGTGTGATTATAATGCCATCCATTGGTTCAGTCGGAAATCTCGATCTCGTCAAAAAAATAAATATGGATCATACGATCCGGGCCATACTCAAGCATCGTCCCATCTCCCGGGCGAAAATCGCCTCATTGACGGGATTGAACAAAATGACGGTTTCCAGTTGCGTAGAATTATTTTTGAGAAAGGGTCTCATTGTAGAGCTGGGCAAAACGGGAACGTCCAGAGGGCGTCCGCCGACGTTGATCGATATTAACGATTCGGCAGGGATATGTATCGGCATAGATGTGGAAATCAATCAGTTCTCCGTATTGGTCACCAATCTTACCGGCAAGAAGCTGGAAAGTGTAACGTACCCGCTGGAGGACAGGAATCCGCAATATTTCGTGGAACGGATATCGGGCATTATTGCAAACCTGCAGGAGCGCTCGGACAGTCCGCTGGGAATTGCAGGCGTTGGAATTGTGATACAAGGATATTACAATTTGCAGACGAACGTGATTGAATACAGCGCCAACCTTAAAGAGTGGACCGGCTTCCCCCTGCTCGGCGAATTGTCCAGGATTCATCCTTCGTTGCTGTTTTATATCAACCCTGCGCCGCATGCCGGTGCGATGGGGGAAGTTCATTTCGGTCGGGCGAAGGCTGCAGATCATCTGGTCTATGTCACCAGCTCCTGGGGACTGTCGGTCGGCGTGTTCGACAAAGGGCAAATATTCGCGGGCTCGACCGGCACTGCAGGCAGGCTGGGACATTCGACGATACACATGAACGGGAAGAAATGCAGTTGTGGAAGCAGGGGCTGCTGGGAGATGTACGCTTCCATTAAAGCGTTATACGAAATGTTGGAAACGCTGCCGCAGCAAACGCCATTTCAGGAGATCGTCGATAACTTGATGAAGGGGGACCCGCAAATTGCAAGCGCAGTGCATGAACTGGGGCATTACCATGGCATCGGATTGGCGAATGTCATCAATGCGTACAATCCCAAGATCATCTGCATCGGCGGCCTTCTGGCGCTGCTCGGTCCCGCCTTTATCAATTCCATATGGAATTCGCTGAAGGAAACGATTCCCGAGCGCTTCTTGAACAACGTGGAAATCTACGCTTCCGAGCTGGGGGAATTGGGTGTGGCTTATGGGGCTGTCTCAATGGTCGTCAGCCAACTGCCGCATACGTTGATCGGTTATTCTTTGCAAGAGTAAGGGGTTTTATGCGATTACGAGGGGCCTGCTCATTTTCTCTTTCGATGGAGAGGATCGGCAGGTTTTTTTGGCTACCCATTTTAGTGAGTTCGCTCTAATTAATATAATTTGCATATAAAATATAGATTGTATGTCTAGGTATACAAGAAAATAACTTGACATATCAAAGAAATAGCACATATATTAAGTATAAGTAAAATACTAAATTGGTCGATGATTCTTCTTGAAAGCGCTGTTTTATTGGCGCGTTCCGGAGAGGGCTGAGAGGGAAGGGGGAAGGCGGTCGGTCGGGCGGAAGGCTTCGGGCTTTATGAATCGCCGTTTTTTGAAGGGATCATTCACAGGGAGGGCTTTGAATGAAGACTACGGCAATGGTAAAAGGTTTGATGGTTCTTATCCTGGTCGGTTCGATCCTCGGTTGCGGTTCCTCGAAGAAAGGCGCGGAATCTGCTTCGAACGAAGCGGTCGAGCTTGATTTCTGGGCGTGGGCGCCGAATGACGATGAATGGAAACAGGTGGAGGAGAAGTTCGCGGCCAAGTATCCAAATATCAAAATCAATTACACAAGGTTCAGCTCGCAGGACTACGCGGAGAAAATCAGGGTGGCCATCGCCGGCAATTCCGCACCGGATTTAATGGGTTTCGAGCTGTCCACGGCGGCCAAGTACGTATCTGCGTTGGAGCCGCTCGCACCGTACGCCGAGAAAGCCTGGGGCGCGAACTGGAAAGATCAGTTTAAGGAAGAGCCGCTGAAACAAGTGGAGGGCATCGACTACAAGCTGCTGCCGACAGGCGTCGCCGTCACTCCCGTCATCGTCTACAATGCGGATATGTTCGCACAGGTCAAAGCCGATCCGCCCGAAACGATGGAGCAATTGAAGGAAGTATTGAAGAAATTTGAAGCGGCCAAGCTGGATGGCGTCATTCCGCGGCTCGGTTTTCCGGGCGGCAAAAATTCTTCGTTCAACGATTTCTACTTCAATGTGGTGAACCAGGTAGCGCCCGGCAAGCTCTATGAGGCGACGGACGGCAAAATCCCGTTCACGGACCCGGACATTGTGAAGGCCACGGAAATTTTCAAAAGCTTCTACACAGACGGAATCGTCCAGGATGGCAATTTGACGGTCGCGTTCAGCCCGCAGTTGACCGACCTGTTCTTCACCGGCAAGAAATTTCCGATGATCGTCGTAGGCGCCTGGACGCTGAACTGGATTAAACAGTTCCAGGACGGCGGAAATTATGGCATCATCCCCGTTCCTTCGGTCGCGGGTGGAAAGCATACGGTGCAGGTGAACGCCGATTTGCCCCTTGGCATCAACAAAAATTCCAAACACAAAGAGGCGGCATGGAAATTTATCGAGTTCATGGCCGCCGGCGAGTATCAACAGATCGAGAACAAGTCGCTGTTGTTTCTGCCGATCGTCAAGGGCATCGAAGCGGATCATTCCTTGTTGACATCCGAAATTTCAAAGAAAGGCGCACAGACGGTTGTCGATCTGGCGGAGAACAATGCGGGCGGTTCGCGATTCATCGTCCATCCGGAAATTTCCGAGGCGATCTACATGAACCTGCAGAAAGTCGCGACAGGGGCTTTGACGCCTCAAGCCGCCATGGAAGAAGTGCAGAAAGTATCCGAGTCTGTGAAGCGTTGACAGAATGGAACGGATCGTTCGGAAAGAGGATAGCGCGGCGCGCGGCTCTCCTCTTTCCTTCTTCACAGGCTTGCGAAGGAAGGTGTCCGCATGACCCGGGGAAAATATCAATGGATCGGCTACGCTTATGTTTTGCCGATATTTCTGTTTCTCATCCTGTTTGTTTATTTCGGCATCGTGTACAACGTATATATCAGTTTGTTCGAATGGGACGGCATCGGGGAGAAAACGTTTATCGGTCTGCAAAATTATCTCGAAATGTTCCGGGATCCGAAAGTGTACGAGGCGCTGCTTCATACTTTTCAATTCATGGCGATTTCCGTGCCTTGTTCGATGCTGCTCGGCTTCATCTTCGCCCTTCTGCTGCATAGCATCAGACGGTTCGCGGATGCGATCAAGGCAGTGATCTTCCTGCCCTACGTGATGGCGATTATCGTAATCGGCATCACATTTCAGATGATATACGAGCCCAATTACGGATTGTTGAACGAAGCGCTGCGCTCCGTTCACCTGGACGGCCTGGCCCGCCAATGGATCGGCTCCAGAAACCTGGCCCTGGCCAGCATCGCCGCCGTCTACGTCTATTCGCATGCCGGCTTCTATATGTTGCTCTATTACACGAGCATTCTGAATATCAACGCGGAAGTGTTCGAGGCGGCGGAGATGGACGGCGCCGGCGCGCTGACGAAGATCACGCGCATCGTAGCCCCCTTGTTGAAAAGCACGCATATCATCCTGCTGATTCTGGGTGTGATTGCCACGCTGAAAGTGTTCGAACTGGTCTGGATCATGACCGGCGGCGGCCCCGGCGGGGCAACCGAGCTGCTGTCCACCTTCGTTTTCCGAAGCGCATTGCTCCAGTTCGAACAGGGTTACAGCGCGGCGATTTCCGTCCTGATGCTGATGATTGCGCTCGTTTATACGATATTCCAGTTGAAATCCTACGACAAGGCAAGAAGGTGAGCGTTTGTTCGGACAATTAAAATGGTGGGAGAAGTCGACGTTCCATACCGTATTGCTTGTATCCGTGTCCGTGTGGGCCGTGCCGTTGGGGTTCCTGCTTTACTATTCATGGAAGGGCGAAGGAATCGGAAATTATGTCGCCGTGTTGCGATTGGAGCTATTTACGAAGTTTCTTCAGAACAGCGCCATCGTCTCCTTTTTCGTCGTTACCTTGCTTGTGCTGCTCGTCGCGCTCGCCAGCTTTGCCTTCAGCAAGATGGAGTTTCCCGGCCGCGACTTGTTGTTCTATCTGGCCTTGTTCGGGCTCATGATTCCGCCTTCCGCCATGCTGGTGCCGCTGTTCCAGACGATTAAAGCATTTGGCTGGATCAATACTTACATGTCGCTCATCGGGCCGGAAATTGCGCTCATGTCGTCATTCGCCATGCTGATTACCCGCAATTTTTTCGATGAAATCCCCAATGAGCTGTTCGAAGCCGCCAGAATCGACGGAGCCGGCACGTTCAAGCAGTTCGCGCATATTATCGTCCCGCTGGGCAAGCCGATTTTGACGACGGCCGGAATTATCGTGTTTCTGCATTCCTGGAACGAGTACCTGATGCCGCTCGCCTTTATTAGCGACAAGACGATGCTGACGATCACGATGGCGCCATCCCATTTTATCGATGAATATACGGCGAATTACAATAAAGTTTTTGCTGCGATGGTGCTGATGAGCATTCCGATCATTTTGCTCTATTTGTTCGGCCAGAAATACTTGCAGCGGGGTTTGACGAGCGGAGCCATCAAGTAACGGCCGGGAGTGGCTGTATCTTCGGTGAAATGAAAGGATTGGGTTAATGTGGAGAAACCGAATATCGTACTGATCGTAGCCGACGACCACAGCTTCGGCGCGCTTGGGGCATACGGCAACCGTCAGATTCATACCCCCGAGCTGGATCGGTTGGCGCGGGAGGGCACCCAGTTTCAATCCGTTTATACAATGGGCTCCCAGTCGGCGGCGGTATGCGTGCCTTGCCGCGCGTGCCTGCATACGGGCGCGAATGTGTTCCGCTCTTTGAATTCGCAGAGCCTGTACCTGGACGATCATGAGGATGAAAGCGCATGGCGGATCCACGCAGAGCGCACCATGCTCCCGGAAGCCTTCCGTCAGGCGGGCTATCGAACATACGGAATCGGAAAATGGCACAACGGCACGGAGAGCTTCAATCGGGGGTTCGCGGGAGGGGACAATGTGTTCTTCGGCGGGATGAGCGAACATACCGGAATGCTCGTGCATCCGTACGATCCGAGCGGCCAATATCCGGCATCCGGGGCGGCGGTCAGTCAGGCGTTCTCCACCGATTTGTTCGCGGATACCGCTGCGGCATTTATCGAACAATATGATGCGAACCAGCCTTTTTTATTATATGTGGCGTTCACGGCCCCGCACGACCCGCGTACGCCGACCGATGCTTATCGGTCGATGTACGATCCCCGGCATATCGGGCTTCCTCCGAATTATCGGGAGGAGCATCCCTTCGATAACGGAGAAATGTCGATTCGCGACGAAATGTTGGCCGCGGTCCCGAGGGAAGCGGAAGAAATCCGGCAACATATCGCGGATTATTACGGGATGATTAGCCATCTGGATGCGAAAGTCGGGCAAATTCTGCATGCTTTGGAGAGCAGGGGGCTGTCGGACAAGACGATTATCGTCTATACGGCCGACCACGGGCTGGCCGTCGGTCAGCATGGCTTGATGGGGAAGCAGAACCTGTATGAGCATAGCGTTCATATCCCGCTGCTGATCAAGTCGCCGGGCATTCCGCCGGGCCAAGTGCGCGCGCTTGGCTGTCAGATCGATATTTTTCCGACGCTGTGCGAATTGGCCGGGGTAGAACGGCCGACGACGGCAGACGGGCAAAGCCTGGCAGGGTTAATGACCGGTCGGGAGCATCAGATCAGAGATACCGTATTCGCCGTTTACAAGGATGTGCAGCGGATGGTGTGCGACGGTCGGTGGAAGTTGATTCGGTACTTCCGATCGCCGGGTCGGGGCGTCGGCACCGATCGCCTGCAATTGTTCGATCTTATGAACGACCCGTGGGAGATGAACGATCTGTCGGGCGATAGCGAGTATCGCCTGGAGCTTGATCGGATGCTGGAGGCGCTGCGGGGGGCGCAGGCGGAAGCCGGGGACCCGATGCTTGCCGATTAATGAAGCAGCCCCTGGGTCGCCTGATGACCCGGGGGCTGGAGCGAACTTACAGCGGTACAACCACCTTCTGTTTCTGCCGATAGAACACCCAGCGCTTGAAGCCGATCTCGCGCAAGCGGGCCTGCACGTTATCCCAATCGTCGGCGACGCGTGCAGCGGCGTGGGCGTCCGAGCCGAACGTCACATCGGCGTCGAAATGGAGCGCGCGCTCCAGAATTTCGTCCGACGGATACCAGCCGCCGCAATATTTGGTGCTGCCGCTCGTATTGATCTCCAGCGCGATATCGTTGTCCGCCACCGCTTGCAGCACGGCGTCGACGTCGGCTTCCGCGCCGCGAATGTCGGAAAATTCCGGATAATAGCCCTTCATCGCGTCGATGTGGCCGAGCACCTGGAACAGACCGGCGCGGGCGGAGCCGAGAATGAGGCGATAGTATTCCCGCTTGTCTCCAAGCTGTTCCTCTGTATCGAGCTTCTTCCAACGGTTCTTGTTGAAGATGCTCACATCCCGCGTATGGTGCACGGAGCCGATGATGTAATCGAACGGATACCTGGCATAAATATCGCGGTAGAGTTCTACGGAATCCTCGAAATAGTCCGATTCGACGCCGAGCAGCACTTCGATGCGCCCGGCGTACTTCTCTTTCAACCGCAGCACTTCCTGGACATAGCTGCCGAATTCGCTCTTGGCCATCGCGATCCCCGGATGCAAGTGGTCTTCCTCATGGGCGAAATAGGGAGAGTGGTCCGAGATGCCGATTGCGGACAGACCTGCGTCAAGCGCCGCTTGAATGTAATCCTCGATGCTCCCGGCTGCGTGGCCGCAGCGGTCGTGATGCGTGTGCAAATCGAATTTCATGGTACTGCTCCTTCCCGGCAGCGTCTGCGTCATGTTGTTCTTATTCGCTGCCGACAAACTGGTCTTCCGGCATGCCCTTCAAATCGCTCAAAAATTGTCTCATCGCGCTGTTGACGTACCTGCCTGACTTGGTCATGACGCCGACGGGGTGCGTCTTCTCCAGTTCGACCACCGGTATCATTTTCAGTGTTCCCCGTTTCACTTCCCCGGCAATCGACAGCTTGGAGACGATCGCGGCGCCCAGGTTCAGCTCGACGAGCCGTTTCACTTCCTCGCTGCTGTTCAGTTCCATCGCGATATGCGGCTGGATCTGATACTCGCGGAAAATCTCGTCCACGAACCGGCGGCCCACCGTGTCCGGCGTCAACAGAATGAGCGGGACGTCCTTCAGCATGTCGACGGTCACATTGGGGATCGCGGACAGCGGATGATCGGGGGATGCGACGAGCTCGAACGTGTCGTAATACAGCACCGACGTTTCCACCTGCGGGCTCTTGTCGGTCAGATAGCCGATGCCGATGTCGACGTTGCCGTTCTCTACGTGAGCGAGCACTTGAGAGGAGGACATCGTGAAGATGGATGTCTTGATCAGCGGAAATTGGTCCTGGAAGTAAGAGAGCACGCGCGGCAAAATCTGAATGGCGATCGATGTCGTCGTTCCGAGCACGAAATGCCCTTGCGGCACTTGATCCAGGTCGGACAGCTTCATCTTGAGCTCTTCCACGATGCCGAGAATCCGCTCCGCATGTTCCAGGAACACCTTTCCCCGATCGGTCAGCGTCACCGGCTGATTGCGATCGACGAGCACCGTCTTGAATTCGTCCTCCAGGCTCTTGATCTGGGCGGATACGGCAGGCTGCGTCAAATTGAGAAGTTCTCCGGCTTTGCGAAAGCTGAGCGTGCGGGATATCGTGAGCAATGTCTCGAGCTGGTTAATGTTCATGCCGTATCGCCTCCTCGTACGGAAATGAACTGCATAATTCAAACCTGACGTGCCGAATCGTTTGTTGTTCTTTATTATAGGGGAATTTCGAAAGTGTCGCAAAACAAAGTTGTAAAGAGGCAGGGTATAAGAGATGAACGGCCCGGCGCGACATCCCGATGGAGGCGCGCGTGCCGCTGCCGGCTAACATAAAGCGTGCTCATTTCGGCGTATGTATGGAGGAGATAGAAAAGTTCGGCCGGCGAACAAGGAAATGCGCGTGATTTGTCGAATTCAGAACGTCAGGAACGGCCTGATCGGGGCGGAAGGGACAATTCACATGTGGGACGATCGCAAGTCGGTAAGATCATGGGTCATGTACGATTGGGCCAACTCGGCATTCGCTACGACGATCATGGCGGCGATCATGCCGATCTATTACCAGAGCGCCCTGGGCGGAACGGATGCGGGATGGGCGTTCACCCAGACGGCAGCGGCCATCGTGATCGCGTTGCTGGCGCCGCTGCTCGGCGCGATGGCAGATCATACCGGGAACAAGAAAGGGTACTTGCGTTTCTTCTCGCTTGTCGGCGCGGCAGCCAGCATCAGTCTGGTCATTCCCGGCAAAGGGCAAATCGTATTTGCATCTCTGCTCGTCATTTTGGGAATGATCGGCTTTGGCGGCGGCAACAGCTTCTATGACGCTTTATTGAACGATGTGGCGTCTCCGGCGAAACGGGAACAGATCAGCGCGCGCGGCTACGCGATGGGCTATCTGGGCGGCGGCATTCTGCTGGCGTTCAACTTGCTTGTGATCATGAAGCCGGAGATGTTCGGTCTGGCGGATACGGCGCTGACTTCGCAAATCGCGTTCGTGACGGTCGGCATCTGGTGGTTCGTGTTCTCGCTGCCGATCTTCCGCCACGTGAAGGAAGCGCCGGTACCGAAGCCGGAGGAGCGGCTGTCCGCACGGGTTCGCGAAGGGGGCCGGAGGCTCGGCGAAACTTTCCGGCAGTTGCGGCACTATCCGGAATTATGGAAATTCATGCTTGCATATTGGTTCTTCTTTGACGGAGTCAACACCGTCATCGTCATGGCGACCAGCTATGGGACGACGATCGGGATTAAGGATACGGACTTGATTGCTGCGCTGCTGATTACCCAATTCGTCGGATTCCCGGCATCGTATGCGTTCGGATCGTTCGCGCGCAAGCTGGGCAGCAAGCGGATGCTGATGGGTTCGATGGCTTTGTACGTGATTATCGTGCTGCTCGGCTTTTTCATGCAGAACGCGATGCATTTCTACATCCTGGCCGCCATGGTCGGCTTGGTGCAAGGGGGCTCGCAAGCGACGGCCCGGGCGATCTACAGCCGGCTCATTCCGCCGGACCGTACGGGCGAATTCAACGGCTTTCTGGCGTTCACCAGCCGTTTTTTCTCCTTCGGCGGCCCGCTCGTATTCGGGCTGGTCAAGGTGTTTACGGACTCGAGCCGGTACGCGATTCTCGCCGTGGCTTTCTTCTTCGTCGCGGCGATGATCATCATGACATTCGTCAACGTCGCCAAGGGCGAGCAGGAAGCGGTCCGCACACGCAGCGCTTGACGTAACTCCGGCCCAAGTGGGCGAATCGCTCGGAGTAACACGAAAAAACCGTGTAACTCCCGCCCAAGTAGGCGAATCGCTCGGAGTAACACGAAAAAACCGTGTAACTCCCGCCCAAGTAGGCGAATCGCTCGGAGTAACACGAAAAAATCGAGTAACTCCGGCCCAAGCGGGCGAATCGCTCGGAGTAACACGAAAAAATCTAGTAACTCCCGCCCAAGTGGGCGAATCGTTCGGAGTAACACGAAAAAATCGAGTAACTCCAGCCCGAGTGGGCAAATCGCTCGGAGCAACACGAAAAAATCGAGTAACTCCTGCCCAAGTAGGCGAATCGCTCGGATTAACACGAAAAAATCGAGTAACTCCTGCCCAAGTGGGCAAATCGCTCGGAGTAACACGAAAAAATCGAGTAACTCCCGCCCAAGTGGGCGAATCGCTCGGAGCAACACGAAAAAACCGTGTAACTCCGGCCCAAGCGGGCGAATCGCTCGGAGTAACACGAAAAAATCGAGTAACTCCTGCCCAAGTAGGCGAATCGCTCGGAGTAACACGAAAAAACCGTGTAACTCCGGCCCAAGCGGGCGAACAGCTCGGAGTAACACGAAAAACCAGTGTAATTCCCGCCCAAGTAGGCGAATCGCTCGGAGCAACACGAAAAAATCGAGTAATTCCGCCTCAGGTGGGCGTACGGCTCGGAGTAACACGAAAAAATCGGGTAACTCCGGCCCAAGTGGGCGAATCGCTCGGAGTAACACGAAAAAATCGAGTAACTCCGGCCCGAGTGGGCAAATCGCTCGGAGTAACACGAAAAAATCGAGTAACTCCCGCCCAAGTGGGCGAATCGCTCGGAGTAACACGAAAAAATCGAGTAACTCCTGCCCAAGTGGGCGAATCGCTCGGAGTAACACGAAAAAATCGAGTAACTCCGGCCCAAGTGGGCGAATCGCTCGGAGTAACACGAAAAAATCGAGTAACTCCCGCCCAAGTAGGCGAATCGCTCGGAGCAACACGGAAAAATCGAGTAACTCCGGCCCAAGTAGGCGAGCAGCTCGGAGTAACACGAAAAAATCGGGTAACTCCCGCCCAAGTGGGCGAATCGCTCGGAGTAACACGAAAAACCCGGGTAACTCCCGCCCAAGTGGGCGAGCAGCTCGGAGTAACACGAAAAAATCGAGTAACTCCCGCCCAAGTGGGCGAATCGCTCGGAGTAACACGAAAAAATCGAGTAACTCCGGCCCAAGTAGGCGAATCGCTCGGAGCAACACGAAAAACCCGTGTAACTCCGGCCCAAGTAGGCGAATCGCTCGGAGTAACACGAAAAAATCGAGTAACTCCCGCCCAAGTAGGCGAATCGCTCGGAGTAACACGAAAAAATCGAGCAACTCCCGCCCAAGTAGACGAATCGCTCGGAGTAACACGAAAAAATCGTGTAACTCCCGCCCAAGTGGGCGAATCGCTCGGAGTAACACGAAAAAATCGAGTAACTCCCGCCCAAGTGGGCAAATCGCTCGGAGTAACACGAAAAAAACGTGTAACTCCGGCCCAAGTAGGCGAATTGCTCGGAGTAATACGAAAAAATCGAGTAACTCCCGCTACTCCCACCCTATTCGGGAACTACGGAGTCCGCATACGTGATCCAGGCGGTGCCGCAAGTGCGCCCGGTCTCGTAGGAGACATCGCCCAGCGCGTCGGCGAAAACCGCGCGCAGCCGGGCGGCGTCTTCGCTGTCTGCGGCGGCAGCCGACAGCCAAGCCAGCGCGGCGCCTGCGGTCGTGCTCGCGTCCGCAAGCGCGGCTTCCCACAGCTCATCCGAACTCGCAGTCATCACCGCTGTTCGATCGCACGGATCGCCCCACTGCGCATGCGCGTCGTTCAGCACATCCCAATCCGGCAGCCGGCGGGGCGGCGAGAAGGGCGCGATCTGTCCCATCAGCAGCTTACCCTTCCATCCGCGCGGATCGAAGAACAGCCGTTGTGCGCGGACCATGTCAGCCACGGCCTCGTCCAACTGCTCCGGCGTGATCTGCACGGCCGCCACAGGGTAATGCTCGCTGACAAGCCGGTGGAAGTCCGCCGTAAAGCCGCCGGGCATGCGGCCGTCCGTGTCGATCTCCGGCGCGACCGGCGTGCGGCCCGTGTCGATGCCCGCCCTGCGCTGCATGACGACGGCATCCATCGCCGTCTCAAAGCGCTGGTGGTGCCACTTGCGAAACCCCGACCTGCTGAAGACGAACGGATGCAGGTTCCGGTCGAGGATGTGGTGCAGCAGAAACCCGTAAGCGAATCCGAACGCGGGATCGGAGAAAGGCTTGGCGCTGACCGCGTCCAGCAGGGACAGGAGGAAAGGACCGCAACGCACGCTGTGCATTTGGCTGCCGAGGCGATTCAACGCCGTCTTGGCCTGCCAGGGGAGAAAACGATGGTAAAATAAAAAATCAGGCCCCTGACATCCGAGCTGGAACGCGCGTTTCCACACTCCGTCCGACGTTTGCAGATTTACCCCAATCGACGTGTGCCGGTCCTGCAGCACTTCGCGGCCGAATTGGATATGCGCCCAAATATTCGGCATTATTCGTCGGCTCCTTTTCGTTGAAATAACCGTTATAATGGCGAGCATCTAGGACTTTCTACTTGGTTTACTGAAACATAAGGCCCGTATCTTTCGCAAAAAGAGTATACTTGTTCTCTCGATTTCAGTATAATGGACGTAAGCGGTTGCGGCTAGTATGGAACAATTTGTGTCGATGGAGGGGGAACCGGTCACGCATGAAGGCTGAATACATCAATCCATTTTTGGAATCCGCCCGGATGGTCATCGAACAAATGATTCAAATCCGCCCCAGCACAGGTCAGCTGACCTTGAAGGATATCAAGTTCGTGGACCATTACGTGTGGATCCAGATCGGATTGACAGGCCAGATGAACGGGGACATCGTATTCGGACTCAGCGAATCCGTGGCGATGAAGATGATCTCGGCGATGATGGGCGGTTTTGTCATTACGGAAATCGATGAGATGGGCAAGAGCGCGATTTCGGAGCTTGGCAACATGATCAGCGGGAACGCCAGCACGATGCTGTACAACCAAGGCGTCCACGTGGATATCACGCCGCCGCGCGTCGTCGATCTGAGCGGCATCCACGCGCGCAAAGCGCTGACGGTACCGCTCATTATGGAAGGCATCGGAGAAATGGAAATCCAGGTGCTGATCGCGTAGAATGATACATACGGACAGGCTGTACGCCCCTGCGGGGGCTTTTTTCTTTAGTGGAAGGCGGACAGGGCATCAGCTCGCCGTCGTCTTCAGAGGCGGGAGTGATCTTTGGTGAAAATATCGCTGAAGGGCAAGATCGTGCTCATTACCGGAGCATCCAGCGGCATCGGCGCCTTGACGGCGAAGTTGCTTGCGAAGAAGGGGGCGGTTCCGGTGCTGACGGCACGTTCGGCGGACAAGCTGCGGGAATGGTCGCAGCGGATGCCGGGCGAGCATGCGGCGTATCCGATGGACGTGACGGATGCCGCGCAGGTGCAGGCGACGGCGGCGCAGGTGCGCGAGCGGTTCGGCCGGATCGACGTACTGGTGAACAATGCCGGGTATGGGGAATTCGTTCCGTTCGTCGATGCGGATTTGGCTCATTTTGAGGATATGATGGATGTGAATTATTTAGGCGTGGTGCGGTGTACGCAAGCGGTGCTTCCCGATATGCTGCGAGCAGGCGGAGGGCACATCGTCAACGTCGCCTCGCTGGCCGGCAAGATCGGCACGGCCAGATCGAGCGCCTATGCGGCGACGAAGCATGCCGTCATCGGACTGACGGAATCGCTGCGGCTTGAGCTGCGCGGCACCGGGGTGCTCGTCTCGGCAGTGAACCCGGGACCGATCGCGACGCCGTTCTTCGACAGGGCTGATCCGGACGGCACTTATTTGCGCAACCTGGGGAGGTTCGTTCTGCCGCCGGAGCGGGCAGCGAGCGCGATCGTTCGCGTTATCGAGCGGCGGTTGCCCGAAGCCGATCTGCCGCGACTGGCGGCGATCGGGGTGCGCATCCGCAGGCTGTTCCCCCGCTGGACGGATGGGATCGCGGCGCGATTGCTGGACAAGAAGTGAGCGGTGTGAGAGTGCGAACCGGTAAAATGCTGCAGTGATAACGATATACTTTACCTGCCAACTTGGCGAAACCCGGTTACAGTGTAACGAACAAGCAGGCAGCGCGCGCAAAGCGGTCGAAACCCGGTTACGGAGTTTGAGTAATGTTACTTTGGGTTCGATTTACTGGAAGCAAGCGTCAATGAGTAGTGAGGGAGCGATGAAGAGTGAATGAACAGCCGCTGGATACGTTCGAACGATTGGGATTGGTTCCGGACTTGGCAGTCGCGTTGAGCGATGCCGGCATTGGCGTGCCGACATCCGTGCAGGCCAGTGTCATTCCTGCGCTGCTTGAGGGCAGAGACGGCGTGGTCGTGTCACCGACCGGGACCGGGAAGACGCTGGCTTATTTGCTGCCGATTTTGCAGCGGCTGGATGGTGCGCGCCGGGAGCCGCAGGCGATCGTCCTGGCTCCGACGCAGGAACTGGCGATGCAGATCGTGCGCGAAGCTCAGCGATACGGGGAGCCGCTCGGGATTAAGACGGTGGCGCTGATCGGCGGCGCCGCGTTGTCTCGGCAACTGGAGCGGATGAAGGCGAAGCCGGCGCTTGTCGTCGGCACGCCGGGCCGTGTGCGGGAAGTCGTCTCGCTGCGGAAATTGAGCCTGCCCGGCGTCCGGCATTTCGTCGTGGACGAGACCGATCGGGTGTTCTCGCTGGGCGGGCGCGCCGATGTAGAGAAGCTGCTGCGGCAATGTGCCAAGGAACGCCAGACGGTGTTCGTATCCGCAACGCGTACCGATGCGATGCGAGAGGCGGAGAAGATGTGGCTGAATAACCCGTGGGTGACTTCTGACGAATCGATGGCTATGTCTGGCGCGGTCGGAGGCGAGGGCGAGCAGAGCGGCGGTCTCCCGGATACGATCAAGCATTGGTACTTCGTCGAGGATCGTCGCAGCAAAGTGGACCTGGTGCGTCGGCTGCTTCGGCATATGAAGACGAAGCCTGCGCTGTTGTTCGTGAACGATACGGAGAAGATCGGCGAGCTGTCTGCCAAATTGAAATATGAAGGACTCCTTGTCGACACATTATATGGAGATACGGCAGGCAGGGAGCGGGGAGAAGCGCTGCGGCGTTTTCGCTCGGGGAAGACCGCCCTGCTCATCGCCACGGACTTGGCCGCCCGCGGGCTGGACGTGCCGGGCCTGCCCCTTGTCATCCAGTTCGAGCCTGCGCTGGATGCCGACCATTACGTGCATCGTGCCGGACGCACGGGGCGGATGGGCAAGGAAGGCGTCTCGGTGACGATCGTAACGCCGCAGGAGCTGTTCATTGTCGAGAAGCTGGCGAAACAACTGGGCATCCGCATGGAACGGAAGGTGTTGTACGAAGGGCGCGTCGTTGCGGCTGAGGAAACGGGCGCGGGCAAGCGCGGAGCGGGCCCGGATCAAGCAAATGCGGGCAAGCGAGGAAAGGTTGGCAGAGAAGGCGAGTTGGCGTCATCCCTACTGACGGCGGCGCAGAAAGCGAAGACGCTGGGCCGGCAGGCTAGCGGCGCCAGTTCCACCGCGGGGGCGCCGGGTCAGCGATCCAAGGGTACAGCCGCCGCGAATGCGGAATCTTCCGTCGAATCGCGCCGTCCGGCTGCTCCGCGCCAAGCGGCGCCTGCAAAACGTGCGGGCAAAGACAAGCAAGAGCGGGAACGCGACCGTAAAAACAAAGGAGCTCCCCGCTGGCTGAAGCAGAAGCGGGAAACCGGCTCCGATTCCGGAAAAGACCGCTAACCCGCCACCCCCCCGCTCAACGTGACTATTTTCCGCTCGCAGGGAGCCGATAGGGGTCCGCAGGGCCCTTATCGGCTTGGAAACGGCGCATTTTCGAGAAATAAGCGTCGGGAAGACCACTAACCCGCCAACCCCCCGCTCAACGTGACTATTTTCCACTCGCAGAGAGCCGATAGAGGCCCGGAGGAGAACGCGGGTTAATTGTTGACGGCATGCATTGCGCACGAAGCATCGCTCTTTCGCCTAGCCATCCGTCGTAACGGAACACAGCGCTCTTTCGACTAGCCATCCGTCGTAACGGAACACAGCGCCCTTATCCGTTGAAGAGGGTTCCGCTCCGGGCTTTAACGGAACACAGCGCCGTTATTCCGCGGTTTTCCAGTGATTTTGGCCACGTTTATCGCTAATAAGGGCTCTCCGTTCCGTTAGCTTTTCCAAAACCCCCTTTATTGCCGATTAAGGCTCCTGGGTTCCGTTGCGCTGCCTGCACAGGTTGTTTTGCCCGATCCACAATTAATCGATAGTCTCCGCAGGACCCTTATCGGCCCGGAAACGGCGCATTTTCGAGAAACAAGCGTCGGGAAGACCGCTACCCGCTAATCCGCCCCGCCAACCCCCGCGCTCAACGTTGCCATTTCCCACTTGCAGGGCGCTCGGCCGGGGCATTTCCGCTCAACGGGGGTCGATTTTCCTGATTCCACCGACCCGCAGATCGCGGCTTTCTGGGTCCACCGTCTCAAAAATCGCGGTCACCCCCTCAAATTCAGACGCTGCTCCCGAATCTTGTAGGCGTACGGTTAAAATCCGTGAACAACGATAAAGGAGTGGGCGAGCTTATGAAAGCAACCGGATCCGCATGGAGAAAAACAGCCGTCGCCGTACTGGCGGTCAGTATGCTGGCAGGAAGCGCGACAGGAATCGCATCTGCGAAAAATAACAAGGGCCACGACAACGGCAACAAAGGAAACAACGGCAAAATCGAAGCGAAGTACAATTTCAATTTCAAGGATTTGGACGAGGATCAGTGGAAGTGGGCCTATGCCCACATTATCCGCCTTGTCTCGCAAGGCGTCTTCAAAGGTTATGACGACGGCAGCTTCAAGCCGCAAAACAACATCTCCCGAATCGAGACGATCGTGGCGGCCGTACGCTTGCTCGGACTGGAAGCGGAAGCGCAGAAGCCCGAGAACATGAACGCCAACCTGAACTTCAAAGATTTCGACCAGCTGAAGAAGAAATATCCGCAAGCTACCGGCTACGTCGCCGTCGCGCTGAAGAACGATCTGTTCGGCGAGAACGAAGACACGGTCCAGCCCGAGAAGCCGGCGACGCGCTTGTGGGCATCGGTGCTGCTGGTCAAGGGGATGAAGCTGGAAGCAGAAGCCAGGGCCCGCATGAACGTAGATTTGCCTTTCAAGGATGAGGATGCAATTCCGGCCGGGTCGGTCGGTTACGTGGCCATCGCTGTGGAGAAAGGGATCATCGCCGGCTACACGGACAAGACGTTCCAACCGAACAAGCCGGTTACCCGCGCCGAATTGGCTTCCATTCTTGACCGGCTTGGCGTGCAATTGCCTGATCAAGGCAACCAGGATCAAGACAACAAGCCGGTTACGGGGACGATCACCGTATCGGCGAACAACACGATTACCGTGCTGAAATCCGACAATACGGCCGTCAGCATTCCGCTCGATGCAGGCGTGTTCATTTTCCGCAATGAAGTGAAATCGACCGCTTCCGCGCTCAAGCCGGGCGATCAAGTTCTCGTACGTACGTATCAAGGGAAGGCAGTGTTCATCGAAGTGACAAAGATGGCCCAAGAGAATGTCGCATTCGCGGATTCGGGCAAGATCAACACGATCACCTTCAACGAACAGGGAAAAATCGCCACGATCGCGATCGATCATGACGTCAATGGCTCGAATTCTACAGTTGCATACAATGTAGCTGCCAATCTGACCATTACGGGCGGCAATGGCGTGTTGGCCAAGGGACTGATCGTTATCGTCAAAGGGGATAACCACCTTGTCAAGGAGATCCAAGTGATCGGCAATTGATCTCGTCATAGAGCGTTGCCAGGGCCCTTATCCCCAGCTTGGCGGATAAGGGCCTTTCCGCATTCCTCCATTCAAGCGGGCCTGCGTGATCTGCTCGTCAAAATGTAATACGCAAAGACGAGGTAACAGAGTCCCCAGGCGACTGAGCCAAGATCGGAGACAACAGGCAAGAAGTAAATGCCGGGATATACGATGAACAGGACCAGGCTCCAAATCGGGTAAACACGGGCGCGGAATGCCGTCACGCTGAACAAAATTTGCCCGACCAACGTCAAGGCGGAGTTGAAGGGCAGCAGCCTGCCGATATACGCGTGATCCTCCGGCAGCAAGCCCAGCATGTTGTTCCAGACGAGCGCCGCGGTCAGCGTGCCGCTAATGGCGAGCAGCAGCATGGAGATCAGCCCCAGGGCGCTGCTTCTTGGCGCTTGATACAGATAAACTCCGATGATGCCGATCCCCATGAACACGCAAGCCACGAACCCGCACATCAGCTCTGCCATACTGTCATGCCCCCAAATGTAGGCGGAAGGAGCCATGCCTATACGCGCGATCCCTCCCAGCAGAGCAACGATGCCCAAACTTTTCACTGCCTGTGCAACTTCCATAAATCAGAATCCTCCTCTGGTATGCGAATCATAATCTGCCCCACGATCAAGCCCGGCAGAAATTCAATAGCAATCATAAGACTAATTTCCTAGAGAGGATAGTGACGACTTGTCACCGAATTCGTCATACGTGTCATGATTGTTTCCGTTCCCCTATGCGGTTCCGTCGGCGTTTGCTACACTTGACTCGATGAACAAAGCGGGAATGCAAAGGGCGGGATGATTTGATTTCCATCGTCATTGTAGATGACCAAAGCCTCCTGCGCGAAGGCTTGCAAACCCTTCTGCAAGCAGAAGAGGGGCTTCAGGTTGTGGCGGCTTGCGCCGACGGGAAGGAAGCCCTCCAGGCGGTGAATCGGCTTAAACCGGACATCGTGCTCATGGATATCAAAATGTCGGGTATGGACGGCATCGAGGCGATGAAAAGGATCAAGCAGGAGCATCCAGGCACAGCGGTGCTGATGCTGACGACTTTCGCGGAGGAGCGTTTTATCGTCGACGCGATGGCCTGCGGTGCGAATGGCTTTCTGCTGAAGGATATGTCGTCCAGGGTCATCGTCCGGACCATCCGCGACGCGATGAACGGCGAGGTGATCCTGCCGGCGCAGATCGCGTCGAAGCTTGCCGTCAAGCTGTCCGTTCTGTCCGACGCATGTGTCGACGCCTTCGACGAGAACAAGCTAAGGGAAAGCGGGTACAACTTCACGCCGCGCGAGCGGAAGATTATCGAACTCATGATTGAAGGGTATTCGAATCGGCAAATCTCGTCTTCGCTATTTATGGGAGAGGGAACCGTTCGGAACTATATCAGCGTCATTTACAATAAAATCGGTACGAACGACAGGCAAGCCGCGATTTCGATTTTGGAGGGCCTGCTTCTGGAAGACGCATAACTAACCATAATTCGGCATGATAATCCGACAATAGCTGCAGCCGCTTCAGTCGATAGACACGAAGCGGCTTTTTGCCGCGTTCGCACGTTATCAGGCGCCCGTGTCATGACAATTATAGTGACAGTCTGTAACTACCCGGATCCGACTTTATCTCCTAAAATGGGGGTGCTGCAAACAGGAAGGGAGCATTGTGAATGGGTGCGATTGTAAAAGCGAAAGGCCGTTCGAAAATGGCGGTACTGCTGGCGACGGCGCTGCTGTGCGTTCAACTGACGATTCCCGGAGAGCGATCTGTCGGTGCGGAGGCCGTCAACCTGAACGTGTTCGACGATCGATTGGAGGAGTCGTTTCACAACAACAGCTGGGCGGGCGTCAGTCTGGATGAGACCGGGACGGTCTACGAGGGCAGCCGTTCGATCCGGTTCGAAGCAAGCGAAGGGCAGGCCGTCTATTTGTACAAGGACCGCATCATGAATGCGGGCGAGTACGACGATTTCAGCTTCTGGCTGCGCGGAAGCGGAGGAGGAGGCCAGTCGTTCCGGCTTGTTTTTACGCTCGGTGGACAGGCCCTTGCGGAGTTGGATTCCGCAGAGTTGTTGCCTGACGGCATCCTGACGGATGAATGGGTGCAGGTGACCGTTCCGCTCAGCGCTGCCGGCGTGCAAGGTTTGATGGACGGCATCCTCATTTGGGGGGCGGGCCGGCAAGGGCCGTTGTTTTTCGACAACATTGCCTTCAGCGGCAAGGCAGGAGGAGAACAACCCGGCGGTGAAGATCCCGGCAATGAAGATCCCGGCAATGAAGAGCCTGGAGAGCCGGGCAATCCGATCGAGCCGGTCGCGGGATTTTACCTGTACGACGACAAGCTGGCGGATTCGATAACGAACAATAGCTGGGGGCAGGTCAGCCTGACGGACCGTTCGGTGAAGAGGACGGGCACAAGCTCCATCCGCTTTACTCCAAGCGGTGACGGGGCCATGTACTTGGCCAGCACCCAACTGCTGCTCGTGAACGATTATGACAAACTGAGATTGTGGGTGCACGGAGGAGCCGAAGGCGGGCAGCAGGTGCAGCTCGCGTTGACGGCAGGGGGCGTTGCGGCTTTCGAACGTCCGCTCGACGACTTGCTGCCGCAAGGGATTCCGGCGGACGAATGGGCGCTGATCGAATTGGATCTGGCGGAGCTGGGGCTGGAGCATCGGCTGTTCGACGGCATTCGCTTGACCGGATTGCTGCCGGGCAAGCAGGCGCCGGTCTACCTGGACGATATCGCGATCACCTCCAGGCAAGCGGCGCAAGCGGCCGTGCTCGAGCTCAGGATCGACCAGCCGCGCCTGGTGATGCTGCCGGGAGAACGCCGCCAGATACAGACGGAGACGTTGCTGCAATCCGGGGACACCGCCATCGTGACGGATGAGACGCAATGGTCGGTAGACCGTCCGGAGCTTGTGTCCGTCGAGGGCGGGGAACTCGTGGCGCTGCAGCCGGGTATCGCAAAGATTACGGCAACCCGCAACAATTTTACGACCGAAGGGTTCGTGCAGATTACGGACGTGCTGGCGGAGCCGGTGTACGAGGAGTCATTGGCCGCAGGTTTCCATAACTATAGCTGGCACGAGAAGGATTTCGCCAGTGTCGAGCAGGCGAGAGGCGGAAGCCGCTCGATCAAGTTCGAGCCGGACGGCTGGGACGGCGTATGGATTTCCGGCGAGTCGAAGAAGTTCGTCGAGGATTATTACGGCATCCGGTTCTGGATCCATGGGGGCAACGCCGGCGGTCAGGAGCTGCTGTTCCATGTGTACAACGGCAATCAGTCGCTCGGAGCGATCGACTTAAGCGAGCTGCTCCCGAATCATTCGCTTCCGGCCAGGCAATGGACGGAGGTTACGGTCAGCATGGCCGATCTTGGACTGGATCTCGGATATTTCGACGGCTTTATTTTTCAAGCTGCGACAGAAGACGATCAAGAGGCGGTCTTTATTGACGACATTGCGCTTCTGGCCAACCCGAATGCGGGCCGATTGCCGGAGCCGGAGCTTCCGCTCGTCATCGTGTCCGTCGACCAGACCTCGGAGCGGAAGCCGATCAATAGCGACATCTACGGGATCAACTTTGACGAAGGCAATCCGACGACTTCCGTCTTGCCTTTCACGGTAGAACGTTGGGGAGGCAATCAGACGACCCGGTACAATTGGCAGCTCAATGCGGCGAATCGCGCAAGCGACTGGTTCTTCATCAACTATCCTTACGATGGCGAAGATTGGGAGCCGTCGCACGGTTCGATGTCGGATCGCTTCATCGACCGGGTAACCGGGCGAGGGGACCAAGTGCTGATGACGATCCCGACGATCGGATGGACGCCGAAGGACCGCATGGTCAGCTACGGCTTCTCCCAGAAAGAATACGGAATCCAGGATGAGTCGGCATGGGAGCTGGAGGACGCGGGCAACGGCGTGTTTGCAGACGGCACGCTGGTGACGAACAACGATCCGGCGGATACTTCGGTCCGCGTCGGCACGGAATTCGCCGTCGATTGGGTCCGTCACATGGCCGAAAGATCGAACGATCAAGTTCGGCTGTACGCGCTGGACAATGAGCCGGATCTGTGGAATTCGACGCATCGCGACGTTCATCCGGAAGCTCCGACGTATGACGAGCTGTGGGAGAAAACGGCGGCGTACGGCACGGCGATCAAGGAAGCCGATCCCGACGCGCTGCTGCTGGGACCCGTCTCTTGGGGATGGTGCGGCTACTTCTATTCTTCGGCGGACATGTGCGCGGACGGCCCGGATCGTCAGGCACACGGCGGAACGCCTTTCCTGGAATGGTATTTGCAGCAGGTAAGCAGCCATGAACAGGAGACGGGCTTGCAGTTGATCGATTACTTGACCATTCACTATTATTCGCAGGAGCAAGGGGTGCCTTCCGAGAATGAAAGCCCCGGGATCGCGAAGCGCCGCTTCCAGGCGCTGAAGGCGCTCTACGACGATCAGTTCGTCGATCAGTCCTGGATCCGGGAACCGATCCGGCTCATCCCGCGCATGAAGGAAATCATCGAGCGCAACCGGCCCGGCCTGAAGCTGGCCATTACGGAGTACAACTTCGGCAACGGCTTCGGCATTACGGCAGGATTGGCGCAAGCGGAAGCGCTCGCGATCTTCGGCCGGGAAGGCGTCGATCTGGCGACCCGGTTCGGCAACTTCCAAGCCGGAACGCCGATCGAGGACGCATTCAAGCTGTATCTGGACTATGACGGCAACGGCTCCAAAATTGAAGGAAGCAGCGTCCGTACCGACTCTTCGCGATTCGATGCGGTAGGCGCTTATACAATCGAGGGGAATGACGGCAAGACGTACGTGCTGCTCTTCAACAAAGACACGCTGAGCAGGGATATTCGGCTCGAGATCGGCGCCGGCTTTGCCGCTGCCCGGATGTATGCTTTCAATGCGATCGAGCGGCTGGACAAGGTCGGGGACATCGGTGCAAGCGAAGACGGCGTCGTGTCTCTGAAGCTGCCGAAACGCTCGGCGACGCTTCTCGTCGTGGAAAGCCCAAATTAATAGAAGCGAGGCTCTTCACGTAAGGCCAAACACAATACGGCTGCCCCTTCGTCATACTCGATGACGGAGGGACAGCCGTTCGTGTGTCCGGCAGCAGCCGCCATGTTCTGTCTCCTTACCTGCTCAATTTGACCTTTGTTTCCGAAGCTGCCCCGGAGAAATGCCGAAAGCCTGTTTGAACGATTTATTGAAATAGCTGATATCGTCGAACCCGACTTTGCCCGCGATCGCGATGATTTTGTCGTCGGACTCATTCAACAACTGCCTGGCGGTTGCCAGACGCAGCTCGTTGCGGAACTGCACGAACGTCTTTCCCGTATAGTGTTTGAATTTCGTCTTGAAAGTCGACAAGCTCATTCCGCACAAATGGCTGATTTGCTCCAAAGTCAAAGGCAGCGCGAAGTGCTGCCGGATATAATCGCATATCCGAACGATCACTTCCCTGTCTCCCGCATTCAAGGTAAGCGGCTTTTGAAAGCGCATGTTGTAGCAGCGGCTCAGAAACACGAACATCTGGATCAGACTGGCTTTGATGTAGATGCGGTAACCGTCGCGCTGCTGCGCGTACTCATCCGTAAGCCGGCTCACCATCGAATCCATATCCAACCGTTGGCGTGCCGTCAGACTTAAACGTTCGACATGCTCGTAAGTTTGATTCATGAAAGGAACGACATAGAACAATTCCACGAACGACGAAACCTTCGACAGGACGGCGAACTCTTCGGCAAGCAGCCCCGGTTGAAAGATGACGTTGACCGCCGCGAAACGGTCGCTGTCCGACATCCGGTATTCGTGGTGGACGCCCGGCTCGATAATGAGCACATCTCCTTCGCGGATGACGGACGATCTGTCCATATAGACGTGCTCCGCTTCCCCGCTGCTCACATATACCAATTCCACGAACCGGTGCAGATGCGGCCCGAAATCTTGCCCGGCTGCCAGCTCGAAATCATGAATATGGAACAGGAAATCTTCGCTCTGAAAGATGGAATTGTTGTATATCCGCATGCGCTCACCTCAATATGAACCAATATAACATGTTTTCCGAACCTTCTGTCCAATTCTCCCTGTTTTCTATCCGATCCCCCAAGTACGCGCTCCAAGCAGCAGCTAGAATAATTACCATATTCAAAAAGAAAAAGGAGAGGATTTGCAGGTGAACCGACAAACGCAAATCGCGGTATATTATTTTCCAAACTATCATGTCGACCGGCGCAATGAAGCCTGGCATGGCGCAGGATGGTCGGAATGGGAGCTGGTGAAGCGGGCGACGCCGCGGTACGAGGGGCATTTTCAGCCGAAAACGCCCGCCTGGGGATACGAGGACGAGGCCGATCCTGCCGTCATGGCGAAAAAAATCGACGCCGCGGCAGATCACGGGATCGACAGCTTCATCTTCGACTGGTACTGGTACGAGGACGGGCCCTATTTGCAGCGGGCGCTGGAGGAAGGTTATCTTCAGGCGCCCAATAACAGTCGCCTGAAATTTGCCGTCATGTGGGCGAACCATCATTGGATGGATATTCATCCCGCTGCGCGCCATCAACCTTCTCCGATGTTGGCCAAAGGAACCGTATCGGAGCAGGCGTTCGAACGGATGACCGACCATCTGATTCGCACTTATTTCGCCCATCCGTCCTATTGGCGGGTGAACGGCGGATTGTACGTTTCCGTATACGAGCTTTCCTTGCTGGTGGAGAGCTTCGGCGGGGTCGCGGACACCCGCAGAGCGCTGGACCGTTTTCGCGATAAGGTGAGGGCGGCCGGACTGGGCGAGCTGCATTTGAATGCGGTCGTCTGGGGACAGGCCATCTTGCCTGGGGAAAAGAAGGTGGAGAATGTAAACGAACTTCTGGCGCAATTGCGCTTCGACAGCATCACGTCGTACGTATGGATCCATCATCAGGAGCTGGCGAATTTCCCCGAAACGTCCTACGCGGCATACAGAAGCGCGAACGAGGCGGATTACGCCGTATTTACGGACAAATACGAGCTGCCTTATTTTCCTAATGTCACGATGGGGTGGGATTCCAGTCCGCGCACGATCCAGAGCGACAGGTTCGATTCTCTCGGGTATCCGTTCACGCCTGTCCTTGCAGGCAATACGCCGGAGCAATTCGGTCTGGCGCTGGAAGACGTCAAGCGATTCCTGGATCGGGGCAGGACGCAGCCGCGCATCTTGACGATCAACGCCTGGAACGAGTGGACGGAAGGCAGCTATCTGGAACCGGATACGATAAACGGAACGGGTTACCTGGAGGCGATCAAGCGGGTATTCGGCGCGCAAGCGAAATGACAGGGAAAACGGACGGAACGGGCAGACGACCGTAGGCGGCGCGGTGGAAACGTCCCGAATGGCTGCGAAGCGCCATGCATTAAAGTGTGTTCATCTTCCGGCCGTTATCGGTTATAATGTGTGACAAAATGCGCCAAAATGCGCCAAGGGAGAAGCGGCCGTCATGAAGCGTTTGTTTCTGCTCCCGGTCAATGCGATCCGTTCCCGAATGCTCTACAAGATGCTTATTATCTATTCTCTGTTGACGCTTGTCCCGCTCATTCTGGTCGGGTCTACCTTCTATGTGCGTTCCAGCCAATTAATGGAGAAGGACGCGGCGGAAGCGGCGCAGCATAGCCTGAACGAAACGGCGGGCAAGATCGACGGCATGCTCTATGCCGTGAAGAAGCGATTGGGGGAGCTGCCCAAGCAGGAGCCGTTCCGGGCGCTGCTGGAGTTCGAGGCGGGGCTGACGAGCGACACCGCGGCGAACTATCGGAGCATGCTGGCCTCGTCGGCCGCGGAGCTGCTGCAGTCGGAGCTCAGGCAAATTCGCAGCGCCACAGGCGATTACATTTCCCATCTGTACCTGGTTAACCGGGATGGGGTGCTGATTTCCACCGACGAGCAAGACCGGCTGCAATATTTGAACGCATTCCGGATTATGCCTTTCGAATTTGAGCGGACGCCCGAATGGGCTTTCTTCACGGATTACGACCGAATGGCGTGCGCGGTCAAAATCTATGCCGAAGGAGCCGAAGAGATCGAAATCGGCATGCTCATTTTGACGCTGGATCGGGACAAAGTGCTGCAACTGTACGACAATTACGAGCCGGATGCGTTCTTTATGACCAATTCCAGCAACTTGATCGTAACCGCTTCCGACACGGCCAAAGTCGGCCAAGTGCTGGATGTCCGGCTTCCGGACGATCCGCTCGTCATCCGGCAGAAGTCGCAGTACTCCGATTTTCAATACGCCGTCATTACGGCTTCCGACACGAGCGGCATTATCAAAAGGCAGGCGCTGTTCACCGTCTGGGTGACGCTGACCGCCTGGCTGTCGGTCGTTCTGGTGACATACGGGGTGCTGAGAAGGGTGACGAACCCGGTTCACGAATTGACTCGCCTCATGCGCAGAGCGACGCGGGAGGAATATCAGTTGATCGGAGCGATCAAAACGCGGGACGAGATCGGCATGCTCTGCCACGGCTACAACACGCTGATCAGACGGACGGAGGAGCTGATCGAGAAAAATTACAAGAGCGAGATCGCCGTACGCGAAGCGGAACTGAAGGCGATCCGCATGTATATCAATCCGCATTTTCTCTACAACACGCTGGAGTATATCAGCGTCGTCTCGCAATCGCCCGGCAAGGCGAAATATGTTCCCGAGGTCGTGAAGAGGCTGTCGAACATTTTCCGGTTTTCGATCATGCCCGGCAACAGCTTCACGCCGTTATCGACAGAAATTTCTTTCGTGGAAACGTATTTGCAAATCCACCGTTTTCGCTATGCGGAGCGTCTGCGTTTCTCCATCGACTTGCCCGATATGCTCCGGAACGTGGCCGTTCCCAAGCTGATTCTGCAGCCGCTGGTCGAGAATGCGGTCATTCACGGCATCGACCGGCTTCCGGCCGGAGGGCGCATCGACATTCGGGTCCAGGAGGACCGGTATCAGCTCGTGATCGAAATCGAGAACGCTTCGCCCCGGGCGGACAGCGGCGGGAAGCAGGGGCTCGGCACGGGGCTTGAGAACGTGAAGGCAAGAATCCGGCATCATTATGGGGACGGCTATGGCGTTGTGCTGAAGCAGGCCGAGCACAGCACGTTGGTCACGGTGCAGATGCCGATTGAAATTTGGCGGGAGGAGAACGCATGATGCAATTGCTGGTAGTAGACGATGAACAGGAAATTCGCGACTATATTGCCTCCTTGCCGGGGTGGAAGGCGCTCGGCTGCACCGTCGCCGGCACGGCGGCCAACGGCAGCGAAGCGCTGGAGGCGATCGAGCGCGCGGCGCCGGATGTGCTGATCACCGATATTCGCATGCCCGTGATGGATGGCATTGCCTTGGCCGAGAAGGTGCGCCAGAGGCATCCCGATATGCCGATCGTCTTCCTGACCGCCTATCACGAATTTGAATATGCGCAGAAAGCGGTAAAGCTTGGAGCCGCCGACTTTATAACCAAGCCGTTCGTGCCCGAGGATTTGCTGGTTGTCGTCCGGCAATTGCAGCTGCAGCAGAAGTTCGATTGGCAGCATCAGGAAGCTTATTTCAACCTGTTCAGCAAACCGGACGAGCCCCGGGAGAGCAAGCTTCAATGGCTCCGGGAGCATGGAGTTCAGGATGAGCCGTTCGTTCTGCTGTATGCGGAGACGGACAAGTCGGGAGAGGCGGAGAGCGACAGGGCGCTGTTCAAGCAGCGCCAGCTCCTCTCGTCGATCAGGCCGGTTCTGGACAACAGCGTGATCCCGTACTGGTTATGCAACGCGCTGTCGGGCGTATATATCGTGCTGTTGTGCGGAGCGGTCGGGGAAGCTCGCATGCCGGAAGAAGCGATGAAGCTTGCCAGGTCTGTATCGGATGCTTGCGACGACGAGCAGGGCCGGAGCTTCTCCGTCGGCATCAGTCATCCGCACGCTTCCTTGTTGAAGCTGCCCGACGCCATCGAAGAAGCGGCCCGCTGCATGGAGTACCGCATGCTGCTCGGCAAGAAATCGGTCATTGCCTACGCTGCGCTCGAATCCATATTGGCCGGGAGAGAGAAGGACACCCTGCTCAGCATCGACCGGCTGGCCGATCTGCTGCGCACGGACGATCGGGACGGCATCCGGGACGTGCTGAAGGAGTCCTACCGGCGAATGCTGCAGGCCGGGGTGGAGAAGCGGGAAATTCAATATTTTTGCATCGGGGTCATCGAGAAGGCGGAAGCGGTATTGAAGGAGGCGGGCGTCGAGCCGGACCCCGGCGAAGCGCTGAATATACGAGGCAAGATGCTGTCCGGCGTCGTGCTGACGGACATGATGAGGGAGCTGGAGGACAAGCTGCTGGTGTATGCCGACCGGCTCGGCGAAACTTATCGATTGGCGCCCAGGCGCCTGGCCGCGGAGATTAAGCATATGATTGAACACGAATATATGCAGGATTTGACTTTGCAGACGGTCGCTCAAAGGTTGCATATCAACTACTCTTATCTGAGCAGGTTGATCAAGAAGGAGTTCGGCAGCAACTTTACGGAGCTGCTCTGGAATTATCGGATCGAAGCGGCCAAAGCCAGGCTGGTCAACGAAGACAGCAAAATATACGAAATTGCCTATGCCGTCGGCTTCAAGGATTCCGCACATTTCAGTCTGCTGTTCAAGAAAGCGACCGAGATGTCCCCCAGCGCCTACAAGCTTCAATCCAGGAGTAAAATGCAATAAAGAGAAAGTCAATTGCAGCTATTCTTGGTTGTCGGCCTCACCATTATGATAGGAAGTGTTACCGACTACTATAGGGAAGGCAGGAAGCTGCAATGAAGACCAGATCATCTTTCTTATTCGCTGTCATTTTGTGTCTCGCGGTTATGCTTGCGGGCTGCGGCGGCGCGAATAACAGCTCCGTTCAATCAAGCGAAAGCCCGGCCAAGGCCAACAATCAGGAGAGCGCCCCGGATGAGGCAGGCGGCTCCAACGACAAGGCGTTTACGATCCGGGTCGGCAGTTGGTTTCTGGACGACCGGCCGCACCAGCAAGAGCTGATGAGAATGGTGGAAGAGAAGTACAAGGCGATCTATCCGAATGCGAAGATTCAATGGGATATTACGCTAAGCTCCGCTTATTTCGATAAGCTGAAAGCGCAGTTTGCTTCGGACAGCGCCCCGGATGTCGTCTTCTATCAAGGCAACGATTTTGCGAAAAACGATCTGTTGATGGATCTGACGAATGAGCCGATCGCTTCGAGAATCAAGGATGCTTCCAAGAAAACCGCGGCCGTCATGAATGACGGCAAGCTGCGCGGCGTGCCGCTGCTGGCCGCCATTTCCGGCGGTGTCTGGTACAACAAGGACCTGTTCGCCCAACTGGGCATTCAGCCTCCGAAAACCGTACAGGAATTTATGGATATCAACGAAAAAATCAAAGCTGCCGGCAAAACGCCGATCGTCCTTGGTTTTAAGGATCAATGGACGATCAGCGTGGTGACGAATGATTGGATACAGTCCTACGGCATGGCGGTCAACCCGAATTTCGGCAAGGAGATTTATGACGGAACGCGCAAGCTGGACGATCCGGCGATTGTGTCCGTCATGGAAAATGTGCAGCTTATGAAAGAGAAAGGTTATTTCAACAAAGACGCGCTTAGCATCGATTGGCCGCAATCGAGCCAGGCGTTCTCCTCCGGCGAAGCGGCCATGATTCTCCAGGGGTCATTTATGCCGGGCACCCATGCGGAGAATGTAGCCAAAAACGGTTATGCCAACTTCCAGATCGGCTTCTTCCCGTTTATGAACGGGCAAGGTCAGTTCGCGCTAACGGTAAGCAGCAGCTCCAACCTGGGCATTAACGCCAAGACGCAACTGGTCCAGGAATCGAAGGACCTGCTTGATGTGCTTACAAGTGCGGACATTCAAGCTCCGTGGTTAAAAGGCGAGGGAGCGAACTCCGCGTTCAAGGACATTACGGTTCAGTTCGACGATCCGGTCATGGAGGAAATCCAGCAATATTTGGACGAAGGCGTTGTATTGTCTTACCGGATAAGCAACTTCATCCCGACCAGCTCCTTGAACGCTTTAAACGACATTGTCACCAAGATCGTGTCGGGGATCAGCTTCAAGCCGGAAGATTTTCAGCCTGCGATGTCCGCGTTGGAACGGGACAAAGCGACCGTTGCGCTCCCGCCGCAATAACAACGGCGTTGCAACCGCCCGATACGAACGAACCCGCAAGAACGGCGGCGCGGCAGCTTGGGGGCGATGTCGGCTCCCCTGCTGCCCGATTGCGGCCAACAAGGAGATACGGATATGGATTTGAGCAGGAAACAATATTTCGCAGGCTTGTTGTTTGTTCTGCCTGCACTGGCAATCTTTCTATTATTTTTCTATCTGCCGATATTGCAAAGCTTTTATTATTCCACGATGAGATGGGACGGGATGGGCAAGCCGGCGTATATCGGCCTCGATAATTTTCGCTATTTGTGGGAAGATCCCCGCATGAAGAACGGTTTGCTCAACTCGCTGAAGGTGGTAGCGTTCGGCATCGTTGTGCAAAATCCGCTGGCGTTGACGGCGGCCGTGCTGCTCAATCGGAAGTTCCGAACGAAAGCCTGGATCCGCACGTCTTTTTATTTGCCTGTCGTGATCAGCCTTGTTGTGGCTTCCGTTGTCTGGGGACAACTGCTCCAGTATGAAGGCTTTATCAATCAACTGCTCCGCCAGATCGGACTTGACGCGATTGCGGAGGACTGGCTCGGTACGATCCGGACGGCATTTCCGACGATCATCGCGTTGTCGCAGTGGCAGGCGATCGGTTATTGCGCCGTTATTTATTTGGCCGGGCTGCAGGCGATCCCCCCCGATATGTATGAAGCCGCCGAGATGGAAGGCGCCGAAGGCTTTAAGCTGTTCCGCTACGTTACTTTTCCTCTGTTAATGCCGTCCGTTTCGATTGTGATGTTCCTGACGGTTGTCGGCGGTTTGAAGCTGTTCGAGCTGCCGTACCTTTTGACGAACGGGGGTCCGGGCACTTCTTCCTATACTTTATTTATGGCCATCTACAGTTCGGCTTTCAGGGAGGGCAACTACGGCTACGCCATTGCGGGCAGCGTCGTGCTTACGGCGATGATCATCATCGTTTCAACGATTCAGCTCCGCATCACCCGCAGACGGGAGGTCGAACTGTGAAGCGGAAACAAGCCACGTTGACAACGGAAATTTTGTTGCTGATCGCTTCTTTTCTGTTCCTGTTTCCGGTGCTGTATCTGCTTATGATGTCGTTCAAGCACCCGGGCATCTTCTACAAGCCGTTGAAATTTCCCGATCGCTTGTATCTGGATTATTACAGGCAGACGCTTAACGTCGAGCTGCTTCGCAGCTTGAACAATACGGTTCTGGTAACTATAGGCGGACTCGGACTGACCATTCTTGTCGCTTCGATGGCCGGATATATGCTGTCGAGAAGGAAGGAGCGGCTGTTTCGCTGGACGTTCTTCCTGATCGTTACCGGATTGATTATCCCGTCCATCGGCGCGCTGATCCCGTTGTTCAAGCTGATGGTTCATTTGCAGTTGATCAATACCCGGACCGCTCTGGTTCTGTTATACACGGCCAGTCATATCCCGTTTGCGACGTTTCTGTATTCCGCGTTCACCAAGTCCGTTCCGCGGGAGCTGGAGGAAGCGGCCCATATCGACGGCTGCGGCATGTTCCGGATGTATTGGTCGATTATCTTTCCCCTGCTGCTACCCGCGACGGGTACATTTATTCTGACGAACGTTTACGGGCTATGGAACGATTTTCTGACCCCGCTTATTTTCCTGAACTCGCCCGAGAAGATGACGCTGATGCCGATGATCGTCAGATACATGTTTAACGAGCAATCGATCAACATGGGGCCGGTCTTCGCCATTTCGGTGCTGGCCGCCACACCTTTGGTGGTGCTGTTCGTATTCACCCAGAAGTATATGTTGAAAGGATTGGTGGTCGGGTCGGTGAAAGGGTAAGCCTACACTAAGGAAAGGCGCGATGGCCATGCACTTTAAGCAGAAATAGCGCCGTCGGCATCTCGCCCGGGGACGCCCAACTGTCCGATAAAAAGGTATCGTTCACGATTGCTGCCACCAGCGCGGAAGATTCGGAGGGAATATGCTGGTTCAGCAGCCGTGAAGCAAACGACCACAACCCTCGGCTTGTTCTGGTCAAACCGCCGCTGCCTGCGGAATTTACGCTCAACCCTGCCGCCGATTCGTATATCAGGGATGGCACGTATTCGGGCGCCAATTATGGCACCGAATCCGTTCTCAAGCAGAGCGGCAACGAAACGGCCGACAACAACATGACTTCCGTGCTGAAATTCGATTTCTCAAGTCAGGGAAGCGTGGCGGCGGAAACGAGGAAAGTGCTCCGGCTGTATGCGAATCAGGTATCGTCAAGCGAAGTGAAGAAGATCAGCGTATACGGCATGAACGACAGCGGCTGGAGCGAGACCGGCATCGCTTGGGACAATGCCGATCGCGGCCGGACTTCTATCGATACCGTGGAAATAGAAGAAAGCGGCCGATGGTACGAATGGGATGTGACCGCCTATGTCAACAAGCATATGCGGGAGAAAGCCGTCACATTTGTCGTCGAAAGCACGGGAACCCCGGATGTGGAAGGCTCGGTCGTCTTCTACAGCAGTGAGGCTTCGAGCAACAGGCCGACGTTGGTGGTGACCACGCAGTAGCGGAATTGCACATTTGCTGCCATGCTGAGCAGACGCAAGAGGGACCGTCCCATTGGCCTATGGGGCGGTCCCCTTGTAACTTTTGCCCAAATTGACTCCCGGCAGCGGTGTGGGGTGGAAAATATTCCCTCATTCTATGTCATATACACTTTTGAAATTGGGCTGCCATACAAGTATGGCAGTGAGAATTGAAGACAGGAAGGGGCCTCTCGACTGTCCGGGCTCCAGGCCAGCTTCCATAGCAGAGGAGCGGACGTATCCTGCGGAACATCGTCAAGCGTATAATGATTCGTCTTGTAGGCGTACAGATCCCCGATTGCAAGACACGGAATGATTTTGGCAGCGCTGGCTATCATGCTGCTCGCGACAGGCTGCTCGAAAGCCGATCGGATCGTGAAAGAGGCAGAGCGGGCCGAGAAACAAGTGGAGGAAGAGGGGGAGCTGCGGTCACCTACGATAACGGCAAGGAAGTAACCTTTTCCAACAAAGCGGATATTCCGGAGCTGTTCCCGTCCGACGTGCCGTTACCCGAAGGCATGCAAGTTGTCTCGTCGATTGGCAGCGATAGGGGCGTCACGGTGATGTTCGATACGGAGTTGTCTTATGATGATGTGGTCGAGCTCTATGTCGATTATGCGCAGAAAGCGGGGTACACGGAGCTGCATCGGCTTGAGGAAGAAAATAGTATCCATTATTCGTCGCAAAGAGGCACGGAGATATTCGCATTTCATCTCCAATTGAGTATGGAAGACAACAAAACGATAGAGGGGGCCATCGACTACAGGATCACGGATGAACCCGCACAGGAAGAAGTCGAAGAGTAGCCTGATGAGCACCCAAATTCGCCAGTGTCGAAGAGCGCTTCAAACGGAGTGAGGATGAGTACGAATGAAAACGAGCTTTGATGTTATCGACGGCCGCTTCCCGGAGGATTATGCTTCTTATGTCGGTTATTATGGAGCAGCGCATGGTCAACCGGTTCATTGCGGCAAGCCCTGATGTGACAAGCGCGTTCCTGGGCATATATAACCGTGCCATGGAGCCGAAGGAATTCGAGTCCATGCTGATGGGGATGCTCGCCAAGCAGTGAGAATCATCCCAAATCAGGGAACCGATATGAAGAGGTCGTTCCGCTGCCAGTCTCGCATTTAATGAGGCGTGTGCGGGGCGGCTTTTTTCTTTTTGGCCGCGGGTTGGGGAATTTGACTGAGTTTTTAATGAAGCCTGGAGCATAAGCTGCAGAAGCTGATGGAGGAGGCGGTTCAGGCTGTGTGCGACAAGCAGGGCCTTGTCTCGGAACTTATCCGAACCAGGATGAGCCGTATACATGGAAGCGTTAATAAGTTGCTCAAAATGTACCCCGTCCCGACGATGCCAGAATTGCCCGGCTTGGTTGGGTAATTCGGCGCTTGGTGCCCACATGGGGCGTGATTGCCCGGTTTGGTTGAGAATACTACGCCCCTTAGCTACAATCAAGCTGAACACAGCCAAAAACAAAAATGAACATGAATCGAAGCGAGGAAATAAACTATGATCATCTTGAAATCATCCAAAGAAATCGAATGCATGAGGGAAGCAGGCCGCATAGTCGCTGAGTGTCATGCCATGCTGGCCGAACGAATCGAGCCAGGGGTTACCACGATGGAATTGGACGGATTGGTGGAAGAAAAAATACGCTCGCGAGGGGCAGTGCCCAGCTTCAAGGGGCATCATGGCTTTACCGCATCGATCTGCGCGTCCAAGAATGATGTGATATGTCACGGATTTCCCGACACGGTTCCACTCGCGGAAGGCGATGTGATTACAATCGATATCGGGGCCCGCTGCGACGGGTTTCACGGAGATTCCGGCTGGACCTACGCTGTAGGGCAAGTCTCGGAGGAAATCGAGACTCTGATGAAGGTGTGTCATCAAAGTCTGTTTCTTGGCATTGAGCAAGCCGTTGCGGGCAACCGCATAGGGGATATCGGATATGCGATTGACAGCTATGCGCAACAATTCGGGTATGGGAACGTTCGGGAATTTACGGGTCATGCGATTGGCCGGGAGCTATGGGAAGAGCCGGCGATTCCCCATTATGGCAATAAGGGTACGGGAATGCGACTGAAGCAAGGCATGGTTCTGGCGATTGAGCCTATGTTGACGTTAGGCGGCTGGCGTTCCTATGTCGAAGATGACGGATGGACCGCCCGGACAATCGATCATTCCATTTGCGTTCAGTATGAGCATACGATAGCGATCACGGAGGATGGGCCCCGAATTCTGACTGTGTTGTAAATTAAGGAGGGTGCCGTCGGCCGGCGGTAGCCGAATCCTGTTGCTCGCCGCTTTCCCCTTCGGGGAGAACAGCGGCTTTTCGCGCGTGAAGCGTTCCCGTCCGGGTTCCCGGAAACTTCCCGGCCTTGCCGGGAACGAGTCACTTGTGAGAGGGAACGGACCGCCGATATGATAGATGGAGTGAGGTGAGGAATGGATGACCTACTTCGATATCGGACTGGAATGGAAGGATCGCAACCGCGTGTTCGCTTGGCTTGCGATCGTCAGCATGGCGTATCTTCTCGGCGACAGCCTGCCGCTCGGCGGCTTATTGCTTCTATCCCTGTGCGGGGCCGTGGTCGTGGCGGCGGTCTCGGCTCGCCTTCGCCAAGTCCGCCGGGAAGCGGAGCGCAGCGCGGCGGAGCTGCGGATCAGAAGCAGGGAGCTGGAGCAGCTTCGGCGCAGCGCGGAGAGACTTGCGGAGATGGCGGTGCTGGAAGAGCGCAGCCGCATCGCGCATGAAATCCATGACGTGGTCGGACATACGCTGACCGCCGCGATCGTTCAACTGGAAGCGGCGAAGAGGATGGCGGAACAACAGAATCGCGTGCCACTGGATAAATTGGAGCTCGTAAGCGGGATTGTACGGAAAGGATTGGACGATGTCCGCAGGGCGGTAAAGTTGATGGGATCGGACGATGAGAAGGCGCTGCCGCTGGAAGCGGCGCTTCGGGAATTGATTCGATTTACGGAAAATACGATGGAAGTCGCCATCGAAGCGGATATCTCGCTTCCGGCGAAGCTGGATTTGGGCCGGCTGACGGAACGGGCGCTCGTTCATGCGCTGCAGGAAGGATTGACCAACGGCATTCGCCACGGGGATTGCACCCGCGCCCGCTTCTCCATGCATACGTCCGGCGGGACGCTGCGATTCCGGCTTGTAAGCGACGGAGAACCGTACGGCTCTGCCGCTCCCGGATTCGGGCTGTCGTCCATGATCGAACGGATGAAGCTGCTGGGCGGAGGCGTGGATATTCGCTCCTCCGCCGATGACGACGGCAATCCGGCGGGGTGCGAGCTGTCGATCGAATTGCCGCTGGCCGCTTGAACCGGCGCCGGTTCCCGTTATGGCTCGCAGCCTAATCCGGCTTCCCGGGCGATCAGGATCGCCTGGGCTCTGTCCGCGGCCTGCAGCTTGCTCAAAATATTGGACACATGGTTGCGGACGGTTTTGAGCGACAGCCCGAGCCTCCGGGCGATGTTCACGTTGCTGTGATCGCGGGCGATCCACTGCAGCACTTCGCGTTCCCGCGCGGTAAGCTCCGGGAACCGGACATTCTCCGCTTTGTTTACGATCGCATCGAAGTAGTACATCATTTTGCGCGCGATCGTCGCGCTGAAGATCGCTTCTCCGCCGCCGACCGCATGAATGGCCCTGACGATTTCCTCTTTTTGCGCGCCTTTGAGCAGGTAGCCGCGAGCTCCCGATCTCATCGCGGAAAATACGGACGCATCGTCATCGAACATCGTGAGCATCAAGATGCCGATATGCGGGGAAGTCCGGATGATCTCGCGGGTCGCCTCGATTCCGTTCTTGCCCGGCATGTTCACATCCATCAAGATCACATCGGGCTGCAGCAGCTCGGCCAGCCGAACGGCCTCGTTGCCGTCGGCGGCTTGCCCCGCAACTTCGATTCCTTCCTCGTGATGCAAATTCGCAGCCAGCCCTTCCAGAAACATCGGGTGATCATCCGCGAGCAAAATGCGCAGCCGTTCCGTCTCCGTTCCAATCATCTTTCATACTCCTCTCCTCGATGGGCAAGCGTACATGAACTCTCGTTCCATGGTTCGGCGCGGAATCGAGCTCGAAGCTTCCTCCCAGCTCCTCCGCGCGTTCTCTGATGGACCGCACGCCGATGCCGGGTTTGACATGTGCGGGCAGACCTCTGCCGTTGTCGGCGATTCGGATATGAAGCATGCCGCTCTTCTTCTCCAGTTCGATATGGCATTTGCTCGCATTCGCGTGGCGAACGACATTCGTGAGCGCTTCCTGCACGATCCGGTAAACCGCGACTTCCGCTGCCGCCGAGAGCGCAAGCTCCCGGTCTGTCCCTTCCAGGGATATTTGCAGCGAGGAAGTCTGAACTTGCAGCGCCAGTTCTTGCAGGGCGAAGGCGAGTCCGAACTCGTCCAGGGCAGGGGGTCTCAGCGAATAGACGAGCTGCCTGATGTCGGCGATGGACTGCCGCATCTGCTGCTGCACGGTTTCGAGCGCCTGCATCGATCGCTCGGGCTTGTCCTGAAGATGGCGACTCGCTTCGTTGAGATGCAGCGTCATGCTGGCGAGAGAGGAACCGAGTCCGTCGTGCAAATCCCGGCGAATACGCCGGCGCTCCTCCTCCCGCGCGTTCACGAGACGCTCCCGCGAGCGATGCAAATCGTCGGCAAGGCTGTATGTTTGCACGGCAATGCTGACCTGGCGAACGAGATCCTCGATCATATGGCGGGCTCCGGGCGGCAATGCTTCCTCCAGCCGATGGACGCCGAGAATCAGCCGCCCGACGGACATGCCCTTCACTTCCAGTTCAATCGAGACGGCGTCTTCCGCAGGCGTGCCGTACACCGCGAACTGTTCGATCCCGGCTTGCGAGTAGGTTTCGATCGCGACGTAGGGAATTTGCAGCGCGCCGGCAACCTTCTCCGCTACGGAGGACAGCAACGACTGGTGCGTCAGCGAAGATTCCAGTTGCTCCGTCAGCCTCGAGAGAATGCGGTACGGATCGTCTCGCTTGCCGTAGACGAGCTGATTGACCGCTCGCTGCACGCCTGCTCTCAGCGGCTGGAACAGGACCGCGAGCAGGCCGGTCGCCAGCATCGTCACGACGGCGTGCGCTTTGCCTTGTATGATATAACCGATCGAGCCGACCAGCAGCGCATATGCGCTGACGATCAGAACGCTAAGCACGATGTAGACCATTGACCGGTTGAAGGCGTTCGGCAAATGCTTCGAACGTCGCTCCAGCACGATGACGCCGATGGAGAAGGGGACGAATATCAAACTGACGTAGACCGCGATTTGAACGAGCATTCTTGCAAATCCGTGCCCGTCCGCGCTGAACAAGGGAGCGATGTTGCCAAGAATGCCGGCGCCCACGTAGACGCACAGGCTTACGATCAGCCAAAGGATCTGCCGGCGCGTTCCGCTCGAAGACTCCCGTAAAAAGCGGTAGACGAGCACGCTGAAGGTCAGGACATGCGCGATGGCGATGAAGCTGTAAGTCATTTCGGAAGGAATGGCAATGAGAGGAGAGCCGGTCACGTATGGCGGGATCAGGTTCACGGCAATATGGAAGAGCCAGAGGTACGCCAGAACGGATGTCCAGCGCGGCCGGAAGCGCCCTTCGGGAAACAGCAGCAGCCAAAAGAGGTAGGTCGCTCCCAGGATGTTGAGCCCCTCGAACAAACCGTGGAGGAGCGGGTAGTACCTGAACATTTCATCGTTTGCGCTGAAGATCGTGCCGGTCACGATGAGCATCATGGACGCCGTTGCGCAATAGCGATCCTTCCAGCCGTAGCGGTACAGCAGCAACCCGACGATCCAGAAGGAAAGATTCTGGAATGCCAGCATAATGAAAGTCAGACTGCCGTAAAGATCGGGGCTAATGCCGGCAGCCGCCAACTGGTCGAGCTGGCTCGCCTTCATCTGCAAATAATAACAGGTCGTGTCTGTGCAGGGGACGCTGTAAATGCCGACGCCGAAGCCGTGACTGCAGACGGAGACGACCAAGGAGGCCGCGAAGAGCAGCCACAAGAGCGCATGCAGGCTGGCATGCAAGGTTAAGCCGGTTATCCTGCCGGATACGGAGGTCATGGTCGAAGTCCTCTCAGAAGATTCAATCAGGACCAGTGTACCATAGCGATTGCTTCCGGTCGCGGGATAAGCACGCAATTCCCGAGTGAACCGGGAATCATTTTGCGCAAAGCCGGAAACAAGGCGTCCTCCATGGATAACCGGGCAGACTTCTATTGCGAATCATCCCGGCAGGAACGGTTGACGGCCTGAATCGCGCTTGCCCGATCCGGCACTTGCAGCTTGTTCAGGATGGTCGAGACTACAGGAGCCTCCATCCTGTCCGATAGAGAACGATTCCCGGTCGGCCGGGAAGTTGACCGGGAGATCTTCGTTTCACTCGATCCGGATGGGTCAATCACGCTATAATGGGAAGATGGAAAGGAGTGGATGCTATAATGCGCGGGGAAGCAAGACGCGTAAGTACGCTTCAGGTCAGCGGTTTGACCGGCGGCTACAGCAGGAAGAAGCCGGTGCTGCATGGGATCGATTTCGCAATGGACGCCGGCGAGATCGTCGGATTGATCGGCTTGAACGGCGCGGGCAAGAGTACGGCGATCCGCCATATATTGGGCTTGATGACGCCGCATGCGGGAGAGGTGAGAGTGGCGGGGGTGCGTCTGGAGGAGGATGGCGATCGATATCGTCAGTCGTGCGCCTATGTGCCGGAACAGCCGGTGCTGTTTCCGCACCTGACCGTGCGGGAGCATATGAGGTTCACCGCAACTGCCTACGGCGTGGACCAGGCGCTGGCCGAACGCCGGATGCTTGAACTCGCCCGGACGTTTCGCATGACGGACGCGCTCGACGCGCTGCCGGACACGCTGTCCAAAGGCATGAAGCAAAAAACGATGCTCATGAGCGCACTGCTCGCCAGTCCCCCGCTGCTCATCATCGACGAGCCGCTGCTCGGGCTCGACCCGCTCGCCATCCGCGGATTGCTGGCGACGCTGGACGAGGTCAGCGCCGGCGGCTGTGCGATTCTGCTCAGCTCGCACATCTTGCCAGCGCTCGAACGCAGCGCCGACCGGCTGGTCGTGCTGCACCGCGGCCGCATTATCGCGCAGGGCACGCCTGCCGAGGTGAAGGCGGCAGCAAGCTGCAGCAAGCCCGGCGATACGCTGGACGATGCCTTCGAATCGTTGGTGGAACGGGCGGAGGCTACCGGAGGGGGAGCGGCGCGTGAATGAAGGCCACGGAAAGATGAAGGCGCATTTGACGGCGCTTCGCAAGGACAGGGCAGCGGCCTTTCGCTCGGATGTCGTTCCTTATTTCCGCTACGTCATGCAAAGCGGATTCGGACTGCTCGTCGCGGCAGCCGTCTTTACGGGCATATTCGGCTATGCGAACCTGCTGCAGGACGTACCCGAAACGTTGCCGGCAGGCTGGATCGGCGCCGTCGCGATCGCCTTCGTTGCGCTCTGGACTCCGCATCGGACCTATATGCGTACGGCTGATACCGTATTCCTGCTCCCGATGGAGGGCGCAGTCGTTCGCCATTACATCCGCCCGGCTTTGCAGTATGCTGCCGCAGCAAGCGTTCTGCGGGTGCTGGCTGTATACTTGCTGTACATGCCGCTATACATAAATGCGCCCGCAACGATGGAGATCGCGCAAGCCAGGCCCTTATGGCTGCCGGGCTTGGCGTTCGCGGCCGTCGCGGTATGGAATGCCGCAGGCCGATGGGACGAGCGCCGTGCGGTAAGCGCAACTGCACGGACGACTATGGGCGCCGCCAGAATCGCCGCAACGTTCCTGATGGCATGGGCGCTGCTGAACGGGCCGCTTGTTCCCGCGCTGGGATTGACCGGGGGAGGCATGCTGCTGCTCGCGATGATTGGGCGCGCGATTCGCAGGGTCGCATTGCCGTGGGAACGGCTGATTCGCGAAGAGGCTCGGACGGTCAGGAGCTGGCGCCGATTTCTGTCCTGGTTCGTCGATGTGCCGACGGAAGAAGCCCGACCGACCCGCAGGCAATGGGCAGCCTGGTTCGGCGATCGATTGCCCTGGAAGCGCGAACGGGCGTGGCATTATTGGTACGCGAAGACGTTCGCCCGCGGGGAAACGTTCGGCGCCTGGTTCAGATGGCTGCTCGTCATCGGTTTCATCCTGATCGTGGTGGATCATCGGACGACAGACTGGATCGTCTATTCGATCGGATTTGCGGTCGGCGGCATCCAACTGACGGAGCTTGCGAGCATCCGGATGGATGTCAGCATGCGGGCGCTGCCCGTCGGCCTGGACTTGCGCCGCGCCGCCGCGGCCGCTGTCGCCAGAACCGCCGGGATCGCCGGCACTGCGCTGCTATGGGCGGCAACGGCCATACCGCAAGGCATACCGCAAGCGGTGTCGTGGACAAGCTTGGCGCTGCTGGCAGCGGGCGTGGCCTGGAACGGTTGGCTGATTCCCCGGCGGATCGCCAAACCGCGAGACGAAGACGAATAGCAGCATGCGTGCACCTTGCGGCTGGCGGTTGGTTGGGAGATTAGGCGACAAGGTCGCCTAATAGGCGGTCTGTGGCGGTTGGCTTGAGCGAATAGGCGATACAGGCGTCTAAAACGGTGGCGTGCGGCGGTTGGTTGAGGGATTAGGCGACAAGGTCGCCTAATCCCTCAACTCGCGCGTGCTTTTCAGACAAACAAAGGGCCTCCGGAGCCGCGCATCACAATGCGGCCCCGGAGGCTCTTCAACTTTACGTATGCTCCTACTTCCCGGCCTTCACGTCCCGCACCGCTTGATAGATCCGGTCGAACAGATCCTCGATCTGCGGCTCTTCGATACAGGAGAAAGCGACGCGCAGATCCGTGCCGCCGAGCGCGATCGTGCCGACACCATGCTCGTTGAGCAGCCGCTGGCGCACTTCCTCGGCATCCACATCCAGCTTCAGGCACATGAAGTAGCCTGAGTTGAAGGGATAATAGCTCCAAATATCGCCGTATTTGCCGCTGTCGAGCAATTGCTTCACGCGGTTGGCGCGGCCTTTCATTACGGCGTACTTCTGCGCCTTCTGCTCCGCGAAGGCCGGCGACTTCAGCGCGTGCAGCACGAACGTCTGCGACGGATGCGGGCCGCTGGATATCGTGGCGCGGATGATGCCCATCGTCTTCTGCTCCAGCGCCGCGTTGCAAGCTTCGGACGTGCCGCCGTACGTAATGAAGCCGACGCGGAAGCCCCACACGTATTCTTCCTTGGTGGCGCCGTCCACCTTGATCGGCAGCACGCGCTCATGCAGTCCGCACAGCTTTCCGAACAAAGATTCGTGCAAGGAATTTTCGAAGAAGAGCGCGAAATAGGCATCGTCGGTCACGACGACGACATTGATGCCCGCATCTGCCGCTTCCATGATGGCGGCGACGATCGAACGTCCTTCTTCGGCATCAGGCGTGTAGCCGGTCGGATTGTTCGGAAAGTTGAGCAGCACGATCGCCTTACCGCGTCCTTGCTGCGTCATCAGCGCGTCGCGCAAGCCGGCAGCGTTGAACTTGTGGTCCTCGTTGTACAGCGGATATTCGATCATCACGGCGCCGCGGCGGATGCCGAACGTCATCTCGTAATTTTCCCAATTCTTGTCGGGGAGAATGACCGCATCGCCGGCATCGGCGAACAAGTCCGCCACGATGCTGAGGCCGTGGCTGAGCGCGTTCGTCACGACGGGCAGACTGAACGTGCGGCCCTCCATGGACGGATTCTCCTGCAGCATCTTCTCCCGCCAGACGGTGCGCAGCTCGGGCTTGCCCGCAGGCGGAGCATATTCGTACAGATCCTTCGGATCGTATGCGGACAGCGTCTCTTGAATGACCGGGAGGTGCATCGGCTTGCCGTTCTCGATCGCGATGCCGATCGTCGCGTTGTATACTTTCGCCTTCTGCTTGGCTTCCGCCGATTGGCTGAGAATGCCGACCTTCGGAAAATACAGCGATTTGCCGAGATCCGACAACATTTCGTATACGCGGGGCTGTTCCCGGGAAATCGTGTCGTTCAATTGCCGTGCGAGAGGGTTCATGCGAATCATCCTTCCACCATAAGCGTACTCGTTCCCATGCATTTTACAATTATACACGATCGCAACGTTACCGTCACCGTTCATTCGAATTGCGCCAGGACAATGATTTGCGAAATGGGACGGCTCCGTCAACTTCGTCGAGCGGATGCCGGCCGCACCATTTGCGACTTCAGTCAGAAAAATCGAAAAAACAATTGTGCGAAAAAGTTATTTTGTTTAATATAGAGGTAAGCGCTTAACTCGCCCTCAGAGGCCGGATGCCTTTATGAGGAATGTTATCGATGTTCGAATATGGTATCGGTACCAGATTGGCGGCGGCAAACGTGTTTCTCGAAAAGACGGACAGGAAGGGGCAAAACGATGAAGAAGATCGACATTCAAGGCACTTCAGCTTCACGACTTATTTTCGGAACCGGGGATTTGCGCAAGATGAACGGAACGGACTTGCTGGACGCTTACGTGGAAGCCGGAGGTACGACATTCGATACCGCCCATCAATATAACCAGGCTGAGCGTATTTTGGGAACTTGGATGCAAAGTCGGGGCAATCGAAAGCGGCTGGTGATCATGACGAAAGGAGCGCACCATGACGACGGGAGTCCGGGGCCGCGCGTCGACCCGCAGTCGATCCGCAAAGATTTGTACGAAAGCCTGGAACGGCTGGGAACGGATTATATTGATCTGTATGCCCTGCACCGGGATGAACCCGGCGTGCCGGTCGGTCCGGTGATAGAAGAGCTGAACGTTCATCTTGCGGAAGGACGGATTCGGGCATTCGGAGCTTCCAACTGGACGTATCGGCGCATCCGGGAAGCGAGCGACTATGCGGCGTCGCGCGGCTTGACCGGATTCACCTTCAGCAGCACGAATCTGGCGCTCGCGGAAGCGCTCAAGCCGCGTTGGGCCGGCTGTGTGTCCGCGGATCGGGATACGCAGCAATGGCATGCGCACAACCAACTGCCGCTGCTCGCCTGGTCTTCGCAAGCCGGCGGATTTTTTTCCGGCATGTTCTCGCCCGAGGATCGATCCAACCAGGAGATGGTCGAAGCCTATTACAGCAAGGACAATTGGGAACGCTATGCAAGGGCGAAGGAGTTGGCGCGGATTAAAGGTGTAACGACGATTCAGATCGCCCTTGCCTATGTGTTGAATCGGCCGTTCCCGACCGCTGCGATCATCGGACCGCGCAGCGAACAGGAGATGATGGAATCGTGGCAAGCCATGGACATTCCCGTGACGAAGGAAGAAGCGGCATGGCTCAATCTGGAGCGGGAGGATTGGAGGCCGTGAGAGACAAGCTGGCAGCACAGCTATACACGTTGCGCAAGGAGGTCAAGCAGGATTTCCCCGGTACGCTGCGCGAATTGAAGAAGATGGGATGGGCGGCCGTTCAAATCGACGGATTGCACGGCTGCAATCCTGCGGAGATTGCCTCCGTGATGAAGGAGCTCGGCCTCCGCACGGCAGGCATGCACGTCGGGCTCGAACGGATGAAGCATGACCTGCCGGCCGTTCTGGAGGAAGCGCAGTTGTTCGACACACGGGACTTTATTTGCCACTCGCTTCCCGGCGGATTGCAGCATCCGGACGGGTACCGCAGCGTGCGCGCCGACTTGCGTCAAGTGTCCAGGCAGGTCAGCGGCGCCGGATATCGGGTCGGCTATCACAATCACGACTTCGAGTTCCACACCAAGGTGGACGGAAAATACGCGCTCGATTATTTGCTGGAGCTGGAGACGGAAGCCCCGGTGTATGCGGAGATCGACACGTATTGGGTGAAGAAGGCGAACCTTGATCCGCTGAGCAGGATTGCGCCTTATGCCCATCGTATGCCGATCCTGCATCTGAAGGATATGACCGGCGATGACCGGCGGACGTTCTCGGAAATCGGCAATGGCATCATAGACTTTGCCCCGATCCTGCAATGGGGCGAACGCAGCGGCGTCGAGTGGTATGCCGTCGAACAGGATGATTGCCCGGGAAATCCTCTTGACAGTCTGGCGACAAGTTATGAAAACCTGGTTCGCATGGCACAGACATTGAAATAAGGTACAGCGTTGATGCCAAGAAGATGTCGCAGAGTTCAGACCCCTGCCCCGACAGGCGGGATCTCAATCAGGTGGAATAGTCCCCGATGCGAAAGCGAAGCTGAGCGAGTTCGATATGCTGATGGAGGGAATGCGAATGCTGCTGACCGAAGAGAAAATCAAGGAAAGACTCGCCCAATTGGCCGGCCTGCGCTACAGGGACGCCATGCCGATCGCATCGTTCCGGTCGATGGAAGACGCGGCCGGGGAAGTCGGCGCCAGACCCCCGCAAGACGGAGAGTGGTCCCGCATCGATGCAGGAGACACCTGGGCCGGCCGGGATCGCTATGTCTGGCTGTCGCATACGGCGAACATCCCGCGGGAGTGGGCAGGGCGCAAAGCGCTCGGCCGATTCGACTTCGGAGAGACCGGCGGAGGCAACAATTCCGGCTTCGAATCTTTGTTATACTTGAACGGAGCGCCCTATCAAGGAGTGGACTCCAACCACCAGGAAGTATTCCTGCCTGCCGCAGCCGCCGGACAACAGGTTCGAATAGACATCCGCCTGTGGTCGGGATTGGAAGGCGGCGGGCCGCCCAAACCGCGCAAGCATACGATCCGCACGGCCGAATGGTGCTGGTTGGACGAAGCGGCGGACGACTATTACTTCACCGCCTTCGCCGCCTATGACACCACGCTCGCGCTCGATGCCAATGACCCGGACCGGGTGCAGTTGATCAAGGCGCTCGATCGCTCGCTCCTGCGGATCGACTGGTCGTATCCAGGGTCCGATGCGTTCTACGATTCCATTCATGCGGCCAGGGACGTCCTGCGGAGCGACTTGCAAGCGCTCGGGAAGCACGCCCGGGTCACGGTGACCTGCATCGGACATACGCATATCGACGTAGCTTGGCTGTGGCGGCTCAAGCACACCCGCGAGAAAGCCGCCCGTTCGTTCTCGACGGTGCTCCGGCTGATGGAGCAATATCCGGATTACGTGTTCCTGCAAACACAGCCGCAGCTTTACGATTACATCAAGCATGACTATCCGGATATTTATGAGAAAATTCGCGAGCGCGTGAAGGAAGGCCGCTGGGAGGCGGCGGGCGGCATGTGGCTGGAAGCGGACTGCAACTTGACGTCCGGCGAGTCGCTCGTGCGCCAACTGCTGCTGGGCACGCGGTTTTTCCGCGACGAGTTCGGTTCGGAGTGCCGTTATTTATGGCTGCCCGACGTATTCGGTTACAGTTGGGCTTTGCCGCAAATTCTCCTGAAGTCGGGCATCGACACATTCATGACGACAAAGATCAGTTGGAGCCAATTCAACCGGATGCCCCACGACACGTTCCGCTGGCGCGGCATCGACGGCTCGGAAGTGCTGACGCATTTCATCACGACTCCGGATGAGCACGACAGTCCCTATTATACGTATAACGGCACGGTTGAAGCCCGGATGGTCAAAGGCATCTGGGACAATTACCGCAACAAGAACGCAAACGAGGAATTGCTGCTGTCCTACGGCTATGGGGACGGAGGCGGCGGCGTCAACCGCGAGATGCTGGAGATGCGCCGCAGGCTCGACGAGATGCCGGGGCTGCCGCATGTGAAGACGGGCACGGCCGATGCTTATTTCGAGCGGCTGCAGCGGACGATTGCCGATACCGATCAGTATGTGCATACCTGGGATGGCGAACTGTATCTGGAATTCCATCGCGGCACCTATACGAGCCAAGCGTACAACAAGCGCATGAACCGCAAGCTGGAGCTCGCCTACAGAGAAGCCGAATGGCTCAGCGCCTACGCCAGTCTGCTTGCCGGAAGCTGGGCCCCGTATCGCCAGAACGACTTGAACGGCGGCTGGAAGATCATTTTGCGCAATCAGTTCCATGACATCATTCCGGGATCTTCCATCCATGAAGTATACGAGGACAGCAAGCTGGAATACGAAGAAGCGGAGCGCATGGTCCGTGCCGTATGGAACCATGCGGCCGGGGCGATCGCGCAGCCGAACGCCGGGCGGTATACCGTATGGAATTCCGCCTCCTGGGACCGCCGCGGCCTGGTGGAAATCGAAACCGGCGAGCCGGGTGCGTGGACATCTGCGGATGGATCCGCGCTCGTATCCGAGTCTGCGGGAAGCCGGCACCTGGTGCAGGTCGACGTGCCGTCCATGGGACAAACGACGATCGTGTTTCATCCCGTTGCCGATCATGGCGCCGCTCCGGGCCCCTCCCCGTTCGAATGGACGCCGGACGGCATCCTTACGCCGCATTACCGGATCGCATGGAACAAAATCGGACAACTCACGAGCATTTATGATAGGATTAACGGCAGGCAGGTGCTCGCATCGGGCGAACCCGGCAACGTATTCCAGGTATTCGAAGACAAGCCGCTCATGTTCGACGCCTGGGATATCGATATTTATTACCAGCAGAAGCGGCGCGAGGTGACCGGGCTGCAGACGCTCGAGCTGGTGCATGCCGGCAGGCTGTCGGCGACCGTAAAGTTCGTATGGACTTACGCGAACTCCACGATCTCGCAGTCGATGCATGTGTACGCCGATTCCCGCCGCATCGATTTCGAGACAAGCGTCGACTGGCACGAGCGCCAGCAATTGCTGAAGGTGGCGTTCCCCGTGACGGTGCGTTCGACGGAAGCGACTTACGACATTCAGTTCGGCAACGTCAAGCGGCCGACGCACTGGAATACGAGCTGGGATTGGGCGCGCTTCGAGACGGTAGGCCACCAGTGGGCGGATCTGTCCGAACGGGGCTATGGCGTCAGCCTGATGAATGATTGCAAATACGGTTACGACATCAAGGACCACACGCTGCGGCTCAGCTTGATCAAATCGGCGATCGAGCCGGATACGGAAGCGGATCAGGGCGAGCATCGCTTCACGTATGCGCTGTACCCGCACCTGGGCGATTGGTGCCAGGGCGGCACGGTTCGGGAAGCTTGGCAGCTCAACAACCCGCTGACCGCATGCGATGGAGCGATGGCAAACGCAGCGGCCTCCATGCTGCGGCTGGCCTGCGAATTCGCCATGATCGACACCGTGAAGAAAGCCGAAGACGGCGACAAGCTTGTCGTCCGGCTGCACGAATTCGCGGGCAGCCGCGGAACGGCGGAGCTGTCGAGCGACTTCGCGATCGCCTCCTGGCAAGAGTGCGACCTGATGGAACGCCCGATCGGCGAAGCGCAGTCCGGAGCCGGGTTGACATTCGAATTATTGCCTTACGAAATCAAGACATTTCTGCTGGAAGTCCGGATATGATCTGCATGAAGGAAGATTTGGGGTGAGAAATATCGCTATATTCAACCTGCCTCCGGCGATCGGTCAACTGTTCGCGGAGGCGGACGAGCGGCTGTCCGGCCATCCGAAGCTGCGGGACACTTTCAAGCGATGCTTCGCCAATACGTTGGAGACGACAACGAAGCTGCTTGAGGACGGGACGGCATTCGTGTTTACAGGGGATATTCCCGCCATGTGGCTGCGCGACTCCAGCGCCCAGGTCCGGCATTATGTGCCGCTTGCGGCGCGGGACGAGCGGCTGCAGCAACTGATCGAAGGCTTGCTGCGCCGCCAGATGGCGTATATCAACATCGATCCGTATGCCAATGCGTTCAACGAAGCGGCCAACGACCATCGCTACGACGAAGACTTGACGGAACTGGGTCCGTGGATCTGGGAGCGCAAGTACGAGATCGATTCGCTCTGTTATCCGATTCAATTGGGCTACTTGTATTGGAAATCGACCGGCATCGACCGGCACTTCGACGAGACGTTCCGCACGACCGCCCGCCGCATCATCCGGTTGTGGCGGACGGAGCAGCGCCACGGCGAGCAGTCGCCTTATCGCTTTCAGCGGCCGGACGGCCCGCCTTCCGATACTTTGCGTAATGAAGGGAAGGGCATGCCGGTCAATTATACCGGCATGACGTGGTCGGCATTCCGGCCAAGCGACGATGCGTGCACGTTCGGCTATCTCATTCCGGCGAATATGTTCGCGGCCGTCGCGCTGGGCCATATCGCGGAAATCGCGACAGACATCTACCGTGACGGCGCCTTGTGCCAATCCGCTCTTGCCTTGAAGGAAGAGATCGAATTCGGCATCGAGACGTACGGTACGGTCATTCATCCGGTCTACGGAAAGATATATGCATACGAGACGGACGGGTACGGCAACTACAATCTGATGGACGACGCGAACGTGCCCAGCCTGTTATCCATCCCTTATTTGGGCTACAGAAGCGCGGACGATCCGGTCTACCGGAATACCCGGCGATTTATATTGAGCCAGGATAATCCGTATTACTTCGAGGGAGCGGCGGCACGCGGCATCGGCAGCCCGCACACGCCGGACCGCCATATTTGGCCCATTGCGCTATCCATGCAAGGGTTGACTTCGCAAGACCGGGAAGAAAGAGCCGGTCTGCTGGCGGTGCTGCTTGCCACCGATGCCGGCACCGGCTATATGCATGAAGGCTTCCATGCGGACGATCCGCATCGGTTCACGCGGCCCTGGTTCGCCTGGTCGAACAGTCTGTTCGCCGAATTCGTATACATGCTGATGAAGCAAGGTGAGGTACAATGACGGGACCGCAAGAGCGTCGAAGCCGCAAGACGAAGGTCGCAGCCCACACGGGTTGCGGGCTTCATCCGGACAATACGTTCGCTTCTTTCATGGAAGGCATTCAAATTGGCGCGGACATCGTGGAAGTGGATGTGCGCACCGATTGCAATGGCGTTCCTGTTCTGATGCATGACGACTCTCCCTTGCTGGATGAATTTTCATTCGAGCAACTGAACGAGCCCTTTATGCGCCGCAGGCTCGGCTCCGCCTACGAAGAGCATGAAATCGCTACCCTGGAGCAAATTTTATCTGCGTCCGCGCCGTTTGGCACGCTGCTTAATCTCGATTTGAAACAGCCGGCTTCCATCGCTCCGGCAGTCAATCTGATTCGCTCTTTTCAAGCGCAGAACAGGGTCTGCATTACAGGCTGCTCGGATGACATTACGAGCCTGTATCCGGATATCCGGGTGATAATGAATACACCGGATGAGCTTACGCCGCAGCAAGTTGCACAATATGAGCCATTTGCCTCATCCATTTGCCGGAAAGCCAGGCAGGAAGGGTATGCCGGGTTGAATATGAACGGCTATACCTGTCTGCCGCCTGTCGTGGACGCAGCGCATCGGGAGGGCTTGCTGGTTTGGGTGTATACGATCAACGAGGCTTCGCACATGGAATGGTTTCTTCGAATGGGGGTAGATGCCATCACGACCAGAGCGCCGGAATTATTAATACCGCTGGTCGACGAAATCCAGGGGATAAACTCAAAAAAACAGTAGCTTTTCAGGAATGAAAGCCCTATAATGGAATCAACGGAAGCGCTACCAATTAAATGGCGCATTTTTTCCGGAGTAATATGGTAGCGATACCAGAAAGGGTGGATGGACGCTAACCCCATGTAACTTTCGTTTAATATCCGGCGAATGCGACGATAACAAACAATTGCTACGATGGGCATACGCCAACACAACTCCGACAAGAAGGTGATGAACCGCTCATGCAACAAGCCAATTCGCCGCCGGAGGTATTCAAGTCCGGGCGCACCTTGTGGAAGTCGATATTTTTGCATCGTTACTTGTACTTCATGCTGCTGCCTTGCCTGGCGTTCTTCATCATATTCTCCTATATTCCGATGGGAGGGTTGATGCTCGCGTTCAAGGAATACAAGTTCAACAAAGGCATTCTCGGCAGCCCCTGGATCGGCTTCGATTATTTTCAGGCGTTCTTCAATGATTATCAGAGCAAGTCATTGATTGTCAATACGCTTATCATAAGCGGAATGAAGCTGTTTGTGTATTTGCCGCTGCCGATCATACTGGCGCTGATGTTCAATGAAATTCGGAACAAATGGTTCCGCAATTTCGCGCAAAGCATCTCGTATTTGCCCCACTTTCTGTCTTGGGTCGTCGTTGTCGGTCTTGTTCAGCGCATATTGGCGCCGGATACAGGGTTGCTCAATCAAGCGATTGCCAATATGGGCGGAGACGGCAGCATTTTCTATATGATGGATCCCAAGTACTTTTACACCATCATGTTCAGCAGCTTCACCTGGAAGTCGATCGGCTGGGATTCGATTATTTATCTCGCGGCGATCGCGGGCGTGAACCCTGATATGTATGAAGCCGCCAAGATCGACGGGGCAAGCAAATTCCGGGAAATGTGGAGCATCACGCTTCCATCCATTACGCCGACGATTCTGATCTTGTTCATTCTGTCCCTCGGCAATATTCTGTCTGCCGGATTCGATCAAATTTACTTGCTGCGAACGCCGGGCAATGCGCATCTGGCCGACATTTTGGACACTTATATCATACGCGTCGGGTTGCAGGGCGGACAGTACGGCTATGCGACCGCCGTCGGGATGCTGCAAGGCGTCATCGGTTTGATTCTCGTCATTATCGTCAATCGCATTTCCAGGAAGATTTCCGATACTTCATTATGGTAACGATACCAGACTTGCTGCGATCTCAATGAACAGCTTTCCATTGTTCGATGGAACGCGCCGCATGGCGCTTTTCATAAAATGATTCTTTTGAAAAGGGGTAGACGCACGCATGAACAAGAAATGGGCCAAGTTTTTAGGTATTCCGCTGATTGCCGCAATGATGATTACGGGTTGCTCAAGCAACAGCAACAATGACAGCAGTCCATCCTCCGGCAGTCAGGCGCCGTCCGCCAGCAATTCGACCCCGGCCGACAACGGCAAACCTGCGACATGGATCGCCGACCGCAAGCTCAAGGGACTTGTTTTTATGGGCACGGACGATTACACGGAAGATATGAACCCGGAAATCAAGGCGAAGATCAAAGAGTTGACCGGGATTGATTTCTCTATTGAAATCATGAAAGCGGACCACTCGATCGACGGCTTGATCGCCGGCCTGGCATCGGGCGACTTGCCGGACTTCATCACGTTCTATCTGAACAACAGCGGCCGTCCGGAAATGCCTGTTCTGCTCAAGGCTGCCCGCGAGGACATGTTCTATGATTTGGCGCCGATGATGAAGGACACGAAGGTGTTCAGCAAATATTTGAGCAAGGATTATTTGCCGATCGACACCGAATACGGCGTCATGTTCCGTCCGGAATTTAACGGTGCGGCCTATCTTGTTCATATGAACATCCAGCGCGAAGGCGGATACGAGTCCCGCAAATACGCCGGCGGCCCGTACATTCGCAAAGATATCGCCGACGCGCTCGGCATCGACCCGCGCACGATCAAGACGATGGATCAGCTCTATGATTTGGCCAAGAAGATCAAAGCAGGCAATTTCAAGGACAACAATGGCAAGGATGTATACCCGATCGGTCCGGAATATTGGGGTCCGGGCAACATTCACGACAGCGAAAGGCTGTTCAACCCGCTGATGTGGGGTCATACGGATCAACGCATCAAGATGGACAAAGACGGCAAGATCCTGCACGAAGCGCAAACGCCGGTCGCCATGGAGAAAGTGGCGTTCATGCAGAAGCTGCTCAATGAAAAGCTGATTCAACCCGAGTTCTTCACGATTGACGAGAGCCGCGCTACGGAGTTTGCGGTGAACGGGACGTCCGCGATTGTCGCCAACATGCACAACTATCAGGAGTTCGCACTGGACGGCCATTATGTCCCGCTCGGACCGATCGACACGGTTGACGGTCCGTTCCAGATGGAAGTTGCCTTCAAGAGCGGCTATTCCGGCTTCGCGATTCCGAAGACGACGAAGAATCCGGAAGATATTATGAAATTTGCCGACTTCCTCGCTTCGCGCGAAGGCAAGCTGCTGTGGAAATACGGCTTGGAGGGCCGCGACTACACGTTGAACGACCAAGGCAATCCGGTACCGAAGCCGGAAGTCGTCGAGCTCAAGAAGAATGACCCGAATGCTGCCAAAGCGCTCGGATTCGCAGGCGTATCCAATTATTGGGGCGAATTGCTCGGCGGTACGGATATCAATTGGGAAGCGGACTTCGGCGAATCCGAGTGGGGCGACAGCGCGAACTCGGGACACAGCGACGGAGCCTTGAAGCTGGCTGAATATTGGGGATACGATGAACTGCGCAAAAATGCGAAGGTTAACGACGGCTATACGCCGACATCGTTCCTGGGCGAATTTGCAAAAGGCACGGAGCTCAAGGCCGCGTTCGACAACTACAACGACAGCCTGGTTCGCGCCTACTATGCCAAAAATCTGGACGAAGCCCAGAAAATTCTCGACGCCGCATTGAAGCAAATGGAAAATGCAGGTTTGAATGATTATCTGAAGCTCCTTGCCGAGAAGAACGCCGATCCGAAAACGAAAGTCATTCTGTAACCGAAGCTGACGCGATCAGAGGAAAGGGGCGGTTTTATCCGCTTGGATAAAACCGCCCTTCGTTCCCGGAGAGGAGAGAGACGGTGGGTAAAGAATTTTACAAGCTGAGCATGGGAGAGAAGACGATCAAGTTCGTCAACTACCTGCTGGTCATCCTGATTTGCGCGGCAATCATTCTCCCTTTCCTGAATATTTGGGCGCTGTCTTTCAATTCCGGCAAGGATGCGGAACGCGGCGGCATCTACTTCTGGCCAAGGCTTTGGTCGATCGACAACTACAAGGAAGTGTTCATATCTGCCAATGTCGGGACGGCGTTCGCCATCTCGATCTTCCGAACCGTGGTCGGCACCGTTGCCAGCGTTGTCCTGACGGCGATGGCTGCATATGCCCTGAAGTCGAAGACAATGCCCGGCGTTCGATTGTTTACGATGGTTATCTTTTTCACCATGCTGTTCGGCGGCGGCATCATTCCTTATTACATGCTGCTTAAATCGCTGCATTTAACAAACAACATTTGGGTGTATGTGATCCCCGGATTGTACAGCGCATGGAATCTGATCATCATTCGAACGTTCTTTCAACAGATTCACCCGAGCCTGGAAGAATCGGCGCGCATCGACGGCTATAACGATTTCTCCATCTTCTGGCGCATCATTTGGCCGCTCAGCCGGCCCGTCGTGGCGGTTATCGCGTTGTTCAATGCCGTAGGGCACTGGAACGATTGGTTTACCGGAGCGTTCTACGTCCGCAGCGCCGACCTGCGGCCGCTGTCTACGTTGCTGCAGGAAATGCTGACGAGAGCGGAAGCGATGCGGGATGTGTTAAGTCAGGCGGCCGGCTCCAGATTCGACATGCTCGACCGGATTCAGATTACGGGCGATTCGCTCAAGATGGCGACGATTATCGTCGTGGTGACGCCGATCATCATCATCTATCCGTTTGTCCAACGCTACTTCGCCAAAGGCGTCATGATCGGTTCCATGAAAGAATAGCAGGAGAGGGCGGGCGTTGTCATGAAAATAGAGAACCCGTACGACCGTTCCGGCGAGTGGCTGCGCGGCAGTTTTCACAATCATACGAATAACAGCGACGGCTGGTTCCCGCTGGAAACCGTCTATAAAATGTATGGCGGATATGATTTTCTCGGCATTTCCGATCACGACAAAATTACGAAGCACGAGGGAAAATGCGATATCCCGACACGGTTCGATGCGATCGAAGTGAGCAGTCGCCAGACGCACATGCTGCTCGTGCAGCCTCCGCTGTCCCTGATGGACGGTTACAGCAACGAATTTACGATCGAAAATTACCAGCGGCACGTAGACAAAACTGTCGATAATGGCGGATTCGCCGTTCTTGTTCATCCGAATCGCTATTTTTCGAACTATTGGAACCTGGAAGACATGCTGAAGATGCAGCGTTATCTTGGGGTTGAAGTGTGGAACGGAGACGGCAACCCGGAGTATGACATTGCCTTTGACAAATGGGATGCGGTGCTGTCCGCAGGGCGCAGAGTGTGGGGCTTCGGCAACGATGATTCGCATGTGTACGGGCAAGAGAAACGCGCCTGGAATATGGTGCTTGCGAAGGAAAACAGCCGATCGGCGATTCTGGAAGCGATCCGGGAGGGCAGCTTCTACGTATCGACAGGATACGGGTTCGATGCCATTCGTCTGGAAGGCCATGCCATCGTGGCAGACCTCCGCTCGAATGAACGGCTGGACGCGATGTACAAATACGTTACCTGGTTCGGCAAAGACGGCAAGGTGCTGCAGGAGACTTCCGGAGCCATCAGAGAGGCGCGCTACGAATGCAAGGGCGATGAAGGCTATGTCCGAATCGCCGCCTACCTGGAAGGCGGCTACGCCGCATTTTCCCAACCGCTGTTCGTCTCAAGCGGCGAATAATCGCGAAAAAAATCGAAAGAAGACGAGAAAAAAGGAATTCCGAATGCCGGCGGCGAAAGTTACGAGACGAATTCGTATAAAGGGTGAGGCCATTGCAGCCAAAAATCAAAGACGTGGCACGCCATGCCGGGGTTTCGGTTACGACCGTATCCCGGGTATTGAACGGCGAAAAATATGTGAAGGACGATCTCAAGCGCAAGGTGAATCGAGCCATCGAAGAATTGGGATATGCCCCTAGTCATATTGCCCGCAGCTTGGTGCGCAAAAAAACTTCACTCATCGGCGTGATTGTGCCTGACATTACATCCAGCTTCTATGCCACCATTCTCGGCAGCATCGAAGAAGAAGCCAGCGCGAACGATTATTCCCTGCTTGTGTGCAATATCAGCGAGGATATCGACAAAGAATTGAAATATTTGAACACCTTCCTGGAGATGCGCGTCGAAGGCATCATCATCATGCATGAGAAGATCAATGAAGAGATTCGCAGCCTGATCCATAAGATGCAAATTCCCGTCATCTTCTCCAGCGTCAAGCCGATGGACCAACAGCTTGTATCCGTCATCGTCGACGATTATCAAGCCGCATATGACGCGACCGCTTATCTGATCGATCTTGGACATCAGGATATCGGCTTTATAGGCGGCGATATGCGGGACATTACGTCCGGACAGAACCGGTACAGCGGCTATCGGAGCGCGCTGGCGAACCATGGCGTCAAAATTGTATACGAGCATATACGCTTTGGAGACTACAAGGTTAGAAGCGGGTACGAACAAATGCAGGAAATCTTGCGCACGAGTCAGCCGCCTACGGCTGTATTCGCCGTCAGCGACGATATGGCGCTCGGCGCGATGAATTGCATCCGGGACAACGGATTACGCGTGCCGGAAGACATATCCGTGCTTGGATTCGACGGAAGCCAGATGACCGAGCTGGTGAGGCCGACGCTGACCTCCATGGAGCAGCCGATTCAGGAGATGGGCAAAGTGACCGTCAAGACGCTTTTGAATCAGATCCAATCCGGCACCGGGCCGGACGCCGACATCGTGCTGGAGCACCGACTGGTTGTACGGGGCAGCAGCATGGCACGCAAGGAAGGACATATCGGAAAATAATTTATAGACAAACAGACAGGATTCGGAGCATACGGAGATGAGGGACCATTGAAGAAATACGACGCTGTCGTCATTGGAGATGCCAATATCGACCTGGTTGTCGCGGGCTGCGAGCAATATCCGGCGCCGGGTCAGGAAGTGCTCGTACAGGATATGACGATCCATGTAGGCGGAGGCGCCGCGTTGTTTTCGCTCGCGCTGGCCAAGCTAGGACTGAACCTTGCCTTTAACGGCGTGCTTGGCGATGACGGATTCGGCCAATACGTGCGGAATGAGTTTGTTCGCCATGGTATCGCTACCAGATATATACGGACAAGCCGTGCCAATACCGGCATCTCGATCGCGTTCAATCCCGAGAAGGATCGTTCGTTCATTACGTATCCGGGGTCCAACGATGAGCTCAGCCTGCTCAAGCTGGACATGGAATGCGTGTCGCTGGGCCGGCATGTTCACCTGACAGGATATAAAGGCAGCCGCAATCATGACGAATACATCGATGTCATTCGCAAGCTGAACAAGATGGGAATCACGACATCGCTGGACATCGGTTGGGATGACACGGGAGAATGGTACAAAGGCATCTTTGAACTGATGAAGCATGTGGACGTCTTCTTTATGAACGAGCTCGAGGCGGCCCATTATACAGGATTCGATTCGGTGAAGGAGAGCATGCGCGAGCTGGCGAAGCACAGCCGGCATATCGTGTTGAAGCTTGGTTCCGCGGGCGCCGCCGCAGCGGCGGAAGGCCGGACCTTGTTCCGCTCGGGCTTTCATGTGCCCGTCATCGACACGACGGGAGCCGGCGACTCCTTCAACGCCGGTTATATTTATGGTTATCTGAACGGTCAGCCGGTCGAACAGTGCTTGCTGTACGGGAATGCGTGCGGAGCGTTGTCCGTCAGTCAGTTCGGCGGCAGCACGGGTACGCCGGACCGGCTCGCCCTGGACCGGTTTATCGCGGAGAGGGCCGATTGCACGACAGACAGGTGGGAGGTAGCCCTATGAAACTGGCGTTGATCGGCGGGGGCGGCGTTCGCGCCGTTCTGTTCACGAAGAGCCTGACGTTGAAGGCGGAACAGAGCGGCATCACGGAATTGGTTCTGATGGATACGGACGAGGAACAACTGGGGATCATCAGTCAGCTATGCCGGATCGTCATCGAGCGCAGCGGAGTCCGGCTGAAGCTGGAGACGACGACAGATGCGCGCACTGCGCTGGCCGGCGCGGATTATATCGTGACAACGATCCGGGCGGGCAAGGAGCAATCTCGCAGCACGGATGAGCAGATCGCACTAAATTACGATGTCATCGGCCAGGAGACGACGGGCGCTGCCGGATTTTCCATGGCGATCCGCACGATTCCCGTATTGCTGGACTATTGCAAGCTGGCGCAGGAAGTCGCGCCGGGCGCCTGGACGTTCAACTTCTCCAACCCGTCGGGCCTGGTCACGCAAGCGCTGCGAAGCGCCGGCTATGACCGGGTGATCGGCATTTGCGATACGCCCAGCCATACGAAACTGCGGATGGCGGAAGCGCTTGGCATCGATCCGGATGAACTGGATGTCGAGTTTTTCGGGCTGAATCACCTGTCCTGGATGCGCAAAGCGATCTATCGGGGCGACGATCTGCTGGTCCGGCTCAAAAATGATCCGGGCTTCACCTCGCGCATCGACGAATTTCGTATGTTCGATCCGCAGCTCTTGAATTCGCTCCCCTATTTGCCGAATGAATATTTGTATTACTATTATCACAGGGAAAAGGCGCTTGCCAATATTAAGCAAGCAGGCATGACTCGCGGCCAGATGATTGCGCGCAACAACCGGGAGATGCTGGAAGCGCTGCGCGGCTTGGATATCCCGAAGGAACCGGACCGGGCGCTGCAAATTTATTTATATTATACGCAGAAGCGGGAAGCATCCTATATGGCGATCGAAACGAATGCGCAAGGGAAGCGCGAGCTGGCCGCGGAAGAGCTGCGTTTGCCGGAATCGCTGGGCTATGCGGGCGTTATGCTCGATTTCGTCGACTCGCTGCAGACGGGCGCCCAGCACAACATCGTGCTCTCCGTGCCGAATGCCGGCAGCATCGCCGGCTTCCGAGACGATGACGTGGTCGAGATTTCCTGCCGGATTGAAGCGGACGGTGCCCATCCGGCAGAGATCGGCGAAGTGCCGGAGGCGATGTACCTGCTGATGCGCAGCGTGAAGCATTTCGAACGATTGACGGTCGAAGCGGTCCGGCAGCGTTCGGTCGAATTGGCCGTCGAGGCGTTGACCGTTCATCCGCTCGTCGGCTCCTATTCGCTGGCCAAGCAGTTGGTCCGAGACTACCTGCAAGCTTATCCAACATTGTTGGGCGGCTGGAAGTAATCCCATACGGACAGAGGAGAGGAATGCGGCGTGAGCAAACAACTGGCATTCAGGCAGGACGGCACTTTCAAAATCGTTCAGTTTACCGATATTCATATCGGCGACGGCAAAGAAGAAGAACGGGAGAAGGATGGCAGCACGACTGCCCTGATCGAACGCGTCATTGCGCAGGAGAAGCCGGATTTGGTCGTCTTGACCGGCGACTTGCACTGGAGCCACGGCATTGACGACCCTCAGGGCGCCTGCCGCAGGGCGATCGCGCCGGTCCTCCGCGCGCAGGTGCCATGGACCGCCGTATTCGGCAATCACGATGCCGAAGCGGGTGTCACGCGGGAGCAGTTGCTGGCCATTTGGCAGGAAAGCGAATATTGCCTGGCGACGGCGGGACCGGACGAGGTGAACGGAGTCGGCAATTACGCGTTGACGATCAAGCAGGCGGACGGCGCCGACGGCGCGGCGCTCTACTTTTTCGATTCCGGCATCGAAGCGCCGCACGAGATCGGCGGTTATGCATGGATTCATCCGAATCAAGTCCATTGGTACACGCAGCAGTCCCTGCAGTTGGCGAAGAAGCACGGAAGTCCGCTGCCGGCACTCGCGTTCTTCCACATTCCGATTCCGGAGTACAACGAGGCTTGGACCGCAGGCGAGCAGCGCACGGGCGTCCGCGAAGAGAAAGTGTGCTGTCCGAAAATCAATACCGGTCTGTTCGGCGCGATGGTCGAGATGGGCGATGTGATGGGCACGTTCGTCGGACATGATCACGACAACGATTACTGCGGGACTTTATATGGCATCCGGCTCTGCTACGGCAGGGTAACCGGCTACAACACTTATGGCAGTCTGCAGCGCGGGGCGCGCATCATCGAGTTTCGCGAGGGCGTCCGGTCTTTCGAGACGCGGATCGTTCAGGCAGACGGGAGCGTCGTTCGATGAAGTTCCGGGCGGTGGTTGACAGTTCGGCCGAAGCGATCGTCATTCCGATATTTTCGGACGGCTTCCCGTTGCTCAGACATACGATAGACCGGTTCCGGACTGCCCGGTTGCTGCCGCAAATGGGGGCCAGGCGGACGATTACCTGGTTCTATGGCCGAGACGGCGAAGCGGATTTCCTGCTCGTCGGCTTGGGCGATTCCGGCAAGTTCCAGGAAGCGCATGTGCGCGAAGCGGCCGGCGAGGCGGGAAGAGCCGTGCTTAAAGAGCGGCGCGCATCGACAGCCGTCTCTTTTGCCGCGCTTCAGCCTTCCGGATCGTTCGGCGGGGTAACACCGGAGACGTTCGCGGCATGGGTCGAAGGATGGAAGCTGGGCACTTACTCGTTCGATCGCCACAAGCGCGGCGCGGATTCGCAGCATTCCGACGATTCGCCGAAGAAGCGGCAGTCGGTTGACCTGCTGGGCGCAACGGGCGATCCTTGGCAGGCGGCCATCCGACTGGGCGAGCTGCGGGCGGACAGCGTGAGTTGGGCGCGCGACATGAAGAACGAGCCGCCGAATTTCCTGCGCCCGCGCATGTTGGCCGAACGGGTGAAGGAACGTTTCGCGGGCACCGGAGTGCAACTGCAAATATATGAAGGCGACGCGCTGGAAAGCCTGGGCTTTGCGGGAACGGCCGCCGTCGGCAGAGGAAGCGTTCATGCTCCGGCATTCATCGAGCTGCGGCATTGCACGGACGCATCGCTTCCGCTTACCGCGCTCATCGGCAAAGGAATTACGTTCGATACGGGCGGGATCAGCCTCAAGCACGACCGGGACATCAGCGACATGCGGATGGACATGGCCGGTGCGGCGGGCGTTCTCGCCGCTCTGGACATCGTCGTTCGCAGCGGCGCGCCGGCGAATGTCGCGGTATTGGTGCCCGCGGCGGAAAATTGTCCCTCCGACCGCTCTCTGCTGCCCGGCGAATTGATCCGATACGGGAACGGATTGACCGTGCAAGTGGGCAATACCGACTCCGAAGGGCGGCTGGTGCTCGCGGACGCGTTGATCCACGCGCACCGGATCGGCGCGACGGAAGCGATCGACATGGCGACGTTGACTTATTCCGTCGTCGGGGCGCTTGGCACCAAGGTGGCCGGCATTTTCGGCAACGACGATGCGCTGGTCCGATCGATTCAGGAAGCCGGGGCGCCGTTCGCGGAACGGATGTGGCAACTGCCGCTGATCGACGAATACGAGGAGTATCTGGACAGCGATTATGCCGATACCAGCAACATTAGCCGGGTCGGCGAAGCGGGCGCCATCACGGCAGCTTTGTTTCTTCGGAAATTCGTGCATGCGTCGCTGCGCTGGGCTCATATCGACATGGGCGGCCCGAAAGACTGTTCCGCCGCCAAGGGCGATCTTGCCATAGGAGCGACCGGCTACGGCGCCAGAACGCTGGCCGCCTATTTGACGAATCCGCGCAGTTAACCTGGCTTGGCCCGGCTTTGCCGTATCGACTGCCGTTTTGTTTGTGCAATACAATATTGAACTTACTCGCCGGTTCTCCACGATGGGAGCCGGTTTTTTGTTGTTCTTCTATTCATAAAGTAGAGAAATATCATACGGAGGAATGAAGCGATGCTTTACGTTTGCGGTCTTGATCGTGGTCATCCCGCTTGCCGTTTATCTGATCAACCGCGCGCTGATCTGCAATGGAAGTCCAATGGCAACTAGCGTAAAATAGAAGGCATGCGCAGGCGATGCGGGCGGGTATCGGAAAAGCCGGCCGCCGCCGCGCCAGGGGGAGGGAACGGCGATGCTGGAAGCGGCGTCTTCGTCTTTCGTATTAACGTCTTCCGTTGCCAAAATCTTTTGCGAACCCGGATGGAAGTGGGCGAGGCGCGACAAGCCGATCGCCAACTACGACTTGTTCTACGTGTGGAACGGCGAAGGCGAGGTCGAATTGAACGACATGCGGTACCCGGTCGGACGGGGCAGCTGTTTTCTGTTCCGTCCCGGCGATCATCCGACCGCCGTACACAATCCGCAAAAGCCGCTCGTGTTGACATACATCCATTTCAACGTCAAAGAGCCGGTCAAGGACATTCCCGACTTGTATCGGGTGCTTGCCGAACCGATCGATTTCGAATTTCTGCTCGCCCGGTACGTGCGGTTGTTTCTCGTGCAGACGTTCGCCGCGACGCAGGAGGCGCAACTGATTCTGAAGCAATTGATGATTCTGCTGCTGCGTGCCGACCGGGAAGCGCCTGCGGAACGCCAAGCGAGCAATCAACTGACGGAAAGCATTCGCGAAGTCGCGAATTACATCCGGCAGCATCCGGGCACCGCGATGAAAGTCGATGATCTCGCCGCAAGGGCCGGTCTGTCTGCCCGGTATTTCTCGAGCAAGTTCAAGCAACTGATCGGCGTTTCCGTGCAGCAATACATCGTTCAATCCCGGATCGAGCGGGCGCAGCACCTGCTGACGCATGCAGGGATGAATGTGAGCGAAGTAGCGGGCGCGCTCGGGTACCGCGACGTCTTCTTCTTCAGCCGGCAGTTCAAGCAGCATACAGGGAAGCGCCCCTCGGAAATCAGATGAGGCGCGGCGCCTGCGCTAGTGTTGGCGTTCGATCAACGTGCCCAGTCGCTCGCCCATCTTCACCGTGTCTCCGGCCTTCAGATCCTCGCGCGGCGCCAGCGTGCCGTTCTCGGTTAACAGCACGACGGTAGATCCGAATTCGAAGTAAGCGAGCTCATCCCCGCGCGTCAGCGACTGAGGAGGAGGATCGTTGACATAGCGGATGCTGCTGACATTCAGGGCGCCTACCTTGACGACGGCCAGTTCGCCGTGCTCGTGCAGGATATACGTGACGAGTCTTTCGTTGCGGGACAACACCCGGCGCATGAAGGTAAGGCCGAACTCGTTGACCGGGTATACCCGCCCGGGGAGATGGTCGGTCTCCACCACCTTGCCGGTGCACGGGGAATGGATGCGGTGATAGTCGGTCGGACTGAGATAAAGCACCCAATAGCAGCCGTCCCGATACTGGGGAATGCGCGGCGATGCGCCAAGCAATTCGTCCAGTGTGTAATCTTGCCCTTTCACCTGGAGCAGCGTGCCGTCTTGTATCGTGCCGCAAGCGGCAACTCGCGCGTCTACCGGGCTGATCAGGGCGTCCGCGGCTTCGTCGATCGGCCTGGCGCCAGGCTTCAACCGCCGCGTGAAAAATTCGTTCAACGAGCTGTACTCTTCGATTTTCTTCTCCGCTTCTTGTATCGAAATTCGGTAGGTTCGGGCGAATCTGCGAATGAGGCGGCGGCTGAAAGCCGACTTGGCGAAAGCCCCCGTCAACCTCGAAATCCATTTGCGGGATGAAAGCTCTGTCATCGCCCGCAGCAGCCGGCGTTCCATGTGCCTGCCACTCCTTTTTTTAAAATACTTGAGAGACGGCGGAGCCGTTTTTGCTTAAACCTAGTCGATCATCATTTGCCTAGTGTGCCATAATGCCGGTCAAAGTGCAACAGAAACGCCCCGCCCATCAGGGCAATCGCTTACGGATCCCGCGGCGGACTTCACAGCGGTTTGCAAACAAATGGATTTGTCCAGTTATTGCGTATGATTTGGCGTGGTGTGGGGCGGTTAAATGGATTTGTCCAGTTAAATTCAGTCGAGCAGGGGCAAACGAGGCTGCCGGTGCCGAAATAGATGGACTTAACCAGTTAATTGTTTTTTTACGACTCAGATCGCGGCCATTTAACTGGACTTTTCCACTTATTTCGCTCGCCATCATACCCACCATCCCCCACACAACCATACTTTCGTAAGCGATTGCCCTGCCCCGTCCATCCAGGGCAATCGCTTACGAATTTGACAAACATCTGAAGACAGCATCATTTTGGCAGCGGGCACACATGATGCGGACTGCATCATTTCGGTGGCATCGGCGGGACTACAGGCGCACATGGTGCACAATCTATAATTGTTGCTTTGGAGCAATAGAAGTCTCGCTTCACGATAGGGATAACTATTTTATTGCGTTCGAGCAATAAATCAAGCGAATAGTGGAGGTGTGGCAGAACGTCGGCTGAATTGTTGCTCGAATGCAATAATTTCTAATCTGTTAAAATCCGTAAGCGATTGCCCTGCCCGCCCATCCTCGTGACGTGCCTATGGGTCAATGCATATGATACTTCAGACTCGCACACGGGGAAGGAGAAGAACATGCGAAGAGACAAGTCGAGGCGGACGCCCCGCAATGCGGCCAAAAAGCGGCGCACGCCATTTGTTGTCGACAATCCGGATCAACTCGAGCTTCAGTGGCTGGACGATATGCAGGATTCAGGCGAAAAGCCGGTTACGGTACTCGGTTCCGCTGCGGCGTCCAGGACAGCGAATCCGGATGCGAAAGCCCGGGGAGAACAAGCGGCGATCCAGCGGCTGGGAAGTCAGACGGGCAAGAAGCTGAAGCGGCCGGCAAGCAAGATGCGCAGCAGGGGAAGGTCCGGTGTATGGGGGGCGGCTGCGTCTCCATCCATGCAGCAAACGGATGCTTATAACGATGCCATGGCGGATGGAGGGCTGGAATCGCTCCTCGCCTTGTTGAATGAGGAAGCTCCGTCAAGGCCGCAGCAAGCAAAAGCCGAAGTGGAAAAGGAAGCGGAAATCGAATCGATTGCGATGGCGGAAATGACCACGAAAGCGATAGCGGAATCGGAAATGGTGTCAGAACAGGTTTCGGAAGCGTTGAAGGTTGCTAAAAAAGATTCTGCAGAGCATTCGGATTCGCTCGGAGAGAATGTCGCGGATTCGGCTGCGGTCGTGCCGCCCATGGAAGAGCGGAGATCCAGACTGGAGGAGAAGCGGCTGCCTGCAAGGCCGGCGCCGGTCGTCTATACGGACGACCTGGCCGACGATGCGGTGACCGGGGAGAAGATCGCCCCGTACACCATCAACACGCGCCAATTGGCCAAGGATGCGGTCGGCACGGATGCGATTGCGGACTTTGCGGTATCGGCGATCAAGCTGGCGGACGGCTCCGTCACTTCCAAGAAGCTGGCGCCCGAGTCGGTGTCGGGGGAACATTTGATTAAAAATTCCGTCTCCGGTCAGAAAATCCGCGACCGCTCGATTACATCCGAGAAATTAAAGGATGGAAGCGTCACCTCGGAGAAGCTGGCGGACCGGACGATCAGCGCCGACAAAATCGCCGAAGGATCGATTCAATCGAAGCACCTTAACTTATCGATCGTGACGGAAGATCTATTGCAGGATCAGAGCATTACGGCGGAAAAAATCCGCAGCGGAGCGATCCGTGCCGAGAATCTGGCCAATGAAATCATCGATACGTCGAAATTGGCTGACGGAGCGGTGACAGCTTCCAAGTTGAGGGAATCCGCCGTGACAGGGGAAAGTGTCGCGCGCGGCGCGATCGCTTCCCGCCATCTGACAGAGGGGTTGATTCTTGCCGAGCACGTGGCGGTTGGCGTGCTGCAAGGAAGACATCTGGCTCCGCGGGCGGTGGAAGCGGTCAATCTGGCGGATGGCGCGGTCGGTATTCGGGAAATAGAGGATCGTTCCGTAACGGGCAGCAAGCTGGCTACAGGCTCCGTCGCGGGAGAGCATCTGCGTGCGGAATCGGTAGCCGGCCGCCATCTCGCGGAGAAGGCGGTCGAAGCCCGTCATCTCTCGGACGATTCGGTTACCGAGAGCAAGGTGGCGGAACAATCGATTTCAACGGCCAAGCTGGTTGACCATGCCGTCACGTCGGCGAAGATCGCCGATCGCAGCGTCGTTTCCGGCAAGCTGGCCGACGAAGCCGTGCAAGGCAGGCACTTGGCCAGGGGCAGCGTTGTCTCGGATCTGTTGGCGGAAGGCGTCATCGAGAAACGGCATTTGTCCGAGTTATCCATCGACGCGTCGCATATAGCCGATCAATCGATTGGCCGCCGCCACCTGCAGAATGGCGCGGTAGGCGCAGGGCAATTGGCCGATGGAATCATTGTCGGCAAGCACCTGACTGAAGGAGCGATTCAGTCGGCGCAAATTGCGGAGAAGTCGGTTCACGGCTCGCACGTTGCGGATCAGTCGATCGGAAGCCAACATCTGAAAAAAAAATCTGTGCGTACGGAGCATCTCGCGCCTGAAAGCGTGAGCTCCGACAAGCTCGCTGCCGGCTTGCTGAGGCCGTTCCATTACGGCAATGGGTCGGTGACGGCCGGGGCGTTGGCGCAGCAGGCGGTAGAAGGCCGCCATGTGGCGGAGGGCGCGATCGATGCAGCGCATTTGGCTCCGGGGGCGGTAGGGTCTGACGCTCTGCAGCCTGAATCGGTCACGGACAAATCTATAGCTTCCGGCGCTGTAGGGGAGCGACATTTGGCTGTTCGATCGGTGTTGTCGCATCACTTGAGCGATCAGGCTGTCACCTCGAATAAGCTGTCGTCGGATGCGGTACTGACCGACAAGCTGGTCGATGCCGCTATTACTGCAGCCAAGCTGGCCGACGGCAGCGTAACGGCTGCCAAGTTGGCAGACGGGGCTGTCAGTTCAAATGCTCTTGCAAACGGCGCCGTAACGGCCAAGGCATTGGCTGACGATGCTGTAGGCGAGCGGCAATTGCGTAAACAGGCAGTGGGCGCCAGCCATCTGAAGCCGGGCAGCGTCACGGCCGCGGCGCTGGCGATGCGCGCGGTCACTGCCGACGCCTTGGCGGAGCATTCGATTACGGCGCCTTTGATCGCATCCGAGTCCGTCGAGAGTCGGCACTTGACTCCGCAATCCGTACTTGGATTGCATCTGGCGGAGCGCAGCATTCGCGATATTCACATCAGCGACGGGGCGATCGGTTCCGCCCATCTGGCGGCAGACAGCGTCGGGGCAGAACAGTTGGCGGCCGAGACGATTCAAGCGCAACATTTGGCGACAGGGGCGATTGGCTCGCGGCATCTTGCGGCAGGCGTCGTCGAAGCTGGCCATATAGGGGCCGATGCGATCAAAGCCGTACACTTGGCTGAAGGAAGCGTAGGGACCGCTGCGATAGCAGCCGGTGCCGTCACATCCGCCGCGATCGCTCCGGGCGCGGTTGTCCGGGAGCATCTGGAGCCGGGCAGCGTCGGAAGCGAGCAGATGGCGCTGGAATCGATCTGCGGCAAGCACATGAAGCCCGAGGCAGTGCATGGCTATCATCTTCGAAAAGGCATCGTCACGCTCATGCATCTGTCGCCGGACTTGTACGAATGGGCTGCGATGGCAGGTCAGCCGGTCGATACCGGGAGACTTGCAGGGAAAGCCGTGACGGAGGCAAAACTGGCGGATGGCGCGGTAAGCGAAGCCAAGCTTGCAGACAGTTCGGTCAGCGGGCTGAAGCTGGCTAACGCGGCAGTCGGGACGTCTCAGTTGGCGGACCGGGCTGTTACCGGCAGGAAATTGTCAAACGGAGCCGTAGGCTTGCAGCAATTGGCGGACGGATCGGTGAGCGATGCGAAGCTGGACGAACCGCTGCGCGAGCGGTTGGGAAGGCTGGATGCGCCTGTAGACGAAGGGCGGCTGGCCGACGGTGCCGTAGCAGCTTCGAAGCTGGCGAGGGAAGCGGTAGGAACGCAGCAGTTGGCGGATCGGGCTGTAGTGGGCGAGAAAATCGCTGATGGCGCAGTCGGTGCCGAGCAATTGGCGGACGGCGCCGTAAGTGAAGCGAAGCTTGCGGCTGGCGCGGTACAGGAGAAGCATCTGGCAGTCGGTGCCGTGACGAAGGAAATTCTGCATGCATCGGTATTGGAGACGATCACGGAGGCGAACGCACCGATCACTGAGGATCGGATCGCGGACGGTGCGGTGACCTCGGGCAAGTTGGCGGATCGGGCCGTAGTCAGTGAGAAAATTGCCGACGGCGCGGTCGGTGCGGAGCAATTGGCGGACGGTGCGGTAAGTGAGGCGAAGCTTGCGGCTGGCGCGGTACAGGAGAAGCATCTGGCAGTCGGTGCCGTAACGAAGGAAATTCTGCATGCATCAGTAATGGAGACGATCACGGAGGCGAACGCACCGATCACTGAAGATCGGATCGCGGACGGCGCGGTGACATCGGGCAAGTTGGCGGATGGCTCGATAAGCGAAGCGAAGCTTGCGGCCGGCGCCGTGACGAAAGAAATCCTGCATGCATCGGTATTGGAGACAATCGCAGAGGCGAATGCACCGATCGTTGCGGATCGGATCGCAGATGGCGCGGTGACCTCGGGCAAGTTGGCGGACGGTGCGGTAAGTGAAGCGAAACTTGCGGTCGGTGCCGTGACGAAGGGAATTCTGCACGCATCGGTGTTGGAGACGATCGCACAGGCGAACGCGCCTATCGTCGCAGATCGGATCGAGGATGGTGCCGTAATCTCGGGCAAGTTGGCGGATCGGGCTGTAGTGGGCGAAAAAATCGCCGACGGTGCGGTCGGTGCCGAGCAGTTGGCGGACGGTGCGGTAAGTGAAGCGAAGCTGGCGGCGGGCGCCGTGACGAAGGAAATCTTGCATGCATCGGTATTGGAGACAATCGCAGAGGCGAACGCACTGATCGTCGCGGATCGGATCGCGGATGGCGCCGTAACCTCTGGCAAGTTGGCGGATCGGGCCTTAGTGAGCGGAAAAATCGCAGAAGGCGCGGTCGGTACGGAGCAATTGGCGGACGGTGCGGTAAGTGAGACGAAGCTGGCAGATGGCGCGGTAACCTCGGCGAAGCTCGCGGCCGGCGCCGTGACGAAGGAAATTCTGCATGCATCGTTATTGGAGACGATCGCTGAGGCGAACGCACCTATCGTCGCGGATCGGATCGCGGATGGCGCGGTGACCTCGGCGAAGTTGGCGGATCAGGCCGTAGTGGGTGAGAAAATCGCGGCCGGCGCGGTCGATGCCGAGCAATTGGCGGACGGTGCCGTAAGTGAAGCGAAACTTGCGGTCGGTGCCGTGACGAAGGGAATTCTGCACGCATCGGTGTTGGAGACGATCGCACAGGCGAACGCGCCTATCATCGCAGATCGGATCACGGATGGCGCGGTAACCTCGGCGAAGCTTGCGGCCGGCGCCGTGACGAAGGAAATTCTGCATGCATCGTTATTGGAGACGATCGCTGAGGCGAGCGCACCTATCGTCGCGGATCGGATCACGGATGGCGCGGTAACCTCGGAGAAGTTGGCAGATCGGGCCGTAGTGAGCGAAAAAATCGCTGATGGCGCAGTCGGTGCCGAGCAATTGGTGAACGGTGCGGTAAGTGAGGCGAAACTGGCAGATGGCTCCGTAAGCGAAGCGAAGCTTGCGGCCGGCGCCGTGACGAAGGAAATTCTGCATGCATCATTATTGGAGGCAATTGCAGAGGCGAACGCATCGATCGTTGCGGATCGGATTGCGGATGGCGCGGTGACCTCGGGCAAGTTGGCAGATCGGGCCGTGGTGGGCGTGAAAATCGCCGACGGCGCCATCGGAGCCGAGCAATTGGCGGAGGGGGCGGTGACTGAAGCCAAGCTGGAGCCGAATCTTCGGCAATTGATTGTCCAAAGCCGGCAAGCTTCCTTGCAGCCCGCTTCCCGCGATATACCACCAGAACCCGGGATAGGATCTATTACGAAAAAGCACCTTGCCGAAGAAAGCGTGGATGGCACGAAGTTGTCCAGGAATGCGGTATCGACCGAGCATCTGGCCTTCCTGCCCGTCCTTGCTCAATCGTCGGGTATACGACTCCGTTTTGGTCATGCGACGTTTGTTTTTCAAGGTTCGTGGGAATCGATTCAGCAGACGATCCGTTTCGATTCGCCTTTTGACAACGAAGACTATGTGCTGATCGTCCAATCGGATCATCCGTCTTGCAACTGTTATGTTCAAGCCAAGAGGAAGGGCGAGGCGGAGCTTCTCATCCTGCGCACACGTTTGGGGCCGGAGCCTCAAGGCCAGGTGCAATGGGTCGCATTCGGCAAATAAGAAGTATCCAACCGGTTTCCCGTCGAACGTGGGGCCGGTTTTTTTTAGCATTCGGAAAGTATAGCTTTCAGATGGCGGGCATTTCATTTTATGTGTGCTGGGACTAGGGCCAATATTGCTTGTACACGCCCGAGGGATTGCCGAGCAGCAAGAAATTTATGGGAAAAAATCTCGCTTTATCAATGAATTTGTGAGTAATACGTGTGTCATGGAGCGATGATGTAGTTGAACATGAATGCTTGGGCGGAAAACCGATGCGACAACATCGACTAAATGGTGGATCGGCAGCGGTCGGAGAGACAAATAGGCGACGATATCGACTAAATGGTGGATCGGCGGCGGACGGTGAGGCAAATAGGCGACGATATCGACTAAATGGTGGAGCGGCGGCGGTCGGAGAGGCAAATAGGCGACGATATCGACTAAATGGTGGATCGGCGGCGGTCGGAGAGGCAAATAGGCGACAACATCAACTAAATGGTGGAGCGGCGGCGGTCGGTGAGGCAAATAGGCGACGACGTCGACTAACTGGTAGAGCGGCGGCCGGTAACGAAATAGACGATCAAGAACCGTCAGGGTTCCCTGACGGTTCTATGGAATTGAATGTGAAACGGAATTGACAGGTGTGACATCGATCGCATCGTCCATGTGCCGTTGCGTATAAACACGCATGACATAGAATGGGAAGAAACGCCGCGAGCCGACAGCTTGCGCAAGCTGTCGCTAACCCGTGAGCATGCAAGGAGGAAGCGCATTGAAAGCTGTCATTCTGGCGGGAGGGAACGGAACTAGACTGCGGCCGCTCACTCGTTGGACGAACAAGCACTTGCTCCCGGTCGGTACGCATCCGATGATTTGCTACGGGGTAGCGGCTTTGAGGCAAGCCGGCATTCGTGAAATCGTCATCGTAACGGGGAGATCGGCGATTGCCGGATTCGCCGATGTGCTCGGAAGCGGGCGGGAATGGGGCGTATCGCTCTGTTATCGAATACAGGAAAAAGCGGGCGGCATCGCCCAAGCGTTGGAGCTGAGCAGGTCGCTGTTCGCTCCAGGCGAAAAATTCGCGGTTCTGCTCGGAGATAACTTGTTCGAAGAGAGCCTGTTGCCCTACCGTGAGCAATTCGAGAAGCAGGAAGAAGGCGCGATGGTATTGCTCAAGCAAGTCCCGGATCCGCGCCGATACGGCGTTCCCGTCCTGGAACGGGAGAGCGGACGCATTCTTCGCATCGAAGAAAAGCCGGATCACCCGCTGTCCGAATACTGCGTCGCCGGCCTTTATTTCTATGACAGCTCCGTGTTTGACGTGATCGACGGCATTAGCACTTCGCGAAGAGGCGAAATGGAGATTACCGATGTCAACAACGCTTACGCGAGAGCACATTCGCTGAATTATGCAATGGTAAGCGGATGGTGGTCGGATGCCGGCACCTTTGCGTCGCTGGAGGAGGCGGCTGAACGGATGGGCAAGAAATTGCCGTGAAGCCGGGAACATACTGCTGTTCAGAGCTTCGGATTTGCAGATCGCGATGTGGCACACGACGGTAAGCGGAATATGATATTGGAACGAGATAGCTGGAGGGTGGCATAACATGGAAAAATTATCCACGGAAATCCTGGTGCATCTGTCCCACTCCCATCAGCAGTTGGCGCGAACGCTGGAAGCCAAACGGCATATCGTCGTGCGAATGGCTGAGCTCGTGCACGGTCTTCCGGATATTCACCCCCAATTGGACGGACTGGATGGCTTGCTCGATCAATCCTCCCAAGTGACGAAGAGCGTTATCGCGTACTTGATCAGCCTTGCCGATCTGGAAGAGGCGATAGCGGACAGCATGTCCAGCGTGCTGCAGGCGGCGGGAAAATCCGAGACGGATGAGGAATGACAAGGGGGCGTGCGGAATGGAGAGGGAAGCAACCTATGAAGTGACGCTCGATGCCTTCGCCAAGGTTCAGCGCAACGTTTCTATTATATTGGGGGCGAAGGCACAGGAGGCAGAAAAGGTTAGAAACTGGGTTTTAAACCATGTCGCTGAAAATACTTATGCGGTCGATACGGAACGACTCTCGCATTGCTTGCAAATTCATGAACAGCAAATTGAAGTGATCGACGGCATTACAAAAATGTTTAACGGTCTAGGTCGTAACCTGCGAGCCATTCTGAATCCGGAACCTGAAGAAGACGGCGGCGGATTGCTGCCTTTCGGCGGCGGCTTCGGACCCCTGGAGAAAGAACGATGAACCGACTGGATCGGGAATGGTCCATCAAGCTGGATCTGATGGAATCGATCGCGCGAAGCCAGCGGTCGATGGCAGACATGCTCGAACACACGGAGGCTGTCATGGCGGTCGCCGGGCTGCCGCCTGCGGTTTTGCACGAGCATGTGCGGGTGTTGAACGGCTTGCAGGCTGCGTTGCTGGCGGCGGCGACAGGCGTGCGTTGGCGAAAGCCCGGCAGGGGGACGCCGGCTTCACCTTGGCTGGGAGCTGTCGTGTGTCCGGGAATCGATTCGACTCAAGGAGCAGGCGATGAACGGCCAAGCGCCGATCGTTTTCGCCCGCCTGTCGCCGGAGGTGATGCGGGGCCATGGTGAAAAAGCGTTCGGCGTTGTCTTCCAGGCGGGTTGGTACGAGGCCTGGAATTGCGAAGAGACGCATTCGGAATTCATCCCGAAGCTGGAACAGGAAACGAAAACAGGCAGGCAAGCGACCGGGCACGGTTAACCGGAGACGCCGAACGACGCATGCGCGGTCGACCCGCAAGTACGCCGGCGCCTATCATGCCGGATTCGATGCCGGATTCGCCCAAGGGTTCGAGGAAGGCCACCAGCAGGCCTACGAACAACAAGCCTGATATCATCAACGGCCGTCCAAATGGTGCGTGGCGGCGGGCGGTCGGGGCAATAGGCGACGTGGTCGACTAAATGGTGCGTGGCGGTGGTCAGTCGGGGCAATAGACGACGTGGTCGCCTAAATG
>Ga0222419_100191_pt1 | contig 98490 bp, 92 predicted proteins | sample 1B20Ametagenome_FD_182474 | JGI IMG/M metagenome (GOLD analysis project Ga0222419, IMG submission 182474) | Enriched microbial communities from leaf-cutter ant dump, University of Wisconsin, Madison, United States - 1B20A (version 2) | ecosystem: Environmental > Terrestrial > Nest > Insects nest...
CGGATGCCGCGGACGATGAGCGCGTAGGAGGACTGCATGGGGATCCTTCCCGACGAAGAATACGAACGATCATACGTATAGTATGCGAACGATCGTTCGTATACTAGGAGGATGCCGGACATCCTCGACGGGCGCAGGGTCAGAGGCGACGCGTCGCGACGCGTCGTGCTGGCGAGCGCGACGGACCTCGCCTCGGTCGACGGGCTCGACGGGCTCACGATCGGGCGTCTCGCGGAGGCGTCGGGGTCGAGCAAGAGCAGCATCGCCACGCTCTTCCAGAGCAAGGAGGGGCTGCAGCTCGCCACGGTCGCCGCGGCGAGGGAGATCTTCGTGGAGCGGATCGTCGAGGCCGCCCGCACGGAGCCGCGCGGGGTGCGCCGGCTCGCCCTGCTGCTGCGCAATGCGCTCGTCTACTCTCGTGACCGCGTCTTCACGGGGGGCTGCTTCTTCGCGGCGACCGCCGCCGACGTCGACTCCAAGCCCGGGCCCGTGAGCGACGCCGTGCGTGCCGCCCTGATCGACTGGTACGGCTACGTCGAGGCGCAGGTGCGCCACGCGGTGACGGCGGGCGAGATCGCCGCCGACGAGCCGGAGGTGCTGGCCTTCGAGCTGATCGCCCTGAACGAGGAGGCGAACTCGCGGTCGCTCATGATGCGCGACGAACGGCCGTACGCGCTCGCGGTCTCGGCGATGCGCGGCCGTCTGCGGGCGGCGGGCGCGGATGCCGCAGCGCTCGCGCTGCTCGAGATCTGAGCATCCGCCGGAGCGTGCACGAACGAGACGCCCCTCCGGCGCCGGCGGGGCCGGAACCGGAGGGGCGTCTCTTCGGGTGTGCGGTGCGGCCCCTCGGGGCCGAGGCTGCGGGTCAGGCGTCGCGGCCGCGGGAGTATCCCGCGTCGAAGCCCCGCTCGAACGCCCGCTGCGCGGCGCGACGGTCGCGGCCGTGCCCGAAGCCGTCGTGACGATCGGCTCCGCGCCCGTCGCCGAAGCGGCCGTGGCCGGACTCCGGTGCGAAGCGCGGGCCGTGCTCGCGCTCGAACGGGCGGCCGTGAGCGCGGAGATGATCCGCGCCGTGACCGTGCTCGCAGTCGCGCCCATCGGCGTCGGGGTCGAAACCGCGGCCGAAACCGTGTCGTGCGTCGGCGCCGAAGCCGGGGCCGAAGCCGTGCCGACGTCCGAACGGGTGGCCGTGGCGGCGCCCGAAGCCGTGGGGGCCGTCGTGGCGCCGGCCGCGCTCGCCGCGGCGTCCGCGGGGCAGCGGCGTGTTCTCGTCCCAGCCGTAGGCGGTGGCGATCTTCTGCAGGGTCGCGAGCGTGACCTCGAGCTCCTCGGGGCTGACGGCGTCGGTCATGGTGGCACGGATGCCGTCGACCAGCGCGCCGAGACGCTCCTTGGCGGCGCGTCCCTCGTCGGTGAGCGCCCAACCGGCGTTCTCGCGGGTGATCCAGCCGCGCTCGGCGAGGCCGCGGAGCTTCGCGGGATGCAGGGGCCGATCGGCCGGCACGGTGCCGTCGATCGCGTTGAGCAGGCGCCAGTCGCGTCGGCTGGCGCCCTCGCTCTCGAAGGCGGAGGCGAACTCGGCCGCCATCAGGCGGTCGACGGCCTTGATCCAGTAGCCGAAGGGGCGGGGTGTCTGAGTGGTGTCGTTCTGGGTGTTCATGAGTGAGTCCTTTAGATGTCTGGGTGCATGTGCTTGTCACAGTGCATGTATATGTATAGTGACATGAAGTTGGGATGCATGTCAAGTCGCATGTAAAATCGAGTCGTGAGCGCAGCAGAGAACGACCCGGCCGAGATGATCGCCCAGGCGCTGTCGCGCCTGCGCGGACGCCGGCCGGGCGGGCGCGGCCCCGGCGGCTGGCACGGCGGTCCCCACCCCGATCACCATGAGCACGGCGGCAGGGACGGGCACGGCGCGCATCACGAGCACCCGGGCCGTGGTGGCTTCCCCGGCCCGCCGTGGATGGCCGATCCGGCCGGGCGCTTCGGCGGACCCGCCCGCATGCGCATGCTGGAGGCGCTGGCCGCGGCATCCGCTCCGCTCAGCGTGAGCGATCTGGGCGCCGCGATCGGCGTCGATCAGCCGCGCGCCTCTCGGCTGGTGCAGCAGGGCGTCGCGCACGGTCTCGTGCGGCGCGAGGCCGACCCCGACGACGCCCGCCGGACCCGCATCGCCCTCACCGACGAAGGCCGCCGCATGGCGCGGGGCGTGCGCGGCGAGCGCAGGGAGATCCTCGGCAGGGCGCTCGCCGCCTTCACCGAGGCGGAGCGCAGCGAGCTCGCCCGCCTGCTGAACAAGCTCGCCGACAACTGGGGCTGAGTCAGACGGCGCCCTCGCCGAAGTCGAGCGAGGCCTCGTCGTCGACCGAGAGCGACAGCACGATCGTCTCGACGATCGCGTTCGCCTCGATCTGCCGCTCGATCTCGCGCATCCGCCGGGCCACGTCGTGCTCCCTGTCGTCTCCCGCGAGGTCGACCTCGGCGACGATGAACAGCCGGTTCGGTCCCACGTACTCGATGTGCAGGTAGGTGACGCGCTGGATCTGCGGCGAGGCGAGCAGGGCCCTACCGACCCGCGCCCGCAGCTGAGGGGACGCGTTCGTGCCCACCAGGAACGCGACGTTGCGCTTGATCAGGATCAGCGCCACGACGCCCAGCAGGATGCCGACGAGGATCGACCCCACGGCGTCCCAGGCCGCCACCCCCGTCACCTGGTGCATCGCGATCGCCCCGCCGGCGATGGCGAGCCCGATGAGCGCCGCCATGTCCTCGAAGAACACCGCGCGCAGGGTGGTGTCGCTCGTCTCCAGGACGTAGTCCCACGTCGACGCCCCGCGCTCGTGCGCGAGACGCCGTGAGCGCACCATCGCCTGGGTGAACGAGGCGCCCTCGAGCACGAACGCGATGCCGAGCACCGCATAGGCGACGGCGGGGTTCTCGACCGGCTCGGCGTCCGTCAGCTCCTGCACGCCGTGCATGATCGACACGATCGACCCGGCGGTGAAGATGCCGAAGGCGGCGATGAGCGACCAGACGAAGGCGGCGCGACCGTAGCCGAGCGGGTGGAGCGCGTCCTTGGTGCGTCCGCCGCGCCGGTCGGCGATGAGCAGGAACACCTCGTTGCCGGCATCCGCCCAGGAGTGCGCCGCCTCGGCGACCATCGACGCCGAGGACGTGATGACCGCGGCGACCGTCTTGGCGAGCGCCACCAGGATGTTGGCGAGGAAGGCGATGAAGACCGTCACGCGGTCAGGGTACTCCCGCGCGTGCTCAGCGCGGCGCCTTCACCGGCAGCAGGAGCAGGAACCCGACCAGGAGCACGATGACGATGCCCAGGATGCCGAAGGCCGTCTGGCTGGTCAGCGCGATCAGCACCGTCCACGCCCCCGAGGCCATCCAGCTCGCCGCGCGTCCGGTGGTGGCGTAGAGGCCGAAGATCTCGCCCTCGCGTCCGGCCGGGGTCACCCGGGCGAGGAACGACCGGGCCGCCGCCTGCGCCGGTCCCACGAAGGCGCACAGGACGAGGCCGCCGATCCAGAACACGATCGCCCCGGCATCCCGCAGCAGGAAGACCGCGAGCCCGGCGACGATCATCGACCCGATCGAGGCGAGGATGATGCGCTTCGGGCCGAGGCGGTCGTCGAGGCGCCCGGCGGCGATCGTGGAGACGCCGGCGATGAGGTTCGCGGCGATGCCGAAGACGATGATGCCCTGCGTCTCGAAGCCGAACACGGCGGTGCCGATGATCGCCCCGAAGGCGAAGACCCCGCCGAGGCCGTCGCGGAACACGGCGCTGGAGAGCAGGTACCAGAACGTCGGCCGGGTCTCGGGGTTGCGATACAGGGCGGCGACGTCGGTGACCAGCAGCACGTAGGAGCGGAAGAAGCCCACCTTGCGCTCGGGACGGCCGAGCGACGGCTCGGGGACGTTGAGGAAGATCGGGATGCTGAACACGATCGCCCACACGGCGCAGCCGACCGCGATCAGCCGGTACACGAGCCCGTCGTCGGTCGGCATCCCGAACCAGTCCACGGCGTTGAGAGCGACCACGATCGCGAGGGCGATGATCCCGCCGAGGTAGCCGAAGCCCCAGCCGAGGCCCGAGATGCGCCCCACGTTCTTCGGGCTCGCGATGCCGATCAGCATGGCGTTGGAGTTGACGGCGGCGATCTCCTGGAACACCGTCGCCGCGGAGATCAGCGCGACACCCAGCCAGAACAGGCTCGCGCTCGGGGTCACGAACCATAGCCCGAGCATGCACAGGATCAGCGCGCCGGTGCCGATGCCCAGCCACAGCTTCTGCCGGCCTGCCGCGTCGGCGCGCTGGCCGAGCACCGGAGCGAGCAGGAGGATGCCGAAGGCGGCGATGGTCGACCCCAGCCCGAGCCCCGAGGCGAGATCGGCCTCGGCCGCCATCCGCACCGGATCGGTCTTGTCCAGCGCGGCGATGTCGGCGGGCAGGAACCCCTCGCCCACCAGGTACAGCGCGGTGAACACGAAGGTGAGGATCACGGTGTTGAAGGGCTGCGTCGCCCAGTCCCACAGCGCCCACGAGAAGACCTGCTTCTTCGGTGCGGGCGTGTCTCCGCGCAGCTCCAGGCCGATCACGCCGACGGCCCCGCTGTTCGCGGTGGCCGCGGGCTCGGGGCGCTCTTCGGGTTCGCTCATGATCGAAGTCTGGCCGCGCACGGTGAACGGGCGGTGACGGCGCGCCGGGCTGGGTGGTGCGGGTGCCCGGCTGAGTTCACTGCCCCTTCGGCGGCGTGAGCCGCACCAGAACCCCTCCTCCTTCGCCGCCGATCGCGACGACCCACGACGATCCCGTCCAGACGGCGGCGTTCGCTCCGTGCAGGAAGGGGAGCGGATGCTGTGCCCCCTGCGCATCGATCATGATCAGCGAATCGCCGAGGCCAGCCGTGTCCGACCTGGACGCGCTGCGTTCCTCGATCGCCTCTCGGGCGGCATCCGAACCCTCGGTGACCACACCGCGTTCTTCGGAGGCGCGCTGCCCGCCGCCCCACCACAGGGCCGTGCCGGCGGGAGAGACGGCGACATGGGGGAGCTCCGCCTCCTGCGCGGTGCGGTTCAGCTCCGCGCCGTCCGCGTCGAGGACGATGCGGGCTCCGGGTGTCGCGATGCGGATGACGCCGCTGCCGTCGACGTCGATGTCGACGGGCGGCAGCCCTCCCGACGCCGAGGTCGCTGCCGGCAGCAGCAGCGGCTCGGCGAAGAGCATGGTACGGGCGCCGTCGTCGAGGTCGACACGCAGCACCTCCAGCCCGACGTGCGCCTCATCATCGGGCGCATACCGGGCGATGATCGCATCCTGCGCCTGCACGGCGACGTCGGCGAAGATCCAGTCGCCGAGGTCGTCGGGCTCGCCCGTGCCCTCCGGCTGCTCCCCAGGCAGATCGCGCAGCGTCATCGTCGTCGTATCCAGCACCGACAGCACCGGGGCGCCGCGCTCGTGGATCAGCACGAGCTCGGTCGGCGACAGCCCCGCCATGCCTGAGAGTCCGGTCAGAGGATCGCCGATCTGCGTCGAGGACACGACCTCCGATGAGCCGTCGGCTGAGACGTGCAGCAGCCACCCTCCGCCGGATGCCGCCTGCGCCGTCCGCAGCGAGCTCGTGCATGCCGAAGGCGACGTCGGTGCGTCCGATCGCGCCCTGCCACTCGATCGCCTCCAGCTCCCATTCGCCGTCGGAGACCTGCGGCGTGCACCCGGCGAGCAGCAGCCCCGTGGCGACGAGCGCGGCGGCATGAGGAATCCGCCCCCTCCATGTCACGCGCATGCACTCACCCTGCCCGCGCCCGCTGGGAAAGCGCCGGACGATCGGTCGGATGCCGTGGACGGCCGGTCGGGCGACGGCATCCGCTCCCTGGAAGTCTGGAAGCATGACGATCACCGCCCCTGTTCCCACCGCACCTGTCACGAGCGCCGACCGCATGCGCTACGGCGGGCTGATCGTGCTCATGCTCATGGGGTTCCTGCTGGTCACGGCCGAGTTCCTCCCCAACGGGGTGCTCACCGAGATGGCCGACTCGCTCGGGGTGACCCCGGGACAGGCCGGGCAGACCGTCACCATCACGGCGCTGGTCGGGCTCGTCGTGGCGCCGACCATCGGCCTGATCTTCCCGCGGCTCGACCGCCGGTCGCTGCTGGTGTGGATGGCGCTCGCCGCAGCGGTCTCGAACGTGCTCGTCGCGATCGCGCCGAACCTGCTGATCGTGCTCGCCGCGCGATTCCTGCTGGGCGCCGCGATCAGCGCGTTCTGGTCGATGTCGATCACGGTCGCGGCCACCCTCGCCGGTCCCGAGCGGCTCGGCCGCGGAGTGATGTTCACCTCGGCCGGCGTCTCGCTCGCGACCGTCGCCGGAGTGCCGCTCGGCGTCATGCTCGCCGAGCTCGTCGACTGGCACCTCGTCTTCGCGATCGCCGGGGTGCTCATGATCGTGCTCGCCGTCGCGCTGCGGTTCGTGCTGCCCTCGGTGCCCGCTGCGCAGGCGTCCAGCATCCGCCTCCTCGTCGACACCGTCCGCCGCCCCGGCATCGGACTCGGCCTCGTCGGACACGTCGCCGTCGTGCTCGGGCACTTCCTCGCGTACACGTACGTGCGCCTGGCGCTCGAGCGCATCCCCGACGTCGACGCCTCGACCATCGTGGTGCTGCTCGCCCTGTTCGGCCTCGGCGGCCTGGTGGGCAACATCGTGATCGGCCTCGTGATCGACCGCACCTTCGTGGTGCTGTCCGTGATCGTGCCGCTCGTGATCGCCGCCGCCGTCGCCTCGATGATCCTGCTGTCCGGCACGGTCGTCGGCGTCGGGATCGTCGTGCTGGTGTGGGGCTTCCTGTTCTCGTCCTGGCTGATCGTCGCGAACACCTGGGTGGGGCATCGGATGCCGGACCGCCTGGAGGCCGGCGGCAGCCTCGTCGTGGTGGGCTTCCAGCTCGCGATCACGATCGCGGCGGGCGTCGGCGGGCTGCTCGTCGACACGCTCAGCATCGAGGTCGTCTACGCGATCGGGACGGCCATGCTGGTGCTCGGCGGAGTGCTGTTCGGCCTGTCGAACCGCACGCGGTCCTGAGCCCCCGGCGGGGCGGGCACGGCTTCGGAGGTCGGCCGGGCATGGTTTCGGACGTGGACCGGGCACAGTTTCGGACGTGAGTCGGGCATGGTTTCGGACGTGAGTCGGGCATGGTTTCGGACGTGAGTCGGGCACAACTTCGGAGGTCGGCCGGGCGCGCCAGCGTGTCTCAGGTCGGACGCGGCGTGTCGCCGTTCGGATCCGCAGTTGTGCCCGGTGGGGCCGCGGGAACGGATGCGTCGGAACGGATGCGTCGGAACGGACGTTCAGGAACGGATGCTCAGGAACGGATGCCGCAGGGCGGACCCCGCGGCCAGACGCGCCGACCCGCAGCGCCGGAACGGCGGGCTACGCCGGAACGGACCCGAGCTACGCCGGAACGGACCCGAGCTACGCCGGAACCGGCTCGCGGGCTGCGGCGCGCCACGCGCTGGGGGTCGCACCCGTGCGGCGGCGGAAGGCGCGGCTGAACCCCTCGTCGGAGGCGTAGCCGAGCTCGCGCGAGATCTCCGACACCGGCCGGCCGGCCTCGAGCATCCGCTTGGCGGCGTCGATGCGCACCTCGGTGACGTAGTCGGCGGGCGAGCGTCCGATCGCGCTGCGGAAGCGCTCGGCGAAGGCCGAGCGCGACATGGCCCCGACCCCGGCGAGGCGCTCGACCGTCCACTCCCGGCCGGGCTCCTCATGGATCGCCTCGACCACCCGGTCGAGGAACGGGTCCTTCGAGACGTGCGGCCAGCCTTCCGGCGCGCAGCCGTTCTCGGCCCAGGCGCGGATCACCGACAGCAGCACCGTCGTCGCCATGAGCCTGCAGATCAGCGGGTCGCCCTGCCGGGGCCGGGCCGAGGGATGCGTCGCTCCCATGTTCTCGGCGAGAGCCGCGGCCGCGGGCTCGAGCACGTCGAACCCGGTGACGGTGATGTAGTCGGGCAGCGCCGCGCCGATGGGCGGCCCCGGCTCGGCGAGCTCGAGGGCGACCACGATCAGGTTCGTGTCCTCTGCGGCGGCGAGGGCGACGGCCCGGCGGCCGAGCGTGAGGAACGCGTCTCCTGTGCGCAGCACGACCGAGCCCTCCGGCCGGTCCACCTCGACGCGATGCGAGTCGCGGTCGACGTCGAGACGGCATCCGGAATCCAGCGGAGGGATGCCGTGCACGGCCCCCTCCGCGACGTAGACGAGCGTCGCGTCGCCGGGCGCCAGCGGCAGCATCCGCTCGGCGGGCAGCCGCTCGCGGCGCCCGATCCCGACCCGGAGGTCGATCGCGCCGAGCACCTGCGCGAGGGCATCGGGGTCGACTGTCACCATGTCTTCGGCAACGTCGGCGTGCGCCGCCCTATTCCGCGCCCCGCGCCGCACGCGGACGAGACCGGCTCCGTCTCCCCCGAGAAGGTGAGGCGTGCGGGCCGAGCACCTCAACCATTCGATGGATGGCGGATGCCGGCGGGCTGCGTAGCGTGGAACCACCCGAACCCCAGGAGTCCCGTGTTCACCCAGCCCTCGCGCCTGTACCGTGTCCTCGCGATCGCCGAGGCGGTCACCTGGACGATCCTCATCGCGGCGCTCGTCGCGCGCGCCGCCGGAGCCCCGGGGATCGTCGTGACGATCGGCGGAGGCATCCACGGATTCGTCTTCCTCGCCTACGGCGCGACCGCGATCCTGGTCGCGCTCAACAACCGCTGGCACGCCGGTGTCGCGGTGCTCGCTGTCGCGAGCGCGATCGTGCCCTACGCGACCGTTCCCGCGGAGATCTGGCTGCACCGCACCGGTCGCCTCGCGGGCTCCTGGCGTCTGGACGAGACCGACGACCCGCGCGACCGTGGGCCGATCGACCGGCTCATGCGCTGGTTCCTGCGCCGGCCCTGGGTGCTCGGCGCGCTGATCGCCGTCGCGGTCGTCGTGCTGTACGTCGTCCTGCTGCTGGCCGGCCCGCCCGGAGGAGGCTCCGCGCCCTGCTCCTGCGGCTGAGCCGGCCCGGGGCGTCACTGGGTGATGACGATCGCGTTCTTCGAGACGACCTCGTCCCAGGTGCTGTCGATGTCCCCGCCCGTGCAGTCGACGACGACGTAGAGGCCGACGCCGACCGCCGTGAACGCCCGGGCGGCGAGGTTCCATTCGCGGCCGTCGCCGGAGCCGGCGACCATGCGGTTCTCGACGGCGGTGTTGCCGCCGACCTGATAGCTGAACCCCGATGTCATGGCCAGCGCGGTGATGTCCGCCGTGGTGGCGCCGCCCTCGAGGAACGTCGCCATCATCGCGTCGGAGCTCACGCTGTCGTCGCCCGCGGTCATGATGTCGTCGATGTGCCCCTGCCAGAACTGCGCGGTGCAGGTGCCGTCGATCGTGCCGTAGGTCCAGCCGCCGTTGCCGTCGTCGGGCTTCACGATCTGCCAGCCGTCGTCGGCGAAGAACCCGTCTCCCCACTCCACGTACGCGGACGGAGACAGGGTCGCGCCGTCGGCGAAGCCCATGCCGGATGCCGACGGGTCCGCCGGGTCGGTGGGGTCGTCGGTCGGCTCGTCGGTGGGCACCGGGTCGTAGTCGATGATGGTCGGATGCTCGGGGATCTGCGCGTAGAGGCAGCCGCTCAGCGGCAGCACTGCGAGTCCCACCACGATCGCCGCCGCCAGACGGCCCCCCGATGTACGCGTCATGGGGGTCAGCTTAGCCCTGCAGCGCCGCGCGACCGAGGCCGATCCGCGGGCGCGGCGTAGCGGTGCTGGCGAGCGAGCGACTGTCCGCCACCTGGCGGACGATGCTCAGGAGGGAACCGGGTACGCGCTGGCGACCATCAGATGAGCCACGCCGATCGCGACCAGACTCAGCGCCACGGTCACCGAGCCGATGACGTGCGGCGACACCCGCCTCAACAGCGCGACGATCAGCAGACTGATCTGGAGGACCAGAAGCAGGACCAAGGCCACCTTCACGCCATCGATCGCCGAGTTCGCCAGCTCGTCACGGCATGACGAGACACAAGCATCCGTTCTCATCGCGGTGAGATAGACGAGGAGGACTCCGCAAGCCGATACCGCGATCTGGATCGCTGTCCAGAACGCCGCAGCCGCATATCGTCGTGGCGGCACCCGCTGCGTCGTTTCTGGACCATCGTTCATGAGAAGTCGCCATCATACGCTGGGCCGAGGAACGTGGGCAGGGTTCTCACGGCGCACGCAGTGCGGCGGCGGTCTGTTCCGGCAGCCGGCGGTCAGTGCGCCGTCGCGACGCCGATCGTGTCGTGCACGATGACCGCGGCGACCCTCGCGCCGGCGCCGGCCGCGACGATGAGCTGCTGGGGGCCGGGAGCCGCCGCGTCGCCCGCGGCGTAGAGCCCCGGCACGTCGGTGCGCCCGGAGCGGTCGGTCACCAGGTGGCCGTGGTGGTCGACGGAGGCCGTGAACCCGTCGAGGAACGACAGGTCGGTCTCCCACTCCGGTCGCACGAAGCCGCCCTCGACCTCGATGCGCGATCCGTCGGAGAGGCGGATCGCCTCGAGCCGGCCGCGCTCGCCGACGAGCTCCTCGATCGGATGCCGGAGCACGTTCACCCCGGCGGCGGCGAGCTCCGCCTCTTCCGCGGTGGTGACGACCTCGGAGCCGTTCGTGAGGACGGTGAGGCTCTCGGTCCATCGCGAGATCAGCCGGGCGCGATCGGCGAGGTCGGCGGACTCGCCGATCAGCGCCATGCGCCGGCCGCGCAGCTCCCACGCATCGCAGGCGGCGCAGCTGAACAGGCTCATGCCGTAGAAGCCGCGCAGGTTCGGCACCTCGGGGAGCGTCTCGCGGAGCCCCGTCGCCAGCAGCACCGAGCTCGCCTCGACGGTCTCGGTGACGGCGGTCCGTCCGATGCCGGCGGTGTAGCCGTCGCCGGTGCGGGCGAGCGAGAGGACCTTGACGCGGGAGCGGATCTCGACGTTCGGATAGGCGCCGAGCTCCTCGCGGGCGATCTTGCGCAGCTCGTGCGGGGGCACCCCGTCACGCGTGAGGAAGCCGTGCGAGTTCAGCGTGGCCGCGTTGCGGGGGCGGTCCGCGTCGACGACGAGCACGCGCACGAGCGAGCGGCCGAGGTTCAGCGCGGCGGAGAGCCCCGCAGGGCCGCCTCCGATGATGAGGACGTCGTACCGGTCGAGCTCAGTCATGCCCACCCTCCTGTGGCGGAAGGGCGGCGACCACCGGGTGATCGAACGCGTAGGCGCCGACCTTGGCGGCGCCGCCGGGCGAGCCGAGCTCATCGAAGAACTCGACGTTCGCCTTGTAGTAATCCTGCCACTCCTCGGGCAGATCGTCCTCGTAGTAGATCGCCTCGACCGGGCAGGCGGGCTCGCACGCCCCGCAGTCCACGCACTCGTCGGGGTGGATGTACAGCGAGCGCTCGCCCTCGTAGATGCAGTCGACGGGACACTCGTCGATGCAGGCGCGGTCCTTCACATCGACGCACGGCAGCGCGATGACGTAGGTCATCGGACGAGGGCTCCGTCGCGGGACACGGCCACCTGCTCCTCGCGGGGCACGACCTTGACGCGCTCGCGTGTGTGCTCGTGGCTCTCGCCGAGGGCGCGCTCGTGCGCGTCGAGGGCGAGCCAGCCGTCCCACGTGGTGTACTCGGTGCCGTTCGCGTCGAGCACGTCGAGCACGTCCTCGTCCGCGCTCGGCGCCCGCAGCAGCCCGGCCTCGGCATCCGCCACGAGGTGGGTGACGGTCTCCAGCGCGTCGGACTTGGTGTGGCCGATCAGCCCGACCGGTCCGCGCTTGATCCAGCCGGTCGCGTACAGGCCGGGCTCGGCGTCCACGCGGCCCTCCACGTTCGGGATCACCCCGCGCACCTCGTCGAAGGGCGCGTCGAGGACCCGCGTGCCGTAGTAGCCGACCGCGCGGTACACGGCCTGCACGTCGTAGTCGCGGAACTCGCCGGTGCGCACCAGGGCGCCATCGGCATCCGTCCTGGTCCGCTCGAAGCGGATGCTCTCCACCGCGCCGTCCCCGGCGATCTCGACCGGCGCGTGCCAGAAGTGCAGGTGCAGGCGGCGCGAGGCCGTGCCCGCGGGGCGGTCGCGCCAGCTGTTCAGGGTGCGCAGCATGACCTTGAGCTGGTTGTTCGAGGCGGATGCCGGGTCGACCCCGTCGAAGTCCTCGTCGTGCAGCACGATGTCGACGTCGCGCACCTCGCCCAGCTCGCGCAGCTCGATGGGGGTGAACTTGATGTCGGCCGGGCCGCGGCGTCCGAACACGTGCACGTCGGTGACGGCGGACGCCTCGAGGCCGGCGAGCACGTTGTCGGGCACCTCGGTGGTGCGCAGGTCGACGGCGTGCTTGGCGAGGACGCGGGCCACGTCGAGGGCGACGTTTCCGTTGCCGATCACGGCGACCGACTTCGCCTCCAGCGGCCAGGTGCGGGCGACGTCGGGGTGCCCGTCGAACCAGGCCACGAAGTCGGCGGCGCCGTAGGAGCCGGGCAGGTCGACGCCCGGGATGTCGAGGGCGGCGTCGCGGATAGCGCCGGTCGCGAGGATCACGGCGTGGTAGCGCTCGCGCAGCTCGTCGAGCGAGATGTCGCGGCCCACCTCGACGTTGCCGATGAAGCGGATGGTGCGGCGGGGGCCCTTCGACGGGCTCGGGGAGCCGTCCTGAGCCGGGGCCTGGGCGTCGGACCCGTCCTGGGGCGCCGAGTCCGTGGTGGCGTCGGGGAACGCGTCGAGCATCTCGTGTAGCGAGTTCACGATGCCCTTGATGCGGGGGTGATCGGGGGCGACGCCGTAGCGGATCAGGCCGTAGGGGGCCGGGAGCGACTCGAAGAGGTCGATCTCGACCCGGCCGCCGCGCTCTTTGGCGGCGTTCGCGAGGAGGTTGCCCGCATAGATGCCGGCGGGACCGGCGCCGACGATCGCGACGCGCAGGGACAGAGAGGTCGATGACATGACGTGTCTTTCGGTGTTTCAGCGGGAGGTGAGGGTGGTCAGTGCGGTGCGGGCGAGCCCGCTGTCGACGGCGAGGCCGGCGGCGAAGGCGTCGGTCCAGTGCGGTCGAGGACCCTTCGGCCGGCTCAGGGACCCAGGGATGCTCAGGGACCCGGGGTCGGTCAGGGACCCGGGGTCGGTCAGGGGCTCGGAGTCGCTCGGGGATCCGGAGCCGCTCGGCGCCGCGGGGGTGCTCAGATGGGTCGCCGAGCCGGGTCCACGCGCCCCGGAGTGGGACGTGGGGATCGAGCCGACGTCCGACACGTCGACGGCGTGCGGGCTCAGCCTGACGACGTCCCCGACGACGATGACGGCGGGGGAGCGCACCTGGCGGGCGGCGGCCAGCTCGGTGATCGTGCCCAGCGTGCCGATCGTGACCCGCTGGTTCTCTCCGTAGCCGTCCTCGACGATCGCGACGGGGCAGTCGGCGCCGCGCGCACCCGCGGCGAGCACGTGCGCCGAGTGGCCGAGCGTGTTCACGCCCATCAGCAGGACGACCGTGTGCTCGCCGCCGCCGGGGATGCGGTCGATCTGGTCGTGCCCGCTGACCACCGTGAACGACGCGGCGACGCCGCGGTGGGTGAGCGGGATGCCGGCCACCGCGGGAACCGAGATCGCGCTCGTGACGCCGGGGACGACGGCGACCGCGATGCCGTGCTCCTCGCAGAACAGCTGCTCCTCGCGGCCGCGGCCGAAGACGAACGGGTCGCCGCCCTTCAGCCGGACGACGTCCTTGCCCGCGAGGGCGAACGAGACGAGCAGCTCGTTGATGCCGTCCTGCGGCACCGGGTGATGACCGGGCAGCTTGCCCACGTCGACGATCTCGGCCGTGAGCTGCACGCCGTCGGCCGCGAGCTGCTCGAGCACGGCGCGGGCGCCGAGCCGGTCGGCGACGATGACGTCGGCGTCCTTCAGGGCCGCGAGGCCGCGCAGGGTCAGCAGCTCGGCGTCGCCGGGGCCCGCGCCGACGAGGGTGACGCGTCCGATCACCTGGCACCTCCCAGCAGCAGTCCGCGGTTGCGCAGCATCCGCCGCTCCAGCGGGCCGAACAGGGCGAGCTCGATGACGATGCCGATCGCGAGGATCAGCAGGATCGTAGCGAGCACACCTGCGAGATCGGCGAGTTCGCGGGACTGGTTGAGCATGGTCCCCAGACCGAAGCCGATCGAGCCGCCTGTCGTGATGATCTCCGCGGCCATCAGCGATCGCCAGGAGAACGCCCAGCCCTGCTTGAGGCCAGCGAAGTAGCCCGGCAGAGCCGCGGGCAGCGTGACCGCGGTCGCGAGCTGCCAGCGGCTGGCGCCGAGCACCGTGCCCACCCGGAGCAGCTGCGGCGGCACCTGGTCGATGCCGGAGAGCAGGCCGTTCACGATCGACGGGATCGCGCCCATCAGGATCACGAAGTACGCGGTGGCGTCGGACAGGCCGAACCAGATGATCGCCGCAGGCACCCAGGCCACGGAGGGGAGGACGGTGAGGCCGGAGATGAGCGGGCCCGCGGCGCGGCGGAGCAGCTTCCACTCGGCCAGCAGCATCCCCAGCGCCGTGCCGATCACGATCGCGATGAGGAATCCGATGACGCCGCGCTCGAGGCTGGTCAGCACCGCCTCCTGCAGGCGGCCCAGCTGCCAGGCCTCGCCGAGCGCCCCGACGACGGCGGCCGGACTCGGCGCCTTGTCGGGCCGCGGGTTCGCGATCACGATGTACAGCTGCCAGGCCGCGAGCAGCACGAGCAGCAGGGCGACCGGAGGCAGGGCCTTGCCGAGGATCTCGCGCCAGCGCGGGGTCTGCTGCACCTCGTCGGACTGCAGCCGGTCGAGCCCGGCCGAGAGCGTGGCCAGGTCGTCGCCGACGGGGGCGCCCACGGGCGCGGAGGCGATCCGGGTGGGGCCCTGAGCGAGGCCGCCGGAGGCGCCCGAGACGAGGGGGTCACGAGGCATTGCGGGCGATCTCCTTACGCAGCTCGGCGGTGATCTCGGTCGCGAGGGCGGCGACCTCGGGCGACTCGATGCGCCGGCCGTGGGTGTTCGCGATGCGCCACTCGCCGGCGATGCGGCCGGGGCGGCTGGAGAGCAGGATGACGCGCTGTCCGAGGCGGGCGGCCTCGCGCACGTTGTGGGTCACGAAGACGATCGTGCGGCCGGTCGCGCGCCAGACCCGCTCCAGCTCCTCGTGCAGCAGGTCGCGGGTGATCGCGTCGAGGGCGGCGAAGGGCTCGTCCATCAGGAGCACGTCGCGGTCCTGCGCGAGCGCGCGGGCGAGCGCCACGCGCTGTCGCATGCCGCCGGAGAGCTCGTGCGGACGCTTGTCTCCGGCCTCGGCGAGGTTCACCGTGCCGAGGAGACGAAGGGCCTCCGCGCGGCGCTCCGCGCGCGGCACGCCGCGCAGGCGCAGCGCGAGCTCCACGTTCTGCCGGGCGGTGAGCCACGGCATCAGCGCGGACTCCTGGAACATCACGGCCGCGCCGCCCTTCGACGGGCTCAGGGACCCGGAAGACAGGTCGATGCCGCCCGCCGTCGTGCGCTCGAGGCCCGCGATGAGGTTCAGCAGCGTCGACTTGCCGCAGCCCGACGCGCCCAGCAGGCACACGAACTCACCGGGGGCGATGTCGAGCGAGATGTCGTCGAGCACGATGGGGCCGGTGCCGTAGCGCTTCGTGACGTGGGAGATGCGCACCGCGGGGTCGACGGCGGGGCTGGGGGGAGCCTGCGGCGTGACGCCGTCGAAGCTCGGCCTCAGCCTGGTGGCGGATGTCGTCGCATCCGCCGTCCTCCCCGCGGGCGCAGCCATCAGTCCTCCCCGAGACCGGCGGCTGAGACGGTGTCCGAGCCGGCGGCCTTCAGGAGCGCGTTCAGCGCGGTCAGGTCGAAGAGCCCGTCGATCGAGCCCTGCTTCTGCGTGCCGGCGGCCAGGCCGTTCTTCACGAGGGTCTCGAAGGTGGAGGCCGCAGGATCGACCGTGAACGTGACGTTCTCGAGCGCCCTGGCCAGCACCTCCTCGGAGAGCTTCTTGCCCGTCGCCTCCTCGAGCGCGTCGTTGATCACCGTCGGCGCCTCGTCGGCGTGCTCGTCGAGCCACTGCACTGACGCGATGTGGCCCTCGAGCAGCTCCTCGACGACCTCGGGATGCTCCTTCGCGAAGTCCTTGCGCACCAGCAGCACCGTGGTGGGGAAGTCCCCGTCCGGCCACAGGTCGGCCTCGTCCACGAGCACGTGCGCGCCGGCCTCGACGACCAGGCGCGACACCCACGGCTCGGGCAGCCAGGCGCCGTCGAGCTGGCCGTCCTGGAACAGGGTCAGCGTCTGCGCGTTCTCGGTCGGCGTGATGGTGACGTCGCCGCCGCCCGAGGTCGACGTCTCGAAGCCCTCGCCCGCGAGCCAGCTGCGCAGCGCCACGTCCTGCGTGTTGCCGAGCTGCGGGGTCGCGATGTTCTTGCCCTCGAGGTCGGAGACGTCCTGGATGTCGTCGTTCACGACCAGTGCGGCCCCACCCGAGGTGGCGCCGGCGATGATGTTCGCCGACTGGCCGCCCGACTGGATGAACGTGTTGATCGCGGGGTTCGGGCCGATGTAGGTCGCGTCGATCGCACCCGCGGAGAGCGCCTCGATCGCGGCGGGGCCGGCGTTGAAGACCTCGGTCTTCAGCTCCACGTCGCCGAGAGCATCCTGGAACAGCCCCTCGGAGAGGCCGACGAGCGCCGGGGCGTGCGTGACGTTGGCGAAGTAGCCGAGGCGCACCTCGCTGAGATCGTCGCCCTTCGCGTCTCCCGTGCCCGGGTCGGCGGATGCCGAGGCGCAGCCGGCGAGCATCATGGCAGCGAGTCCAAGGGCTGTGAGTGCGGTGGTCTTGCGGGTGATCTTCACGGTTTCGCCTCCTTAGCGAGTGGTGGGGTGGTGCAGGTCAGCTCTCGACGACGGTCGCGGCGGCCAGCGTCGCGCCGTCGGCGGGATGGATGAGCACGAGCGAGCCGCCTTCACGGCTCTGCGCGTACGGCTCGAGGGGGAGGTCGGCGGCGAAGCGCAGGCGCACGCGGCCGATCTCGTTCACGGCGAGGGACTCGGCTTCGTGATGGGCGAGCGTCTCGAGGTCGCGCCGGTCGATCACCTCGGCGACGAGCGCCTGCACGGTCGCGGTGCCGTGCTTGACGAGCACCTTCACGCCTGCGGCGACCGACCGCGGGTCGAGCTGGAACAGCTCGACGACGGCCTCGCGGCGGCCGGCGGGCACGGTGCCGGATGCCGCGATCACGGCGCCGCGCGCCGCGTCGATCTCGTCGGCGAGCGTGAGCGTCACGGACTGCGCGGCGGTGGCGGCATCCGCCTCCCGGCCGGCGACGTGGATGCCGGTGACCGTCGTCGTGTGCCTCCCGGGGAACACCTCGACGGCGTCGCCGACGCGAACCTCGCCCGCGGCGATCCGGCCCGCGAATCCGCGGAAGTCGCGGTAGCGCTCCGGGTCGGCGATCTCGGGGGAGAGGCCGCCCTGCGGGCGCAGGACCAGCTGCACGGGGAGACGGAAGGGCGATGCGGCGTCCTCGACCTCGACCGCGGTGGGCAGCGTCTCGAGCAGGTCGATCAGGGTCGGACCCTGGTACCACGGCGTGCGGTCGGAGCGGTCGACGATGTTGTCGCCCTCGAGCGCCGAGACCGGCAGCACGTGGATGCCGCTGAGCCCCAGCTGCTCGGCCACGCGGGCGGCCTCCAGCTCGATCTCGACGAAGCGGTTCTCGTCGAAGTCGACCAGGTCGATCTTGTTCACGGCGATGACGACGTGCGCGACGCGCAGCAGGGAGACCACCGCGAGGTGGCGGCGGGTCTGCTCGACGATGCCCTTGCGGGCGTCGACCAGCACGATCACGGCGTCGGCCGTGGCGGCGCCTGTGACCATGTTGCGCGTGTACTGCACATGGCCGGGGCAGTCGGCCAGGATGAAGCTGCGCCGGTCGGTCGCGAAGTAGCGGTAGGCGACGTCGATCGTGATGCCCTGCTCGCGTTCGGCGCGCAGGCCGTCGGTGAGCAGCGCGAAGTCGAAGTCGCCGTGCGCGAAGCCGCGCTGGCGGCTGGTCGCCGCGACCTGTTCGAGCTGGTCGGCGAGGATCGCCTTGGCGTCGTGCAGCAGGCGGCCGACGAGGGTCGACTTGCCGTCGTCGACGGAGCCGGCGGTGGCGAAGCGGAAGAGCGTCTGCTCCGTCCGCGGGGCCGAGCCCGCTTCCCGGGTCGCTGACCCGCCGTCGGTGATCGTGATCGCGTCACTCATCAGAAGTACCCGTCCTTCTTGCGATCCTCCATGGCGGCCTCGCTGATGCGGTCGTCGGCGCGGGTCGCGCCGCGCTCGGTGAGGGTGGAGCGCTGCACCTCGGCGACGACGGATGCCGTGTCGGCGGCATCCGACTCCACCGCACCCGTGCAGCTCATGTCGCCGACCGTGCGGTAGCGGACCGTGCGGCGCACGACCTCCTCGCCGGTGCGCGGCTGCGAGAACTCGCCGACCGCCCACCACATGCCGTCACGGCGGAACACCTCGCGCTCGTGCGCGTAGTACAGCGGCGGCAGGGCGATGCCCTCGCGCTCGATGTAGTTCCAGATGTCGGTCTCGGTCCAGTTCGAGATCGGGAAGGCGCGCACGTGCTGTCCGGGCAGGTGCCGGCCGTTGTACAGGCTCCACAGCTCGGGGCGCTGGTTGCGCGGGTCCCACTGGCCGAACTCGTCGCGCAGCGAGATGATGCGCTCCTTGGCGCGCGCCTTGTCCTCGTCGCGGCGGGCGCCGCCGAACACGGCGTCGTGCCTGCCGGCGGCGATCGCGTCGAGCAGCGGCTGCGTCTGCAGCGGGTTGCGGGTGCCGTCGGGGCGCTCGGCGAGGCGGCCGTCGTCGATGTAGTCCTGCACACGGGCGACCTCGAGGTCGATGCCCAGGCGGGCGACGGTCTCGTCGCGGAAGCGGATGACCTCGGGGAAGTTGTGTCCGGTGTCGACGTGCAGCACCGGGAACGGCACCTTGCCGGGGGCGAACGCCTTCGCGGCGAGGTGCAGCACCACGACGGAGTCCTTGCCGCCGGAGAACAGCAGCACAGGGCGCTCGAACTCGGCGACGACCTCGCGGATGATGTGGATGCCCTCGGCCTCGAGCTGGTCGAGGGCGGTGAGGCTCGTGCGGGGGCCCTTCGACAGGCTCAGGGACCCATTCTCGGTCGCAGAGGACTCATGCTGGGTCGCTGAGCTCCCTTGCTGGGTCGCTGAGCTCGTCGAAGCGTCTGGAGTCACAGTGCTCATAGGTGGAGTCCGCATTCTGTCTTGGCGAGGCCGGCCCAGCGGCCGGACCGCGGGTCCTCTCCGGGGGCGACGGGCTTCGTGCACGGCGCGCAGCCGATCGACGGGTAGCCGTTCGCGATCAGGGGGTTCACCGGCACCTCGTGCACGGTGGCGTAGTCGATGAGGTCGTCGAAGGTCCAGGCCGCGACCGGGTTCGCCTTGACGAGGCCGTTGCGCTCGTCCCAGACGATCAGCTCGGTCTCGGCGCGGGTGGGCGCCTCCTCGCGGCGCACGCCGGTGAACCACAGCTCGTACTCGCCGAGGGCGCGCTGCAGGGGCTCGACCTTGCGGAGCTGGCAGCACAGGCCGGGGTCGCGCTCGAACAGGTTCTTGCCGTGCGCGGCATCCTGCTCGCGCACGGTCTGCTCGGGCTTGACGTCGACGATGTTCACGTCGAGGCTCTCGGCCACCTCGTTGCGGGTGAAGGCGGTCTCGGCGAAGTGGTAGCCGGTGTCGAGGAACAGCACGTCGACGCCGGGGAGGCTCTCCGCGACCAGGTGCGGCAGCGCGGCATCCGCCATCGAGCACGCGACGGCCGCCTGCGAGACGTCGAAGTTCTCGGCGATCCAGGCGACGACCTCGGCGGGGCTCGCCTCATCGGCCTGGCGGCTGCGCAGCTCGGCGTTGCCTCGCGCGGCCAGGGCCTTGAGCTCCTCCGCGGAACGGCGGGCCGCTCGGGCGGAGCGGATCACCACGGGCACGGCGCCGGACGGCGCGGCCTCGCCCTTCGATCCCCGCTGCCCACTCGCCGCATCGCTCCGCGCTGTGGCGAGCCGCTGGCCCGCGGGGCCCCCGCTCAGGGACCCGTCCTCGGCGGCGCTCACTGCAACGCCTCCTCGTCGGCGCGGTGCGCCCAGACCGCGAAGGTCTCGTCGGCGCTCTCGCGGTCGTGCAGGTAGCGGCGGATGACGCGCTCGGCGTAGTCGGCGATGCCGTCGGCGGGCACCTTGAGACCCCGGACGGTGCGGCCCAGTCCCGCCTCCTCGCGGTCGACGTTCGCGAGACCGCCGCCGAGGTGCACCTGGTAGCCGGGCACCTGCTCGCCGTCGATCAGCACGAGCTGGCCCTTCAGGCCGATGTCGGCGGTCTGGATGCGGGCGCAGGAGTTCGGGCAGCCGTTCACGTGCAGGGTGATGGGGCGGCCGATCTCGGGTTCCAGCTCTCCGAGGCGCTCTTCGAGCTGCTCGATCGCGCGGGCCGCGTTGGCCTTGGTCTCCACGATCGCGAGCTTGCAGAACTCGATGCCGGTGCAGGCGATGGTGCCGCGGCGGAAGAGGCTCGGGCGGGCCGAGAGGCCGATCGCGTCGAGTCCGGCGACGAGCCCCTCGATCTCGCTCTCCTCGACGTCGAGCACGAGGAGCTTCTGGTGCGGGGTGGTGCGGATGCGGTGCGAGCCGTGCACCTCGGCGAGATCGGCGAGAGCCGTGAGGGTCGTGCCGGAGACGCGGCCGACGAGGGGAGCGGCGCCGACGAAGAACCGGCCGTCCTTCTGCCGGTGGATGCCGACGTGGTCGCCGAGGCTCGAAGGCTTGGGAGCCGCCGGACCGTCGGGCAGCGGGCTGTCGAGGTACTCGGTCTCGAGCACCTCGCGGAACTTCTCGGTGCCCCAGTCGGCGAGCAGGAACTTCAGGCGCGCCTTGTTGCGCAGGCGCCGGTAGCCGTAGTCGCGGAAGATCTGCGTGACGCCGTGCCACACCTCGGCCACCCGGTCGGGTTCGACGAAGACGCCGAGACGCTCGCCCAGGCGCGGGACGACCGAGAGGGCGCCGGCGACCCAGAGGTCGTAGCCGATGCCGAGCTCGGGGTGCTCGACGGCCACGAAGGAGCAGTCGTTGATCTCGTGCACCACGTCCTGGCTGGGGTGGCCGGTGATGGCGGTCTTGTACTTGCGCGGCAGGTTCGACAGCGTCGGGTCGCCGAGGAAGCGGTCGGCGATCTCGCGGATCTGCGGGGTCGGGTCGATGAGCTCGTCGGCGGCGATGCCGGCGACGGGGGAGCCGAGGATGACGCGGGGCACATCGCCGCACGCCTCGGTGGTGCTCAGCCCGACGGCCTCGAGGCGACGCCAGATCTCGGGGACGCTCTGCACCTCGACCCAGTGCAGCTGCACGTTCTGGCGGTCGGTGATGTCGGCGGTGTCGCGCGCGAACTCGGTGGAGATCTCGCCGATGACGCGGAGCTGCTCGGTCGTGAGCTGCCCGCCGTCGATGCGCACGCGCATCATGAAGTACTCGTCCTCGAGCTCGTGCGGCTCGAGCTGGGCGGTGCGGCCGCCGTCGATCCCGGGCTTGCGCTGCGTGTACAGGCCCCACCAGCGGAACCGGCCGTGCAGGTCGGTCGGGTCGATGCTCTCGAAGCCGCCCTGCGCGTAGACCGTCTCGATGCGCTCGCGGACGTTGAGCCCGTTGTCGGCGAGCTTCCACTCCTCGTTGCCGTTCAGGGGCTCGTTGCCGTCGACCGCCCACTGGCCGTGGGGCTTCGTCGGGACGCGCGCGGTGCGCGTGCGGGCACCGCGGATCGGCGTCGGCTGCTGAATGGTCATGGAGAGCTCCCTGGGATGGCTTCGCATCACGCTAAGGAGGATGGACTGCGTTCAAGAACTCTCGGCGACATGTTGCGTCAGAGAACGTCACATGACGTCACGCAACGAGAAATATGACGCCGGGGTATGGCGCTCGGCCCCGATCTGTGCAGTCGAGCTGCCCCGCTTCCGTCGCGAGGGGGATCGCTTCACAGGCCATCGTATTCTCTGCTCCCGTCGCGACTCGTGCCGTCGCCGCCGCGCTCGGGCGGCACGGATCGCGACGGGAGCGACGGGGCGGATGCCGATGGCGGCACTGATCGCGACGGGAGCGGAAGGGCGGATGCCGATGGCTGCACCGATCGCGAGCGGAGCGAGAGGAACGACCGGCGGCGCATGCCTCAGAGGCGGCCGGCGGCGTCCTCGTACCGGGAGACCACGAGGTCGACCAGGGGCGGCGGTACCGGGCCGCCGTCGAGCAGGGGCATCGTGAGCCGATGCTCGGACGTCTGCCGCTGCGCGAGATCGAAGAAGTAGCCCCGGGCGAGCAGGTAGGTCGAGACGACGGCATCCGGATGCTCCGCGAGAGCCGCGGGCAGGTCGGGCTGCCGCGCGGCGAGGTACGCGAGATGCACAGCCCGCCCCAGGCGCGCCTCGAGCAGGGCGCCCATGCCCTCGGCATCCGTCAGCGAGCGCGGATCGCGCGATCCGGCCACCGCCAGGACCACCGGGTCGTCGCCCGGAGGCACGCGCTGCGCGAGCACCTCGGCCAGGCGGGCGTCGGGACCCAGGGGCTCGGCGATCGCCGTGCGCGGACGCGAGCTCGCGATGCCGTGCAGGTCGTGGTGCACGTGGAATCCGCTGGAGAGCAGGAGCGGCACGATCACGAGGGGGCCGTCGAGCTGCGGCGCGAGCTCGGCGGCGTCCGGCTGCTGCACGTCGACGAAGGCCTCGATCACGTCGACGTCGGGGAGCGCCGCACGCACCTGTGCGACCAGGGCGGCGATGTCGCGCGCGCCGTCGACGTCGGCGGTGCCGTGCGAGACGGCGAGGAGGGCGGGACGGACCATGCTGCGACTCTAGAGGGTGTGTGTGACCGTGGTGTTTCGTGTGGGGCTGCCACTGGCGGAGCCGCGGTCCCGACCCGGTCGTTGAGCGCCCTTCGCCTCGGTCGCCTTCGGCGTGCTCGCTCAGGAACCGGGAAGAGAGAGATGAGACGTCCCTTTCCGAGCATCCGCGGTTCGATACGGTCCCGTGACCTGCGCACCTTTTTTCAACCCCTGATCAGGGCGGCGATGTCGGTGGTCCCGAGCATGATGAAGGTATGACGGCACTGGTGGACGCGACGATCGAGCAGGTGGATGCGCTCGGCGCGCTCACCGGCATGCTCGTCGAGGTCGACCGCACGATCAGTCAGGTACAGGCGGTGCGCGACGGTATTCTCGCCACCGCGTCCCGCCTGGCGATGCAGGTCGCCGACGAGGCCGGCCATGAGGATTTCGGCGACCTGGCCATCCGCACGGTGGCCGCGGAGCTCGGCGCCGCGCTGCGGACGTCCGACCGGACGGTGCAGCGTCGCATGGCCGAGGCGTCGTACCTCGTCGACCGGTTCCCGCGGGTGTGGCAGGCGCAGGGCGCGGGCCGCATCAGCGCCGGGCATGCGCGCGTGATCGTCGAGGCCGGCGAGCATCTCGACGATGCCGCCGACCGCGACGCCTACTCGGAGCAGATCATCGGCTTCGCCGAGACGGAGTCACCGAATCGGGTGGGCCGGATGGCACGGCGGGTCGCCGAGCGGTTCCAGCCGCGCAGTCTCGACGATCGGCACAAGGATGCTCGGGCGCAGCGCGGGGTATGGGTGAAGGACCGCCCTGATGGGATGGCCGAGTTCAGCATCTTCGGTCCGGCGGCGCTGATTCACGGCGCGTTCGACCGGATCACCGCGATGAGAGGAGCACGGCAGGCTGATCCCTCTGCGGCGCCGGGCACGTCTTTCGGTCCTGCGGCGACGGGGCCATCCCTCGCTGATCCAGAGCCGGCTCCCGATGCCCGCACCCTCGACGAGGTCCGCTGCGATCTCGCTCTCGACCTTCTCCTCACCGGTGCTCCCGCCGGGCATGACACTCCTGACGGCCTCCTCGCCGCGATCACCGCTTCGGTGTCCGTCACGGTTCCGGTGCTCGGCCTCGCCGGCGCCGACGGCACGCCGGCCGAGCTGAACGGCCGCTGCCCGATCGACCTCTCGACGGCGAAGGCGCTGGCGGGCTCAGCATCCGGATGGGATCGCGTGCTCACCCACCCCGTCACGGGCGGCGTGCTCGCGGTCGACCGCTACAGGCCCTCCGCCGATCTGAAGCGGCACCTCCAGGCTCGTGATCAACGGTGCCGATTCCCCGGATGCGGGATGGCGGCCTGGGACAGCGACCTCGACCACACGGTGGATCATGCCTTCGGCGGCGAGACGACCGACGCCAACCTCGGTGCACTGTGCCGAAGACACCACGTCCTGAAGCATCGCACTCCGTGGCACGTCGAACATCTCGACGGTGGCGTCTATTCGTGGACCAGCCCGACCGGACAGATCTACATCGACCGGCCGCCCCCGGTGAACACGGTGACATTCGCCGAAGCTGAACCTTCCGACGCACCCGATCCGCCCTTCTGACACGAGGCGCATCCGGGCAGGACACGAGGCGCATCCGGGCAGGAATGGGCGGGGTGCGATCCAGCACCGGTGCCCGCGTTCAACCTGCGTCACGCCTCCCGCGGCAGCCGGGGGATCGCCGACACGAGAGTGCGCGTGTACGCGGTGGTCGGAGAGTCGAGGACGCCGCGCGTCGGCCCCTCCTCGACGACGCGGCCGCCCTGCAGCACGACCGTCCGCTCGCACAGCGCCGCCACCGCGCTCAGGTCGTGCGACACCATCACGAGGGCCATCCCGGTCTCGGCGCGCAGCCGCGACAGCAGCTCGATCACCTGGATGCGGGTCGTCACGTCGAGCGCGCTGACCGGCTCGTCGGCCAGCAGCACCCGCGGCTTCGACACGATCGCGCGGGCGATCGCGATGCGCTGCCGCTGCCCTCCGGAGAACTCGTGCGGGTAGCGGCGCAGCACATCGGCGTCGAGGCCGACCGCGTGCACGGCATCCGTCACCTCACGCAGCGCCGCATCGCCCCGCGAGATCCCCAGGGAGCGCAGCGGCTCGCCGACGATCCGGTCGACGCGCTGCCGCGGGTCGAGGGAGGAGTACGGATCCTGGAACACGGTCTGCACCTGCGTGCGGAACCGGCGGATCAGCCGGCGGTCGCCACGGTCGAGCGGTGCGCCGTCGAACAGCACGGCTCCCGACTGCGGCGCGGCCAGGCCCAGCAGGAGCGAGAAGATCGTCGACTTGCCGGCGCCGGACTCGCCGACCAGGCCCAGCGCCTCGCCCTCCGCCACGCCGAGCGAGACGCCGTCGACGACGGTGCGACGCCCGTATCCGAAGCGGGCGTCCTGCAGCTCCAGGATGCGGCTCATCGTGCCTCCCCCGGTGCGTCCAGCGCGGAGTCCAGCGCCCGCGCACTCGCCACGAGCGCCCGGGTGTAGGGATGCTGCGGTTCGCCGACGATCTGCGCGACCGGCCCCTGCTCGACCGTCTCGCCGCGGCGCATGACGACCACCCGGTCGGTCATGCGCGCGACCACGGCGAGGTCGTGGCTGATGAACAGCAGGGCCATGTCGCGCTCGGCGACGAGGCGGTCGAGCAGCGCGAGGATCTCGTCCTGCACCGTCACGTCCAGCGCCGTGGTCGGCTCGTCGGCGATGAGCAGCTTCGGAGAGGCGGCGAGGGCGATCGCCGTGGCCACGCGCTGACGCTGCCCGCCGGACAGCTCGTGCGGGAATGCGCGGGCGATGCGCGGGTCCGGCAGGGAGACGTCCTCCAGCGCCGCGCGCACGGCGTCCTTCAGCGCGGCGCCGCGCAGGCCGAGGTGCCGGCGGATCGGCTCGGCGATCTGCCGCTCGACGCGCATGAGCGGGTCGAGCGCGGTGAGCGGCTCCTGGAACAGCACCGAGGCCACCGGTCCGCGCAGCGGGCGCAGAGACCGATCGGGGGCGCCGATCACCTCGACGCCGTCCAGCCGGGCGGAGCCGGACGCCGACAGCCCGCCCCCGAGCAGTCCCGTGACCGCGAGCGAGGTCACCGACTTGCCCGACCCGGACTCGCCGATCACGCCGACGCGCTCGCCCGCGGCGACCGCGAAGGACACATCGTCGACCACCCGGCGGCCATCGGCCGTGACGGTGAGGCCCTCGACCTCGAGAAGGCTCATCGCGTCCTCCTTCTCGTCGGGTCCGCGAAATCGCGCAGGCCGTCGGCGATGAAGTTCACGCCGAGCACGAGCACCACCAGAGCCACCCCGGGGGCGATCGCGCCGACCGGGGCGGTGAGCACCGTGCCCTGCGCCTCCTGCAGCAGCCGGCCCCACGAGGCGTTGGGCGGCGGCGCGCCGAGCCCCAGGTACGACAGGCTCGCCTCGGCGAGCACGGCGGCGCCGAACTGCAGGGCGAGGTTCACGCCGAGCGTCGGCGCGATGTTCGGCAGCACGTGGAAGGCGACGATCCCCGGCAGGCGCGTGCCGCTGGTGCGCGCGGCGGTGATGTACTGCTCGTGCAGCACCCGGCGGGCGAGGATCCGGGTCAGACGGGCGACGACCGCCGACATCGCCAGTCCGATCGCCAGGATCGCCGACCACAGCGACGCACCCTGCACGGCGACGACGAGCATCGCCAGCAGCAGCACGGGGAAGGCGATGATCACGTCCAGCGCGGCGGAGAGAGAGTCGTCGACCCAGGGGCGGGAGAACGCGGCGAGCAGCCCGATCGCGACACCCAGCACGGCGGCGAGGGCGACGGATGCCGTGCCCACGACGAGCGCGATCCTGGCGCCGATCATCAGCTGCGTGAACAGGTCGCGGCCCAGCTTGTCGGTGCCCAGCAGATGCTCGGCGCTCGGGCCCTCCAGGCGACCGCCGCTGATGTCGGACGGGTCGAACGGCAGCCAGAACAGCGAGACCAGCGCGAGCAGGGCGATCGCGCCGGCGAAGCACAGCCCCAGCACGAGGGTCGTGTGGGTGCGACGTCGGCGGGGCGCGGCATCCGTCACCTGCTCCACGACCGCCGTCATCGCGCACCCGCCACTCGCGCCCGCAGCCGCGGATCGATCAGGCGCTGCACGATGTCGGCCACGAAGCCGACGAGGAGCACGAACAGGGTGCTCACGACCAGCACCCCCTGGATGTTCGCGAAGTCGTGCTGCGCGATGGCGTCCAGCAGCATGCTGCCCAGGCCGGGGAGCGTGAACACGCTCTCGACGACGACGGCGCCGAGCAGCGTCGTCGACAGCTCGATGCCCAGCACCGCGATGACCGGGACCGCGCCGTTGCGCAGCCCGTGCCGCAGCAGGGCCTCGCCGAGACCCGAGCCGCCGGCGCGCGCGGTGCGCAGGTAGTCGCTGCCGAGCACGTCGAGCGTGGCGGAGCGCACGTAGCGCGCGAGCGAGGCGCTCATGACGAGGGCGATCGTGATCACCGGCAGGGCGAGCGAGCGCAGGGCGGCGGCCGGGTCCTCCCAGTCGTCACGGGGGAAGCCGCCCGACGGCAGCACGCCGAGGCCGAGGGCGAAGATCCAGACGAGGATGATGCCGACCCAGAACACCGGGACCGCGATCCCCAGCTGGGCGAAGCCGCTCAGCAGCGCGCCGTACCAGCGGTCCGCCTTCACGGCGGCGGTGATGCCGATCACGAGGGAGAGCACGAGTGCCAGCGTGAACGCGAGCAGGGTCAGCGGCAGGGTGACGACCAGGCGGGAGGCGATCTCCGGCCCGACCGGGAGGGTCGAGATGTAGCTGCTGCCCAGGTCGAAGCGCAGCATCTGACCGGCCCAGGTGAGGAACTGCTGCAGCAGCGGCTGATCGGAGCCCACCTGTGCGCGCGCCGCCGCGATCTGCTCCTCGGTGGCGCCTGCCGAGAGCAGCGCGTTCGCCGGGTCGCCAGGCAGGAGCCGCAGCAGCACGAAGATCACGATCATGGCGACGACGAGCGACACCACGAGGAACGCGAAGCGGCGGGCGAGGTAGGCGAGCATGGCTATCTGTGGGAGAACGGCGACGCCTCGTGGACGGCGGCCCGGGAGGGCACGACATCCACGAGGCGTCGAGAAGGTCAGGACTTGACGATGTCGTAGGCGAAGAACTGGGAGTTCAGGCCGTTGACAGGGTATCCGCTGAGGTCGCTGGACGCGACGACGATCTGCGGGTACAGGTACAGCCAGACGCTCGCGGCATCCTCGGCGATCTTCTCGTTCACCTTCTTCAGCAGCGCGGTCTGCTCGTCGGTGCTGGTGGCCTGCTCGGCCTCGGACACCCACTGCTGCACGTCGGCGTCGTCGTAGCCCCAGTAGAAGTCGGGGTTGCCGTACCAGACCACGTCGCGGTCGTTCACGTGCTCCTGGAGCGTCGCCTCGAAGTCGCGCTCCTTGAACACCTTGGTGTACCACTCGTCGGCGCTGATCGTGTTGATGTTCACCGTGATGCCGACCTCGGCGAGCTGCGACTGCAGGAACTCGGCGACGGCCGGGTGCGGGTCGTAGCTCGGGGTGTCGAGCGTGAACTCGAAGCCGTCGGCGTAGCCCGCCTCGGCGAGCTCCTTCTTCGCGAGGTCGACGTCGTAGGGGTTCACGTCGGTGAGGTCCTCGTACCAGGGGTCGGTCGGCGGGACCATCGAGCCGATCAGCGTGCCGTAGTCGCCCCAGATGGAGCCCAGGAGCTTCTCGGTGTCGATGGCCGAGTACACGGCCTTGCGCACGAGGGCGTTGTCGAAGGGGGCGACCCGGTCGTTGAACGCGAGCAGCTCCTTCGTGGTCGAGGTGCCGTCGGTGATGACGTAGTCGTCTCCGCTGAACTGCGCGAGCGCGTCGGGGCTCTGCACGCTGGTGATCAGGTCGATCTCGCCGGTGAGCAGGGCGTTGTTCTCGGCCGTCGCGTCGGTGAAGTAGGTGTAGACGACCTCGGCGTTCTTGGCGGGGTCGCCCCAGTAGTCGTCCCAGCGGTCGAGGGTCAGCGTGCTGCCCTTCTTCCACGCGTCGAGCGTGTACGGGCCGGTGCCGTCCTCGCTGGTCTCGAGGTCGGTGGCGTCGGCGTTCACGATCCACACGTAGCTGAGGTTGTACAGGAACGAGATCGAGCGCTGCGACAGCGTGAAGACGACGGTCGAGTCGTCGGGCGTCGCGATGTCCGAGATGACCGCGAACGACGACTTGCGCGCCGACTGCGAGTCCTCGGAGGTGACGGCCTCGATGCTCGCCTTGACGTCGGCGGAGGTCAGCTCCTTGCCGGAGTGGAAGCTCACGCCGTCCTTCAGCGTGATCGTGTAGGTGAGGCCGTCGTCGCTGACCTCGGCGTCCTCGGCGAGGAGCGGCTCGACCTCGCCGTCGTCGGTGAGCTTGTACAGGCCCTCGTACACGTTGCCGGTGAGCGCCTCGGTGACCCCCTGGCCGCCGCCGGCGACGTTCGAGAGGTTGACCGGCTCGTACAGCGAGCCGATGCGGATCGTGGCGTCGGCGCTGTCGGTGGCGGTGTCGCCGCCGGACGCGGCGCAGCCGGCGAGGACGAGCGCCGAGGCGAGGATGGTCGCGCCGAGCGCGAGGGGCTTGTGCACAGGGATCTCCTGGTGTGGTCGGGCAGGGGTGCTGCGGTTCGGGTCAGGCGGAGTAGATGTCGAAGCCGCCGGTGAAGACGACGTTCTTCTCGCCGGCGCGGATGGCCTCGGCGAAACGGTTCTGCGGCGGCGGCAGCGGGCAGTTGTACTGGGCCGAGAAGCCGCACGGCGGCACGAAGGCGCGGTTGAAGTCGAGCACTACGGTGCCCGCGTCGCCGAAGGCGCTGCCGTCGTCGCGGCGGACGAAGAGGAACCGTCCGGATCCGTAGGTCTCGGCGCCGTTGGTGGCGTCGCCGAAGACGAGCAGCAGCACCCCGCCGTCGTCGAACGCCGCGAGGCGGTGCTCCACGCCGTTGAGGGTGAACGCGATGTCTCCCGGCACGACGAGATCGCGCGTGCCGCCGTTGTCGCGGATGTGCTCGAAGGGCACGGTGCGCGAGGCGTCGACGGGGGTGAACCGCGCCTCGATCACCCAGTCGGGGTCGTAGTCGTAGGCGTCGATGCGGTCGAACGCGCGGATCGCGGGGGCGTCGGCGTCCCACACGCGCAGGCCGTGCTCGGGCTGCCCGGTGGCGATGTCGCGGCGCTCGATGGGGGTCACCGTGACGGATGCCGCGGCGGCCGCCTGCTCGGCGTCGATGTCGGGGCGCTCGGCGCCGACCCATCGCGTCTCGACGAGGGCGAGGTTTCCGGTGGGGGCGGTGACGGCGGCGCGGCGCTGTGCGCGCCAGGCGGCGTGGTCTTCGGGTTCGGGCATGGCGAGATCCATCGTAGGAGCGGGAGGGGGACGCGCGAGAACCGGACGTCACCGGATGCAACACGATCCGGGGCGCGGGCATTCCGTCGCGGGGCGGGAGAACGGGGCCGCAAAACTTGAGCGATCATCTATCAACTTTTCTTGACAGCATCCGTCCCCGGGAGTACAGTTGAGTCATCGCGACTCAGGTTTTCCTGATCGCCGCAGGTTTTCACGATCAACATCAACCTCAGCAACAAAGGAGAAACACACATGGCACGTGCTGTTGGAATCGACCTCGGAACCACGAACTCCGTCGTCAGCGTCCTCGAGGGCGGCGAGCCCAAGGTCATCGCCAACGCCGAGGGCTTCCGCACCACCCCGTCGGTGGTCGCCTTCACCAAGGACGGCGAGGTGCTCGTCGGCGAGACCGCCAAGCGCCAGGCCGTCACGAACGTCGACCGCACCATCTCGTCGGTCAAGCGTCACATGGGCACCGACTGGAGCTTCGACGTCGACGGCAAGAAGTGGACGCCGCAGGAGATCTCCGCGCGCATCCTCATGAAGCTCAAGCGCGACGCCGAGGCCTACCTGGGCGACACCGTGACGGACGCCGTCATCACCGTCCCCGCGTACTTCAACGACGCCGAGCGTCAGGCCACCAAGGAGGCCGGCGAGATCTCGGGCCTCAACGTCCTGCGCATCATCAACGAGCCGACCGCGGCGGCCCTCGCCTACGGTCTCGACAAGGGCAAGGAGGACGAGCTCATCCTCGTCTTCGACCTCGGCGGCGGAACCTTCGACGTCTCCCTGCTCGAGGTGGGCAAGGACGACGACTTCTCCACCATCCAGGTGCGTGCCACCGCCGGTGACAACCGCCTCGGCGGCGACGACTGGGACCAGCGCCTCGTCGACTACCTGATCAAGCAGTTCAAGGACTCGACCGGCGTCGACGTCTCGGGCGACAAGATCGCGCTGCAGCGCCTCAAGGAGGCCGCGGAGCAGGCGAAGAAGGAGCTCTCCAGCTCGACCAGCACCAGCGTCAACCTGCCGTACCTGTCGCTGACCGAGAACGGCCCGGTGTCGCTGAGCGAGACCATCACCCGCGCGAAGTTCGAGGACCTCACCAAGGACCTCCTCGACCGCACCAAGAAGCCCTTCGAGGACGTCATCCGCGAGGCCGGCATCAAGGTGTCCGACATCGACCACATCGTGCTCGTCGGCGGCTCGACCCGCATGCCCGCGGTCGCCGAGCTCGTCAAGCGCGAGACCGGCAAGGACGCGAACAAGGGCGTCAACCCGGACGAGGTCGTCGCCGTCGGCGCCGCTCTGCAGGCCGGAGTGCTGAAGGGCGAGCGCAAGGACGTCCTGCTCATCGACGTCACGCCGCTGAGCCTGGGCATCGAGACCAAGGGCGGCATGATGACCAAGCTCATCGACCGCAACACGGCCATCCCGACCAAGCGCAGCGAGACCTTCACCACGGCCGACGACAACCAGCCGTCCGTCGCGATCCAGGTCTTCCAGGGCGAGCGCGAGTTCACCCGCGACAACAAGCCGCTCGGCACCTTCGAGCTCACCGGCATCGCCCCGGCACCCCGCGGCATCCCGCAGATCGAGGTCACCTTCGACATCGACGCGAACGGCATCGTGCACGTGTCCGCCAAGGACAAGGGCACCGGCAAGGAGCAGTCGATGACCATCACCGGCGGCTCGTCGCTCTCGAAGGACGACATCGACCGCATGGTGCGCGAGGCCGAGGAGCACGCCGCGGAGGACAAGGCGCGCCGCGAGGCCGCCGAGGTCCGCAACCAGGCCGAGACGCTCGCGTACTCGATCGACAAGCTCATCTCCGAGAACGACGACAAGCTGCCCGAGGACGTCAAGACCGAGGTCAAGGCCGACGTCGACGCGCTCAAGACGGCGCTGGCCGGCGACGACGACGAGGCCGTGAAGACCGCGTTCGAGAAGCTGAACCAGTCGCAGACCAAGCTCGGCGAGGCGATCTACGCGCAGTCCCAGGCGGACGCCGCGGCCGGCGCCTCGGAAGAGGCCCCCGCCGGTGACGGCTCCTCCGACGAGGATGTCATCGACGCCGAGGTCGTCGACGACGAGGACGAGAAGAAGTAATCATGACGGACAAGAACTTCGAAGAGAACGAGGTTCCGGAGGGGTCGGATGCTCAGGCATCCGGCCCCGCGCCGCAGAACCCCGACTCGAACGAGGCCAGGGCTGCCGAGCACTCCGACGACGACCTCACCGTCGACGACATCCTGAACGCCGGTCAGACCGACGAGGCGGCCGCCGCCGAGAGCGCGGCCATCTCGGACGCCCAGCATCTGGTCGACGACCTCAAGCGCCTGCAGGCCGAGTACGCGAACTACCGCCGTCGCACCGAGGAGCAGCGGCTGGTCGAGATCCAGCGGGCGAAGGGCGAGGCCGCCAAGGGCCTCATCCCGGTGCTCGACGACCTCGGCCGCGCCGCCCAGCACGGCGATCTGGTCGAGGGCACGCCCTTCGCCGTGATCGCCGAGAAGATCCGCACCGTGGTCGAGCGCCTCGGCGTGGTCGCCTACGGCGAGGCGGGCGAGGAGTTCGACCCTCAGCAGCACGAGGCGATCTTCCAGCAGCCCACGCCCGGCGCCGAGAAGAGCACCGTCCTCGAGGTCGTCGAGGTCGGCTACCGTCTCGGCGACGTCGAGCTGCGCCCTGCGAAGGTCGTCGTCGCCGTTCCTGCGGAATAGGGGACAGATGGCTAGCCAGGACTGGTTCGACAAGGACTTCTACAAGATCCTCGGTGTCGCGAAGAACGTCAGCGAGGCGGATCTCAAGAAGACGTATCGCAAGCTCGCGCGCAAGTACCACCCGGACTCCAATCCGGGCGACGCCGCGGCCGAGGCGAAGTTCAAGGAGATCAGCGAGGCGTACTCGGTGCTCTCCGACGCCGAACAGCGCAAGGAGTACGACGAGATCCGCGCGATGGGCTCCGGAGCGCGCTTCACGGCGGGCAGCCAGGGCGCGGGCGGGTTCGAAGACGTGTTCAGCCGGTTCGGGCAGTCCGGGCGGGGGCAGACCGCCGACTTCGAGGACATCTTCTCGATGTTCAACCAGGGCGGCGGGAGCTTCGGCTCGGGCCGCTTCGGGCAGACGTCGGGCGGATTCCGCGGCTTCGGCGGGCCCCAGCGCGGCGCCGACGTCACGGCGCGGACCACGCTCGACTTCACCACGGCCGTGCAGGGCGAGACGATCACGCTGCAGGGCGAGGACGGCAAGCCGTTCAAGGTGAAGATCCCGGCGGGGGTCGCCGACGGGCAGAAGATCAAGCTGCGCGGTCGCGGCCGCCCCTCACCGGACGGTGGGGAGAACGGCGACATCGTGGTGCAGATCACGGTGCGCCCGCACCCGGTCTTCACACGCGACGGGCTCAACCTGCGCGTGGTCGTGCCGGTGACCTTCACCGAGGCCGCTCTCGGCGCGACGATCGAGGTGCCCACCCTCGGCGGGGACACGGTCAAGCTGCGCGTCGCTCCGGGCACCCCGTCCGGCCGCGTGCTGCGGGTGAAGGGGCGCGGCATCACCACGACGAAGGGCGTCGGCGACCTGCTCGCCGAGCTCCAGGTCGCGGTGCCGTCGCACCTCGACGAGGCCGCCCGTGAGGCGCTGGAGAGGTTCCAGGAGCTGGAGCCGAACGAGAACCCCCGTGCCGAGCTGATGGCGAAGGCCCGGAGATGACGGTCGAGGGTGAGCACGATGGCTGAGAAGCGCGGTATGGACGCCGACACCCCGGTGTTCGCGATCGCCGTCGCCGCCGAGCTCGCCGGCATGCACCCGCAGACGCTGCGTCAGTACGACCGGATCGGCCTCGTGGTCCCCGGTCGTACGACCGGCGGCTCGCGGCGCTATTCGACCCGCGACATCGAGCAGCTGCGCGAGGTCGCCCAGCTCTCCGCCCAGGGGATGAGCCTGCCGGCGATCGCCCGCCTGCTCGACCTCGAAGACGAGAACAGGATGCTGCGCCGCCGGGTCGCGGCGCTGGAGTCCGAGCTGCGCACCGAGCGGGAGAACCGCCCCGGCGTGCGCGTGTTCGCCGCCGGCTCCGCCGGTGTCGTCCCGGTGCCGAGCGGCCGCCGCATCCGCCGCTCCACGGAGATCGTCCTCTGGGATCCGCGCACGCGCGGATGAGGCGGCGCGACTAGGAGTTCCGCCAGAACTTGGTCGCGAGGTTCGCGACCTCTTTGTCGAGGTCGTCGACGCGGCGGTCGAGGGTGTCCAATCGACCGGTCAGCCTCTCGTCGAGAGTTTCGATCTTGAGCGTGAGCTTCTCGTCGAGGGCGTCGATCTTGGAGGTGAGGGTTGTCTCCATGCTGATCATTCTGCCCTCGAGCCCGCCCATCCGCCCCTCGAGCCCCGAGATCTCGGCCCTGATCACCCTGCTGAACTGCGAGGTCATCAGGGATATGCCGCCCAGCACGGCTGCGGCGAACACGCCGATGAGCGTCCACACCTGCGGGTCGTTCATCTCCATTCCTCCATCCTGCGTCGTTCCGCCCAGGTTGTCATGCCCCGCCGACGCGGGATGCCGGAATCCCGGGCGCTGTGGACAACCTCGCCGATCTCCGCTGCGGTGGAGGAAGAGCGGAGTCGACGCCCGAGCGCGGTATCGTTGCGTCACGATGAGGATGACGCGTCGCACTCTGCTGGTCGGCGCCGGAGCCGGAGTGATCGGGGTGCTGCTGGCCTCGTGCACGCCCGAGCCGGCGCCCACTCCCACGCCCGATCGCTCGCCGAGCCCGCGGCCGACCGCCGACGGCCTCGCCCCCCTCGCCTTCGCGCGCAGCTCCTGGTCGACCGATCCCTCGGCGCTGGGGGCCGCGAGCTACACGCCGGCCGGCGTCCAGGGCGCGTCCCGCGAGACGCTGGCCGAGCCCGTCTCCGGTCGCCTGTTCTTCGCCGGCGAGGCGACCGACGCCGAGGCGCCGGGCACCATGGCCGGAGCGGTCCGCTCCGGGACGCGCGCGGCAGAGGACCTGCTCGCCGTGGCCGGAGCAGGAGAGCGCGTCGCCATCGTCGGCGCCGGTCTCGCCGGCGCCGCAGCCGCCTCGCGCCTCGCCTCGACCGGACTCGAGCTCACCGTGTTCGAGTCCCGCGATCGCACCGGCGGCCGCATCCACACCGTCGTCGACGACGAGCTGTGGCCGGTGCCGGCGCAGCTCGGAGGCTGGCTCCTCGGCGCCGACAACGGCGTGCTCGGCGAGCTGCTGAACGACCTCGACATCCGCACGGCGGACTTCGCGGCGACCCTGTGGCGCTCCGCCGAGGGCGACGTCGAACCCCCGTCCGCGCAGCCGATCGCCGATGCGATCGCCGCCGCCGAGGCGCTTCCGGCTGACGTCCCGCTCGCGCAGGCGCTCGCCGACGCGGGCGCCGACCCCGAGGAGCCGGCTCTGGCCGCCCTGCTCGCCTACGTCGCCGCATCCGCCGGCTCCGACGCCGATCAGGCGTCGTCCTGGTTCCCGCCGGCCGTGCCGTCCGAGACGCGCACGGCGATCATCGGCGATCTAGGCCCGGTCTTCGAGCAGCTGCTCGACGGGGTGAAGGTGAGCCTGTCGTCGGCCGTCTCGCGTGTCGCCTACGACGACGCCGGGGTGAGCCTGGGCATCGCCACCGGCGAGTCCCTGTCGTTCGACCGGGTCGTCATCACCGTGCCCCTCGGCGTGCTGCAGAGCGGCGGCGTCGACTTCGCGCCGAAGCTGCCGTTCGCCCAGCGCGGCGCCATCGCCGATCTCGGCACGGGGTTCATCGAGACCGTGTGGCTGCGCTTCGAGGAGCCGCTCTCCGACACCGACGCCGCCATCTGGCACCTCGTCGGCGGCGAGCAGACGATCCGCACCTGGTTCAACCTCGCTCCGGTCACCGGAGACGCGATCGTCGTCGGCCTCGTCGGAGGAGCGGATGCCGCGGAGTTCGCCGCGCTCGACGACGCGGCCGCGCAGGCCGCGGCCATGGCGTCGCTGGCGCCGTTCATCCCGGCCGCCGGCTGAGCGGACTCCCCTCGGGCGCGCGGGGGCCGACCGTCCGGGGGCTCTCCGCGCTCCTGCCGTCTGCGCTCCGGCTCCCCGCGCTCCGTCCGAACGCGCGCAGCGACAGCTGCGGCATCCGGCTGATCAGCACGAGCACGCACGCGACGAGGGCGAAGATCGCCAGCGCCACCGCGCTCGTGACGAGGAACTCCACCGGACCCGAGACCTGTCTCGGGTCGAGGAAGTAGTACGGATACCAGCCCACGAGCGGACCGCGCCACATGGTCACCCCGCCCCAGAGCAGCGGGAAGGCGAGCGACGAGGGCACGATCCACCACGACACCCGGCGATGACCGGGCGTGAGCACCCAGGCGATCGCGGTGCATGCGGGGAGCCAGAAGTGCAGCACCTGATCGGACCAGGGCACGTCGACGCGGATGCCGCGGATGCCGGCCTGCCACACGATCAGCGCGAACGCGAGACCCGCCGTGATCGTCCAGGTCAGCACCAGTGCGAGGGCGACGCTGAACCAGCGCGGATCCGCGGCGCGGAGAAGGGCGAGCGCGGCGCCGACGAGCAGCACCGCCACGAGGGCGCAGTTGGACTGCACCGTGAGGTACGCGAAGAAGTTCTCTCCGGCGATCGTCCGCGAGCTCAGTCCCCAGAACAGGCGGTGCACGAGAGCGACCGTGCAGACGATCGCGGCGGCCAGGCGCAGCGCGCCGAAAACCGCCCGCGCCCGCACTTTCACCATCTGGCGAGTCTACGGAAGCCTGCTCGGCGCTCATCGCCGCGGGTGCGGTCGGTCGGCACAGGGGCGGATGCCGCCGGTGGGTTCGGATGCTGTGGGTGGGCACGGGGCGGATGCCGTGGGCGAGCACAGCTGCGGATGCTGTGGGTGGGCACAGCTGCGGATGCCGTGGGTGGGCACAGCTGCGGATGCCGTGGGTGGGCACAGCTGCGGATGCCGTGGGCGAGCACAGGGGCGGATGTCGTGGGCGACACGCCACGGCATCCGTGGTTCCGATCGGCGTGCCGCAGTGAATCTCCGCAGCTGTGCCCGCGCGCGAGGTCAGCGCGGGTCGTCCGGGCGGGACCAGGCCTCCCACAGCCGGGCGTAGGAGCCGCCCAGGGCGACCAGCTCGTCGTGCCTGCCCTGCTCGACCACGCGGCCGTCGGCCATCACGATGACGAGGTCGGCCCGGGCGGCCTGGTCGAGCCGGTGCGCGATGGTCAGCGTCGTGCGGCCCGCGGCCACGCGCGCGACGGCGCTGTCGAGCGAGCTCGTGCCGCCGGCGGCCGCGGTCGCCTCGTCGAGCACCAGCACGTCCGGGTCGTGCAGCAGCAGGCGCGCGAGGGCGAGCTGCTGAGACTCCACGACGGTGAGGGCGTGGCCCCCGGCGCCGATCACGGTGTCGAGCCCGTGCGGCAGGTGCTGAGCCCACCCCGCGGCGCCCACCGCCTCGAGGGCGGCGAGGAGCTCGTCGTCCGTCGCCTCCGGGCGCGCCAGTCGCAGATCCTCGGCCAGGGTGCCGGCGAAGACGTGGGGCTCCTGCCCCGCGAGCCCGATGCGGGGGAGGGGGCCGTCGTGCGCGCCCAGGCGCACCGCGCCGGCATCCGCGTCGAGCGTGCCGAGCACGAGCGCCGCGACCGTGCTCTTGCCCGCGCCGCTCGCTCCGACGACGGCGGCGGTGCTCCCGGGCGGAACCGAGAAGGACACGTCCGTCACCGCGAAGCCCTCGCCGTATGCGAAGCGCACGCCGTCGAGCTCGACGCCAGCGGGGGACCTGTCCTCGCGCATCGGAGGGCGGGACCGCTCGGGCAGCTGCAGCACGCCGGTCATCCTGGCGAGGGCGGCCGAGGCCTTCTGCAGCTCGTCGATGCTGCCCAGCACGGTGCCGATCGGCCCGAACAGCGCGTGGAAGTAGAGGGCGGCGGCCGTCGCGCCGCCGACCGTCGCCGCACCGCTCTGGGTCAGCGCGAAGCCGACGGCCAGCACGGCGCCGAGGCCGATCAGCTCCGCGATGTTCAGCCGGTTCCACAGCCCGACGCTCACGCGTGCGGCCCTGAGCTCGCGCCGCACGGCATCCCTCGCGGCCTCGTCGACGTGCTCCTCGCGCTCGACGGCGACGCCCATCGCCCGCACCGTCGAGGCCGCGTCGATGGACTCGAGCACGCGGCGCGAGCGCTCGCCCTCGGCCTCGCGCGCGGCGAGATATGCCGGGCGCGCGTGCTTCAGGTAGTGCCGTGTGGCGAGCACCTGCACGGGGACCGCCGCGAGGGCGGCGAGGGCGAACCGCAGATCGATCGCGCCGAGTCCGATGATCGTGACCGCGACCGAGAACCCGGCGCTCGCGAAGGCCGGCAGCACGCCGCTGACCACGTCGCCCACGACGCGCGCGTCGCTCGCCGCCCGCGAGACGAGATCGCCCCGCCCGGCGCGCTCGACGACGATCGAGGGCAGGTGCAGCAGCCGCGCGACGACCTGCTCGCGCAGCTGGGCGAGCACGCCCTCGCCGAGCCGCGCGACGAGCAGACGGCCGAGGCCGGTGAGCACGGCGCTGAGCAGACCGGCCCCGAGCAGCAGCGCGATCAGGAACGGCAGCACCTCGGGGTCCCCGCCCACGACGGCGTCGACGATGAAGCCGAGCGCGGCGGGGAGGGCCAGTGCCGACACGGATGCCGCGCACAGCGTGAGCGCCGCGAGGACCAGGGGGGCCCAGCGGGTGCGCAGCAGCGCCCCGAGCGCGCGGCGGGTCTCGGCGGGCTCGGCGGTGGGAAGCGGGGTGACGCTCATGCGCGCACCTCCTGCGTGCGGTCGGCGGAGGGGGCGTCGTCGTCGGATGCCGGGCCCGGGGGCGCGGGCACCTCGACGATCTCGTCGCACACGCGGGCGAGGGCAGGGCTCGCCGCGAGGACGACGGTCGTGCGACCCTCGCGGTGACTGCGCAGACGCTGCGCGATCGCCGCCTCGGTCACCGAGTCGACGGCGCTGGTGGGGTCGTGCAGCACGAGCACGGCGGGGTCCCTGGCGAGGCTGCGGGCGAGCGCCACGCGCTGGCGCTGCCCGCCGGACAGCGTCAGGCCCCGCTCGCCGATCGGGTAGGACCAGTCCCCGCCCGCGGCGCCGAGCACGTCGTCGAGCACCGCGATCCCTGCGACGAGGGAGAGCTCCGCATCGGAGAGCGGACGGTGCAGCTCGACGTTCTCGCGCAGGGTCCCTGCGAAGATCGCCGGCTGGTGCGGGGGAGCGAGCACGGACGAGGCGTCGTCGGCCAGGTCCCGTCCGTCGACGAGGATCCGGCCGTGGTCGAGGCGGCGGAGGCCGGCGAGGGCCTCCTGCAGCTCGAGGGCGCCGCGCGGATCGGCCACCCGCACCGCGAGGTGCCGGCCGGCCTCGAGACGGATGGAGAAGGGTCCGGCGTGCGGCGTGCGGACGTCGTCGAACACGATCTCCGCGGCGCGGCCGTCGGTCGAACCGGACCGGGTGGTCGTGACGGCGGCGCCGTCGTCGGACAGCACGGCGTCCACGCGCTTGGCCGATGCGCGCACACCGGCGAGCTCGGCGCCGATGAAAGCGAGGCCGCTGACCGGCCAGTGCAGGAACTGGGCGAGGCCGAGCACCGCGACCAGCTCGCCGACGCTGATGCTCCCCGCGGCGGCCTCGGCGGCGGCGGCCCAGGCGACGAGCGCCAGCATCACGGTGGACGCGGCCATGCTCGCGACCGTGTACGCGGCCTTCGACGCGACCGCGCGGCGCGAGGCCAGCAGGGAGCGGCGGTTGACCTCGGCGAAGCGCGAGACCGCGGCATCCTCCGCGCGCAGTCCCGCGATGGCGCGCAGCCCGGTGAGCAGGTCGGCGGCCGTGGCGCTCGCGGCGGCCGCCGCTGCCTGCTCGGCGTCCATGCGGCGCTCGAGCGGGGCCGTGATGAAGTGCAGCAGCACGACGATCACCGGGGTGGCGACCAGCACCAGCAGGCCGAGCGGAACGGAGATGAGCAGCAGCGACACCGCGGCGGTGAGCACGGCGGCCAGCTGCGCGGCGGCCGCTCCGAGGAGCCAGGTGACTCCGGAGGCGCGGTCGGCGTCGGAGCTCGCGATGCTGAGGAGCTCCCCCGGGGTGCGGCGCCGCACGAACCCCGCGGGCGAGAGCACGCGGGCCACCAGGGCGCGGCGGATGTCCCTGGCGCCCTCCTCGTACACGCGCACGGAGACCAGCTCGCCGAGCCGCCACGCGAACAGCAGCGCCGCGAACAGCGCGCACAGCACGCCGAGCCAGATCAGCAGCGCCGTGCCGTCGCCCGGCTCGATGGCCTGATCGATGACCACGCCGATCAGCACCGGCACCAGCGCCTCGGTGATCTGATGCACGACGAAGCCCAGCACTGTCAGGGTCAGCAGGAGCCGCCGTCCGGCGAAGACCATGCGCACGGCGGAGCGGAAAGCAGATGGCACGAAGGTCAGCCTAAGCTAACCTCGATAGGGCCGAGCGGAGATAGGAGGACCGATGATGTCGCAGGCCGGCCACATCGAGGTGCTCGAGGTCCCCGTGGGCATCTCCGGGATCAGCACCAGCTCGTTCGCCGTCGACACGGCCGAGGAATGGGGCTGGCACCGGCACGACGTCGACGAGCTGCTGTGGGGCACGCGCGGCTCCCTGGTCGTCGAGACGTCTGGGGGCTTCCACGCCGTGCCCTGGACGGTCGGCCTGTGGATCCCGGCCCGCGAGCCTCACCGGGTCACGGCGTCGCCCGGCACCGAGTTCGCGTGCACCTTCCTCTCGCCCCGGCTCGGGCCTCCTCCCCGCCGTGACGTCGGAGCCGTGGGGATCCCCGCGGCGGCCAGGGCGCTGTTCGAGGAGCTGGCCCAGCGCGATCTGGATCCGGGCACCCGCCGCCTCGCCGAACGGCTGCTGCCCCGCCTGCTCGACCGTGCAGAGCTCATCCACCTCGATCTGTCGCTGCCGGAGGACGACCGCGCCCGCCGCATCGCCGACGCGGTGCGCACGGACTCCGCCGACTCCCGCACGCTGCGCGAGTGGGGATCGATCGTCGGCGCCAGCGAGCGGAACCTGTCGCGCCTCTTCCGTCGAGAGACGGGGCTGTCGTTCGCCGAGTGGCGGACGAGGGCGCGCATGCTCGCCGCGGTCGAGATGCTGGCCGCCGGGCTCCCGGTCGGCACCGTCGGCAGGCGCGTGGGCTACTCGACCCCGAGCGCCTTCGTGCAGGCGTTCCGCCGTGAGCTCGGCACGACTCCCGGGACGTTCGCGCTCACTCCGCACTGATTCGTCCGTCTCGCGACATCTACCGACCGGATCGCGACATCGGCGTGGGAGAAGATTCTTTGGTGCTTAGGCAAGCCTCAGCTAATGATCTCCTCGCACCCCTCCCGAAAACCGAAGGTCTCCCCATGACGTCCTCCCGTCTGCGCGCCCTCCGCGCGCTCGGCGTCGCCGCCGGCGCCGCCCTCCTGCTCACCTCCTGCTCCACGGCTCAGACCGGGGGTGCGGCATCCGACGACACCATCACGGTCGACACCGAGTTCGGCGAGGTGACCGTCCCCGCCGAGCCCCAGGCCGCGATGGGCTTCTACACGACCGACGTCGACATGCTCATCACGCTTGGCTACCCGCTGGCGAAGGAGCAGCCCATCCGCGAGGACTGGGACAGCTTCCCCAGCTTCTTCCCGCAGGAGGAGCTGAAGGGCATCAAGGGCTTCCACAACTACCCCGAGTTCAACCTCGAGCACATCCTCGAGGTCGGCCCCGACTTCATCCTGAACGGCCTCGGCTACGAGACCGACCTGCACGACAAGCTCACCCCGATCGCGCCGACCTACACCTACAACGGCTTCGACGGCGGGGACTGGCGCGACAAGTTCCAGGAGATCGCGAAGGACCTCGGCCGCGAGGAGCAGGCCCAGGCCTGGCTCGACGAGTACGAGGCCAAAGTGACCGACATCAAGGCCGAGCTCGACGAGAAGGGCATCTCGCCCGTCGTCGCCGACATCTCCTACTGGGACGGACAGGTGCAGATCGGCTGCTACAGCATCTCCTGCCTCGTCTTCAAGGACCTCGGCCTCGAGATCAGCCCACTCGCGGACGGCGACGGCGACGGCGAGCCCGACAACACCGGCCGCTCCCTCAGCATGGAGCAGCTCGGCGACCTGGCCGACATCGACCTCATCCTCACCGGTGTGAGCGAGGACGGCTCGGGCCTGATCACCGACGAGGAGGCGCTGAAGTCCAACCCGCTGTGGAGCGCGCTGCCCTTCGTCGTCGACGGCGAGGTCTACCCCTACAACTACGAGATGAGCTACGGCTCTCCGAGCGGCCAGGACGGCCTGCTCGAGGTCGTGCGCAAGGCGCTGCTCGGATGAGCCGCCCCGCCGTCAACCGCGTCCACCGGGTCGAGGTCGCACGCGTCGAGCAGCTGACCCCCGGCATGGTGCGCATCGTCTTCGAAGGACTCGGTCTGGAGGGGTTCCTCTCCTCCGGGGTCGGCGACGAGTACCTGCGCCTGTTCCTGCCGGCATCCGGCCATGAGGAGCCCGTGCTCCCCGAGCCCACCGACGACGGCTACTGGGAGTTCCCCGAGGGGGCGACCACCGAGGTGCGCACCTACACCGTGCGCGCCTGGGACGCCGTGGCCGGGCGCCTCACGATCGACTTCGTGGTGCACGACGGCGGCATCGCCGCCACCTGGGCGCTGGGCGCGAAGCCCGGCCACGTGGTCGGGGTGAACACGCCGCGCGGTCTGTACGACCCGCCGGAGGACATCCGCTGGCAGCTGCTCGTCGCCGACGCGACCGGCCTTCCCGCGGCGCTGCGCCTGATCGAGCAGGCGCCGGCAGGGGTGCGCACCCGTGTCGTGATCGAGGTGTCGGATGCCGCGGACGAGCAGCCCGTCGAGCTGCCCGAGGGCGTCGAGCTCACCTGGGTGCACGGGGGCAACGGCCACGGCCCGAGCCGCGTCGACGAGATCGTCTCGGCGAGCGAGCTGCCGAGCGAGCCCGGCTACGTCTGGGTCGCCGGCGAGACGCGGGTGACCAGGGCCGTGCGCAAGCACCTGCGGCACACGCTGCGGCTGCCGTCGACCGCCTACAAGGTGGTCGGCTATTGGACGGCGAACGCCGAGCAGTGGAGCGAGCGCTTCGAGGCGCTCCCCGACGAGGTGCGCCTGCGCCTGCGCGAGATGTGGGACGACGAGTCCCGCGACGTCGAAGAGGTCGAGGACGAGTACGAGGCGACGCTTGAGGCTCACGGACTCTGAGGCCGATCCGGTCGCCGCGCCGCAGACCTCCGCGGCGGCCGAGAGCGCCCGCGCCGCGATCGGCGTCTCGGCCCGGCGGCGGCTCGGCGGCTTCGCGCTGACCCTCGCGGTGCTCGCCGTCTGCATCGTGGTCAGCCTCGTGCTCGGCTCGAAGGAGCTCTCGCTGGAGCGGATCGTCGGCGGTCTCACCGGAGCGGATGCCGACGCGTGGACGATCATGTTCGACCTGCGTGGTTCGCGCACGGTGCTCGGCATCCTGGTCGGCGCCGCGCTGGGCATCGCCGGGGCCCTGATGCAGGCGTTCACCCGCAACCCGCTCGCCGACCCCGGCATCCTGGGCGTCAACGCGGGCGCGGCCTTCGCGGTCGCCGCAGGGGCTGCGGCCTTCGGCATCACCACGCTGTCCGGCACCATCTGGTTCGCCCTCGGCGGGGCCGTCGTCACCACCTTCGCGGTGTGGGCGATCGGCGCGGCCGGGCGCGGCGGCGCCGATCCGCTGCGCATCACGCTCTCCGGCGTCGCGATCGGCGCCTTCCTCAGCGGCTTCACCTCGGCGATCACGCTCCTGCTGCCCGAGGTGTTCAACCGCATGCGGGGCTGGAACGCCGGCAGCATCGCGAGCACTCCGCCGGAGCAGTTCGGCTGGATGCTGCCGTTCCTCCTCGCGGGGTTCGTCCTGGCCTTCGTCGTCGCGAAGCCGCTGAACGCGGTCGCCCTCGGCGACGACCTGGCCGTCTCCCTCGGCTCGCGCATCGTGCGCACCCGCGTGCTGTCGATCATCGCGGCGACGCTGCTGTGCGCGGCGGCGACCGCCGCGGCCGGCCCCATCGGGTTCGTCGGGCTCATGGTCCCGCATGCGGTGCGCTGGTTCACCGGTCCCGACCAGCGCTGGATCTTCGCCGGCAGCGCCGTGGCCGCGCCCGTGCTCGTCCTGGCCAGCGATGTCGCGGGCCGTCTCATCCTCTCGAGCGGAGAGCTGCCGGTGGGCATCGTCACGGCCTTCGTCGGCGGCCCCGTGCTGATCGCGCTCGTGCGCAGGAAGGGGGCGAGCGCGCTGTGACCGCCCTCCTCCCGCCCGATGAGCTCTCCTTCGACCGTGGCTACCGCTATCGGGTGCTCCGCTCGCGCGCCGAGCGCCTGAGCATCCTGATCCGGCTGCGCCCGGCCATCGTGACCCTCGCGCTCATGCTCGCGGCGGCCGCGGTCGCCGTGGTGAGCCTGGGCATCGGCGACTTCGTCGTGCCCATCCCCGACGTCGTCGCGACGCTGTTCGGCCTCGGCAGCCCGAAGGCGCAGCTGGTCGTGCTGCAGTGGCGGATGCCGCGCGTGCTGCTCGCCCTCGTCCTGGGTGCGGCGCTCGGCGCCGCCGGGGCGATCTTCCAGTCCCTGACCCGCAATCCCCTGGGCAGCCCCGACATCATCGGCTTCGACTCGGGGGCGTACGTGGGGGCGCTGCTGGTGATCACGACCGTGGGCACCGGCTACGCGGCCGTCGCGGCCGGCTCCATCGCCGGCGGGCTCGCCACCGCGATGCTCGTCTACATGCTGGCGTACCGGCGGGGCTTCCAGGGCTTCCGGCTGATCATCGTCGGCATCGCCGTCTCGGCCATGCTCGCCTCGGTGAACACCTGGATCATCCTCAACGCCGACCTGTACATCGCGCTCGCCGCGGGGGCGTGGGGGAGCGGATCGCTCAACGCCGTGGGCTGGGAGCAGGCCGGGCCCGCGACGATCGTGATCATCGTGCTCGGGGTGCTCGCCGCCCTCCTGGCCCGCGGCATGCACGCCCTCGAGGTGGGCGACGACGCCGCGATCGCCCTGGGCGTGCGCGGCGGGCGGGTGCGTCTCGGCCTCGTCGCCGTCGGCGTGGGCTTCACCGCCACGGCGACCGCCGCCGCCGGCCCGATCGCGTTCGTCTCGCTGGCCGCCCCGCAGCTCGCGCGTCGGCTCACCCGCTCGGCCGGCGTGACCCTCGCCGCGTCCGCGGCCATGGGCTCCTTCCTGCTGGTCGCGAGCGATCTGGTCGCGCAGCGGCTGTTCGCGCCGGCGCAGCTGCCGGTCGGCGTGATCACGGTCTGCCTCGGCGGCGGCTATCTCATCTGGTTGCTCATCTCGGAGGCGAGGAGACGATGACGGACATCGCGACGGACAAGACGGATGCCGGCGGCGCCGCGCACGCCGAGGCGAGGCTGCGCGCGGCGGAGGTCACCCTCGGCTACGACGGCCGGGTGATCAGCGAGGGGCTCTCGGTGCGGATCCCCACCGGCTCGTTCACCGTGATCGTCGGGCCGAACGCCTGCGGCAAGTCCACGCTGCTGCGGGCGCTGGCGCGCGTGATGAAGCCGGCGGCGGGGTCGGTGCTGCTCGACGGCGCCGACATCGGCTCCTACCCGGCGAAGGCGGTGGCCCGGCAGCTCGGCCTGCTGCCGCAGACGTCGATCGCTCCGGAGGGGATCACGGTCGCCGACCTCGTGGCGCGGGGCCGGCATCCGCATCAGGGCATCTTCCGGCAGTGGTCCGCGAGCGACGAGCGCGCGGTGGCCGAGGCGCTCGTCGCGACGAACACGGCCGAGCTCGCCGGGCGTCTCGTGGAGGAGCTCTCCGGCGGCCAGCGACAGCGCGTGTGGGTGGCGATGGTCCTGGCCCAGGAGACGCCGCTGCTGCTGCTCGACGAGCCGACGACCTTCCTCGACATCGCGCACCAGTACGAGCTGCTCGAGCTGCTGCGCCGCCTGCACGCGGCGGGGGACCGCACTCTCGTGGCGGTGCTGCACGACCTCAACCAGGCCGCCCGCTATGCGGATCACCTCGTCGTGATGCGCGACGGGCGGGTGGTGACCACCGGCGCCCCGGGCGAGGTGCTGACGGCCGAGCTCGTCGAGGACGTGTTCGGCCTGCCGTGCACGATCATCCCCGACCCGCACACCGGGTCGCCGCTCGTGGTCCCTCGCCCCCGGGGCTGACTCCCCGCCCGTTCCGGTCGTGAACCCGGCTCGAATTCCGCGCGAGATCGAGCCGGGTTCGCGACCGGAACGCGAGGGTGCGGGGAGTGTGCAAACGTGGTTATTCAAGTAACGTGAGTAATCGTGCACGATGACACCTCGCTCACCCTCGGCCGGGTCGCCCGGGTGCTCGACGAGCGCGTCCGGCCGGCGATCCATTCGGCATCCGTCCCGCTGACGGTGGATGCGAGGGAGCTGCCCGGCGAGCCGATCCCGGTCGCCGAGGCGCTCGCGCTCGACTTCTCTGCGGCACAGGTGCCCGCGCCCTGGGGACCGGCCTGGTCGACGACGTGGTTCCGGCTCGGCGGCGAGGTCCCCGCGGCATGGGCGGGCCGCCGGATCGAGGCGGTCGTCGACCTCGGCTTCGACGTCTCGATGACCGGGTTCCAGTGCGAGGCGCTGGTGTACCGGCCCGACGGCACGCCGGTGAAGAGCGTCAACCCGCGCAACCAGTGGGTGCCGATCGCGGATGCCGCGGCCGGCGGCGAGCGCGTCGAGCTGTTTCTCGAAGCGGCCGCCAACCCCGTGCTGCTCGATCACCACCCGTTCCTGCCGACGCGGCAGGGCGACATCCGGACCTCCTCTGCCGAGCCGCTGTACCGCACCCGCCGCATCGACCTCGCGGTGTTCGAGCCGGAGGTCTTCGAGCTCTCCCTCGACCTCGAGGTGCTGCTCGAGCTGCAGGCCGAGCTGCCGGAGACCTCCCCTCGCCGCATGCGCATACTGCAGGCGATGGACGACGCCCTCGACGCCCTCGATCTGCAGCGCATCGCCGAGACGGCATCCGACGCCCGCGCCGCACTCGCCGAGGTGCTCGCCTCGCCCGCTGAGGCCAGTGCGCACCGCATCTCGGCCATCGGCCATGCGCACATCGACTCCGCCTGGCTGTGGCCCGTCCGCGAGACGATCCGCAAGGTCGCCCGCACGACCTCCTCGATGACGGCGCTGATCGACGAGCAGCCCGAGTTCCGGTACGGCATGTCCAGCGCGCAGCAGTACGCCTGGCTCAAGGAGCACCGACCCGAGGTGTGGGCACGCGTCAAGGACGCCGTGGCCGGCGGTCGCTTCGTGCCGCTGGGCGGCATGTGGGTCGAATCCGACACCGTGCTGCCGTCGGGGGAGTCCATGGTGCGCCAGTTCCTGTACGGGCAGCGCTTCTTCGAGCGCGAGTTCGGCATCCGCCCCAAGGGCGTGTGGCTGCCGGACAGCTTCGGCTACTCCCCGGCGCTGCCGCAGCTCATGCGCCGGGCCGGGTTCGAGTGGTTCTTCACCCAGAAGATCTCGTGGAACCAGCAGAACGTGTTCCCGCATCACACCTTCCTGTGGGAGGGCATCGACGGCTCGCGCATCTTCACGCACTTCCCCTCGATGGACACCTACAACTCGCAGCTGAGCGGGTCGGAGGTCGCGAAGGCCGCACGTCAGTTCAAGGAGAACCGGCTGAGCTCGTGCTCGATCGCGCCGGTGGGCTGGGGCGACGGCGGCGGGGGCACGACGCGGGAGATGACGGGCAAGGCCGCCCGGCTGCGCGACCTGGAGGGCAGTGCGAGGGTAGAGTGGGAGCATCCGGACGCCTTCTTCGAGGCCGCGAAGGCCGAGCTTCCGCATCCCGCGGTCTGGGTCGGCGAGCTCTACCTCGAGCTGCACCGCGGCACCCTCACCAGCCAGCACGCCACGAAGGCGCTGCACCGCTGGGCCGAGCAGGCGCTGGTCGAGGCCGAGCTGTGGGCGGCGACGGACGCCGTGCGCACCGGAGCCGCGTACCCCGCCGCCGATCTCGACCGCCTGTGGGAGACCGTGCTGTTGCACGAGTTCCACGACATCCTGCCCGGCACCTCGATCGCCTGGGTGCATCGCGAGGCGGTCGAGGTGCTGTCGGGCGTGCTCGACGAGGCGCGAGAGCTGTCGGATGTCGCGCGCCGTTCGCTCGCGGGCTCCGGAGAGCGGATGCTGCGCTTCGACCCGGTGACCGGTGCCGGGACGCTCGTGGCGGATCCCGTTCCGGTCGCCGCCGTCGCGCTCACCGAGGAGGACGGCGGGCACCGCCTGGAGAACGACCTCGTCTCGGTGCTGATCTCGGCCGACGGGCTGATCGTCTCGGCGGTCGACAAGGCCACGGGGCGGGAGGCGGTCGCGCCGGGGCGTGCCGCGAACCTCTTCCAGCTGCACCAGGACTTCCCGAACAAGTGGGACGCCTGGGACATCGACCGCTACTATCTGGGCCGCGTCGCCGATCTCGCCGACGCGGTCTCGGTCACCGCATCCGTCGTCGACGGCGCCGCGGTGGTGAGCGTGCGGCGCGAGTTCTCGGAGTCGGCGATCGAGCAGACGATCGTGCTGCGTCCGGGGTCGCGCACCGTGCTGCTGCGCAACGACATCGACTGGCACGAGACCGAGAAGCTGCTCAAGCTCGCCTTCCCGCTCGACATCCAGGCGACGCACACCGAGGCCGAGACGCAGTTCGGCTACCAGGCGCGGGTGACGCACACGAACACGAGCTGGGAGGCCGCGAAGTTCGAGACCTCCATGCACCGCTTCGTGCTGGTGCGCGAGCAGGGCTTCGGCGCCGCTCTCGTGAACGACTCGATCTACGGCTACGACACCTCGCGCGATGCGGACGAGGACGGCGTCACGACGACCGTGCGCCTGTCGATGCTGCGCGCTCCGCGCTTCCCCGATCCCGAGACCGACCACGGCCGCCACGAGATCGAGATCGGCTTCGTCATCGGGGCGGATGCCGAGATCGCCACGGACGAGGGCATCGCGCTGAACGCCCCGCCGACGCTCGTGCGCGGTGCGCGCGAGGCGGAGCCGCTCGTGACGGCATCCGGCGCCGGAATCGTCGTGTCGGGCGTCAAGCTCGCCGCCGACGGCTCGGGTGACGTGATCGTGCGCGTCTACGAGGCGCTCGGCCGGCGGACCTCGGGCGTCCTGGCGATCGGGTTCGATCACCGCGAGGTGCGCGAGGTCTCGCTGATCGAGGACGAGCTGGAATCTCCCCGCACCGGCGCGGAGCTGGACCTGCGCCCCTTCGAGGTGCGCACCCTCCGCATCGTGCGCTGACCCGCGGCAGCCTCTCCGTCCGCCACGGCTCGCGAGACTTCATAGATGTCACGTTCTCGACGTCGTCTCGTGACATTCGTGAAGTCTCGCGAGCGGATGCTGGGTCAGGAGGCGGCGACGAAGGACCGGTAGTCGGCGAGCGACACCTCGGCGTACCTGCGGCCCCACTCGAGCAGTGAGGCGGCGACGGCGCGGCCGCCGCCGATGTAGCCGGCCACGCACGAGGCCGTGACCGACTGGCTGTGCGCGCGGGCGATCACCGCCGCGCACGCCTGCGCGTAGGTGACGAAGGGGCCGTCTTCGAGCTCCTCGACCTCGACGCTGCCCTTCATATCGTGGAACTGCCGCACGTAGTAGTCGGCGTTCTCGGCGCGCAGGTGCCCGAGGAAGGGGTCGGACAGCGCCTGCAGGATGCGCTGCATGGCGACGACCCTGGCGCCCTCGCCGTGCTGGTCGACGAGGGCCTGTAGGGCCGGCGGCTGCGTCACGCGCCCGTACTCCGCGAGCACGCTCTGCGAGGCCTGCTTCGGCTGCATCAGCAGGGTGTTGTCGTCGCCGTCCTGGAACAGGACGAGGTAGCAGCGGGTGCCGACGCTGCCGACGCCGACGACGCGGCGGGCGACGTCGCTCACCCCGTAGTGCTCGAACAGCAGGGCGACGTCGGGGCTGGCGGTGCTGCGGTACTGGGCCACCATGGCCTGCACGTTCGCGCGCAGCTCCTCGCCGACGGGAGAGGTGGTCGGCTCCTGCAGGATGAAGCGGCGGCGGCCGGCGGCATCCGTCTGGGTGAGCTTGCGCACCGCGCGCTCGCCGGTGCGCTTCTCGGCCTGCCTGACCGAGGTGCGGATCGCGGCGCGCGAGGCCTTGTCGAGCAGCCGGCGGCTGGATTCGACGTCGAAGTGCGAGTAGTAGCGCTCCTTGGGGCTCAGCGACGTCGAGCGGGCGATGCCGCGCGCGTAGGCGGTGACGGCGGCTAGCGCGGCCGCGTCGATGACGGCATCCGATCGGCCGGTGGCCATGCCGCCGATCACGATGCTCGCGACGAGGCGCTTCACGTCCCACTCCCACGGCGCCCAGGCGGCCTCGTCGAAGTCGTTGAGGTCGAACATCAGGCTGCGCTGCGCCGAGGCGTAGAACCCGAAGTTCGACACGTGCGCGTCCCCGCAGGAGGCGACCAGGATGCCGGAGTGCGGGGCGTCGGCGAGATCGGCCGCCATCAGCGCCGCCGTGCCGCGGTAGAACGCGAACGGGCTGGCCGCCATGCGCTCGCGTCGCAGGGGCACGAGGTCCTGCTGGCGGGTGCGGTTCTGCGCGTCGAGGATGCCGAGCGGATCGCGGCTGCCGTCCGTCAGCTCGGAGAGCAGGCGGCGCGGGGTGTCCTTGCGTGCCGCGACTCCGCGCTCGAGGAGGGCCGTGTGCGACGGCGGCGCGGACCAGTCGGTGCTCATCCCGCCATTGTGGCAGGAGCCGGACCGCGAGACGATGGCGTCATGGTGACCGTCGACGAGGTGCGGAGGATCGCCCTGGCGCTGCCCGGCGTCGAGGAGCGCGCCGGCGGGCACACGGGCGAGCCGGCCTGGCGGCTGAAGAGCGGCCAGATCGCGTGGATCCGCGGCCCGCGGGGCACGGATCTGCGCCAGCTGGATGAGCTCGGGCGCTCCTGGCCCGATGGGCCGGTGTTGGGTGTGCGCGTCGGATCGCTGGAGGAGAAGGAGGCGCTGCTGGCGGCGCAGCCGGACTGCCTGTTCACCATCCCGCACTTCGACGGGTACCCGGCGGTCCTCGTGCGCCTCGACGTCGTCGACCGTGAGCTGCTCGCCGAGATCGTGGCCGACGCGTGGCTGCTGCGCGCGCCGGTGCGGGTCGCGAAGCAGTGGCTCGCGGCGCGCGGGCTGGAGTGAGGAGTGCCCCGTCTCGGGTCGTTATGACCCTGTGATCTTCGAGTCGGTTTTCCACCCTGATCTGGGGTCGGAATGTCTGAGGCCCTCGGTTGAATAGAGGTATGAACAGCACCGTCACCACGCTCGAGCAGGTCGTCGCCGACCTGAGCGGGGTGCTGCAGACAGACGATCTGGCCGGCCTCTCCGACGCCGAGCGCATCGAGGTGCTGCGGGTCGCGGGCGAGGCGCTGCGCCGGATGGAGGCGGTCGTCGTCGAGACGGTGGCGACCGCCGATCCGGTGGACTTCGCGCGCGGATTCGGATGCCGGAGCCTGAACGAGCTGCTCCAGCGAGCGCTGCTGACCGATTCCCGCGGCGCGGCGATGCTGGTGAAGGCGGCGCGACTGGTGACCCGTGAGACCGAGCTGGTCACCGGAGCCCCGCTGCCCGCGCGCTGGCCGGCGCTGCGGGCGGCGCTTCTCGACGGAGAGATCGGCGTGAGCGGGCTGCTCGCCGCGACCACGGCGGTGGAGCGGGCCGGGTCTCGCATCGGCACCGCCGACCGGCTGCACGCCGATGTGATGCTGGCCGATTTCGCGCGTGGGGTCGGCAGCGTCGACTCGGCGGATCCGAACGCCGATGCGTGCGACGTGGCCCCGCCGGCCACGCCTGACGACCTGCGGCTGTTCGGATCCGAGATCGCCGTCATCCTCGACCCCGACGGAGCCGAGCCGAACGATCGCAACGCGATCCGCTCGCGCTATCTGACCATCGGGCGTGAACGCGATGGCGTCTTCCCGATCCGCGGAAACCTCCTGCCTGAGACCTGCGCGCAGCTCCAGGCGATCATCGACGCGCAGCTGAATCCCAAGGTGGGCGGGCCGGCCGCGCCCGGGGTCGTCTTCACGGAGACGCCCGACGACGATGATCCGAGCGACGGCGATCCGTTCAACAGCGATCCGCGGAACGTGATCGATGACCGTTCCCCGGCGCAGAAGCGTCATGACGCGTTGGCGGCGGCGCTCGGCATCGCCGCCCGGCACGAGGACATGCCCTCTCTCGGCGGTGCGGCGCCCACGCTCGTCGTCCACGTGGACGCGAAGGACCTCGCCGCGGGGGCGAGCGGGTGGGCGCGGATCCCCGGCATCGATGTGCCGGTCTCCGCGGCCGTCGCAGCGCACACCGCCTGCACCGGCGCGATCCAGCGGGTGCTGTTCGATGAGGGGCGGATCGTGGGGATCACGGTCACCGACCGGGTGTTCACGGTGCATCAGCGGCGGGCGATCGTCGCCCGGGATCGGGAGTGTCTGATCCCGGGATGTCACGTGCCGGCGTCGTGGTGTGAGATCCATCATGTGACAGAGCATTCCCGGGGCGGGCCGACGGATACGGACAATGGGGTGCCCCTGTGCTGGTATCACCATCGGTCGTTGGAGTACTCCGGGTGGGAGATCCGTATGACAGGTGGTGTGCCGCAGATCCGCGGACCCGCCTGGTGGGACCCCTCGGGGAAGTGGCGCATCCCGCGCGCCTGCGCCGACGCTCGAGAACGCGAACGAGAACGCGCGGCGTCGTGAGCCGGCGACCGGGCGCTACGCTGGCCGGGTGAGCAGCCCCGCGTCATCCGCCGATCGCTCCCTGTCGCCGAGCCTGCGCGTCCTGCTGGCCCTCGCCGCCGCGGTGGTGGTGATCGCGGGCCTCTCGCTCGCCCGTGAGATCGTCGGGCCGCTCGCGCTCGCCGTGGTCATCGTGATCATCTGCGAACCGGCGCGCTCTCCGCTCGAGCGCCGCGGCTGGCCGCGCTGGCTGGGGACGACCGCCGTGATCGCGCTCGCCTATCTGATCCTGCTCACGATGGGCGCCCTCCTCTGGTTCGCCGGCGTGCAGTTCGCCGGCCTCGCGCGGGACTTCGCGTCGGACGGCGAGCTGATCGGCCGCGTGCAGGACCTCATCGCCTGGCTGCAGTCCCTCGGACTCGCGGAGGAGGGAGCGGATGCCGTCGCCTCCGCCCTCGACCCGGCCACGCTGCTGTCGATCGTCTCGACCGTCAGCGGCGCCGTGCTCGCCGTGGCGACCGCGCTGTTCTTCGTCTTCGCGTACATCATCTTCATGGCCGCCGACGCCGCCCGCTACCGGGAGGCGCCCGCAGTCTTCGGCGCCGTGCGCGGCCGGGTGATCGGCCGCATCGCGCACCTCAACAGCGGCATCCGCCGGTACTACGTGGTCAACGCGGCCTTCGGCGCCGTCGTCGCGATCGTCGACGGGCTGGCGCTGTGGTGGATGGGCGTGCCCGCCCCGCTGGTGTGGGCGATCCTCGCCTTCGTGACGAACTTCATCCCCAACATCGGCTTCGTGCTCGGGCTGGTGCCGCCCGCGATCCTCGCCTTCGTGGTGGGCGACTGGCCGCTGCTGCTCGCCGTGATCGCGGTCTACAGCGTCGTGAACGTCGTGCTGCAGGTGCTCGTGCAGCCCAAGTTCGTCAGCGACGCCGTCGACCTCAGCCTCACCCTGAGCTTCTTCTCGGTGATCTTCTGGACGTTCGTGATCGGCCCGCTCGGCGCCATCCTGTCCATCCCGCTCACGCTGCTCGCGCGGACCCTCGTGCTCGATCCGAACCCCGACGCGCTGTGGCTGCGCTGGGTGTCGGGCGACCGCACGGCGGTGCCGCCGCCGCCCGAGCCGGTCGCCGTGCCGCTGAGACCACGACGTCGCAGGCGCTGGCCCTGGAGCCGCCGCTGAGCTGCGGAGAGCAGTCGCCGAGTTCGCGGATCAGGCCGGTGGAAGCCGCAGCACCTCGGGGGACTCGGAGCCCGCGAGATCGTCGGCGATGCGGATGCTGCGGGCCAGCTCGTCGAGCGCGCCGCCGAGCGTGCCGAAGCGCTCGCGATCGCCGCACACGGCGGTGAGGGTGACGAGGTGCGTCCCCGTGTCCCAGGTGTAGGTGACGAACGGAGTCCCCGACAGCGCGGGGGCGACGAGCTTCTCCCCCCTGCCGAGCCAGCGGCTCTGGAACGACTCGGTGTCGTCGTAGTCCATGGGCATCGACGCGCGCGCGATCCGCACATCGGGCGTCAGCGCCTGCGCCGTCGCCATCGCGACGACGAGCTCGGGCTCGGCCTTCCACGTCCACACCAGCACGCGCCCGTCGGCGCGCTTCATGAGCAGGGGAGCGGCCTGGCTCATCGCCCAGGCGCCGAGCTTCGAGCCGGGGCGCTCCGTGCGGCCGAGCGCCTGATTGGCCTGGCCGAGCAGCATCCGGATCGCGGCCTTGCGATGGCGGCGACCGCGGAATCCGAGCGAGTCGGTCACGGGGATCCACAGGGCGGGATCGGCGGATGCGGAAAGCCTCATGGGTCAACGCTACGGGCTGAGCCTGTGCGGATGCCGGTACGCCTCGGCCGCTCGGTCAGGGCCCTCGGGTAGAGTGGCCTGCACCCGATAGGGCATCCTGTGGCCGTTGTACCGTAAGGCAGCATCTGTGACCTCCTCCGACGACCCGATCGAGCCGTCGCGCACCACCGGCGCCGAACCCGCCACCCCGGGTCCCGCCGCGGGCGGACGACCCCTGCGCATCCTGATCGGCTGCGACACGTTCTCGCCCGACATCAACGGCGCCGCGCGCTTCGCCGAGCGGCTCGCCGCCGGCCTCGTGCAGCGCGGGCACGACGTGCACGTGTCCGCCCCGAACCAGGCGTACCGCCGCACCACGGCGCGCACCGAGGTGATCGAGGGCGAGCCGATGACCCTGCACCGTCTGCCCTCGGTGCGCTGGGCGCCCCACGACTGGCTGCGCTTCGTCTGGCCGTGGCGATCCAAGCACTACGCGCGCAAGGTGCTCGACGCCGTGCAGCCCGACGTCGTGCACATCCAGTCGCATATCGTGATCGGCCGCGGTCTCGCCCGCATCGCGCACGAGCGCGGCATCCCGGTGATCGCGACCAATCACGTCATGGCCGAGAACATCCTCGACCACACGACGATGCCGAAGTTCGTCGACGACTTCGTGCTCAAGCTGGCCTGGGCCGACGCGAAGCGCACCTTCGACCTGACCAGGGCGGTGACGACCCCGACCCGCCGTGCCGCCGACTTCCTCGAGAACACGGTCGAGGTGCACGGCGTCATCCCGGTCAGCTGCGGCATCGACGCCTCGCAGTACACGCCGGTGATCGGCCCGCGCGAGAAGAACCGGGTGGTCTTCGTCGGACGCCTCACGGCCGAGAAGCAGGTCGAGGTGATCCTCGAGGCGATCACGAAGCTCGACCCCGCTCTCGACGTGTCCTTCGACATCGTCGGCGGCGGCGACCAGCGCAAGAGCCTCGAGAACCTGGCGGTCAAGCTGGGCCTGGGCGACCGGGTGACCTTCCACGGCCGCACCACCGACGAGGAGCTGCGCTCCCTGCTGTCCCGCGCCTCGGTGTTCGCGATCGCATCGATCGCCGAGCTGCAGTCGATCGCGACCATGGAGGCCATGGCCTCGGCGCTGCCGGTCGTGGCGGCGGACGCCGTCGCCCTCCCGCACCTCGTGCACGACGGGGAGAACGGATACCTGTTCGAGCCCGGCGACGCCGACGAGCTGGCCGCCCGCCTGACCGACGTGCTCACCGCGGAGCCCGAGGAGTACGAGCGGATGCAGCGGGCCTCCCTCCAGGGCGTCGCGATCCACGACATCAACCGCACTCTCGACACCTTCGAGGCGCTGTACCGCGACGAGCCCCTGCCCGAGTGAGCATGCACATCGTCTTCTTCGGCGATCAGCACCTCGACTCGCTCGGCGGCGCACAGGTGTCGATGCGCCTGCAGCGGGAGTTCCTCGAGCGGGCCGGGCACACCGTCACCGTCGTGGCCCCGCGGATGCACCCTTCGACGAGCTCAGGGGCCCGAGGGCCGGGGAGCTCAGGGGTCCGAGGGTCGGGGAGCCCGGGGGGCCGTCCGCGGAGGCACGATCCGGCCGAGGTCGATCTGCCGTCGATGCCGATCACGGCCGACCGCGAGTACTCCATGAGCTGGCCGGGCCGCTCCACCGACCGCTTCCTCGACCGGGCGATGACGCATCGCCCGCCCGTCGACCTCGTGCACGTGCAGGCCGACTTCTGGGGCGCCTTCATCGGCTATCGCTATGCGCACCGGCACGGCATCCCTGTGGTGCACACCATGCACAACCGGGTCGACATCGGCATCCGCGCCGTCACCCCCCTCGCCGCTCCCGTGCTGGCCGTTCTCAACGCCTGGCGCCGTCGCGCCCTGCGCGGCTCCGGCGGCGGGAGCGACGGCTGGGCGTTCCTCCGAGGACTGGCCGCCGGAGCATCCGCCGTCACCGCGCCATCGACGCACTTCGCCCGCCGCCTCGAGGAGCACGGCGTGTTCGACCACGTCGACGTGGTCTGGAACGGCATCGACGACGACCTCCGGGAGGCCACGCTCGCGGCGATCCCCGAGCCCGCCGACCCTGCCGAGCGAGCGGCGGAGGGGCACGGCGAAGGATCGGGCCGGCCCCGCTTCGTGTGGCTCGGCCGGATGAGCCCCGAGAAGCGGCTGCTGCCGTTCCTCGAGGCCTTCGTCGCCTCCGGCGTCGACGCTGATCTCGAGATCATCGGCGGGGGGGCGCAGCGTCCGGCCGCCGAGAAGATCGTCGGCGGGAGGCCGAACGTGCGCTTCGCCGGCAAGCTCGGCTACGCCGAGACCCTGGCCAGGATCGCCGCGGCCGACGCACTGGTGCAGACGTCGATCGGCTTCGAGACGCAGGGCATGACCCCGTTCGAGGCGGCGACCCTCGGCACGCCGTCGGTGATCAGCGATCCCGACATCGCCGCCGAGCTGGGCGGCGGCCTGTGGGCGGTGCCCGATGTCGGTGCGGGGGACGCGCGGGAGACGGAGTCCCGGCGGATCGCCGCCCTCGCGGACACCCTGCGGCAGGCGGCATCCGACATCGCGGCCGGAGAAGCGCCGGTGCCGCTCGCGTCCACCGCCGAGGCGTTCCGGCAGTCGTCGCGGACGGCGGCGATGATCGAGGTGTACGAGCGCGTGCTCGCCGGCGTTCCGGCCGGGTAGTCGTTCAGACCAGGTAGTACAGCAGCGACGCCATCCACGTGAGCGCCCGCCCGAGCACGGCGGTCCCGGCGATGCCGAGGGCGATGGCGGCCAGCAGGTGCGGGGCCGGACGGCGCAGCGCCACGATGCTGAGCACCGTCGCCGCGATGCCCCCGAGCAGCACGATGACGCCGATGACGGTCGTGAGCGAGGTGGCCACGTCGTAGTTGCCGCTGGTGTACAGCAGCGGCATCAACAGCGACGAGAGGATGCCGAGACCCGCGGTGATGACGGCGATCAGGAAGGCCGTGCGCCCGAGCGGGTTGCCGGGAGCGGGAGCTCCGTACTGCGGTGCGCCGTACTGCGGTGCGGAGCTCTGAGGTGCGCCGTACTGCGGTGTCGAGTTCTGCGGTGCGCCGTACTGCGGTGCGCCGTAGGGGGCCTGCGGGCCGCCGTACGGCTGGGCGGAGGGCTGCTGCGGATCGGTCATGAGGACTCCCGGCGTCAGAAGAAGTTGTAGAAGAGGCTGGAGATCCACGAGATCACGGTGCCCGCGACCTGGGCGGCGGCGATGCCGACGGCGATCCCGGCGAGCACCGGAGAGCCCGGACGGCGGATCGCGATGAGCCCGAGCACGAGCGCTGCGAGGGAGACGGCGAGCACCAGGAAGCCGCTGACGCCGTTGATGAGGCTGAAGCCGATCCCGTAGGGATAGCCGAACGACCCGATGAGCAGCGGGTACAGGAAGCTCGTCAGCAGGCTCAGGGCGAATCCGACCAGGGCGACGATCAGGGCGGTGCGTCCGAGCGCCGCGCCCGAGGACGCCGGCTTCGGCGCGTAGGCCGGGTAGCCCTGTCCGGGAAGGCCCGTCGCGGGCTGCGCTCCGGGCTGCTGCGGCGCCGCCTGGTAGGCCGCCGTCTGATACGGGGCGGCAGGAGGCTGCCCCTGCGGAGCGCCCTGCAGGGGAGGGTTCGGATGCTGCGGCTGCGCCGGCTGGTAGGGCTGCGCCGGCTGGTAGGGCTGCGCCGCGGGCTGGGGCTGTTCCGGCGCCGCGGGCTGGTACGGCTGCGCGGGCTGGTACGGCTGGGCCGCAGGAGGCTGACTCGGCTGCCCGTACGGCGGGACGGGGGGATGCTGCGGCTCGCTCATGAGGTCGAGCGTAGCCGCCGATCCGGTTCAGCGGGAGCCGGGTCCACCCGTGTCCAGTCGGTGGGCACCTGGCGGTATCCGTCGCGGCGCACCTCGACGACCGTGGCCACGAGACCCCAGATGCTGAGGGCGATGAGGACGATGACGAGTATCATGGCAGAAACGCTACGTTCATCTCATGATTGCCACGAGTGGCAGAAGTGCCGCTGGACGTAGGAAAACAGCCAATCAGGGGTGCTCATGAAGACCGTGGCCTGCGTGATCCAGGAGGGGTTCGCCCCGTTCGAGTTCGGCGTCGCCTGCGAGGCGTTCGGCCTCGACCGCTCCGACGACGGGGTGCCGAACTTCGACTTCCGCGTCGTCGCTCCGCGCGCGGGCGTCGTGAACTCGAAGATGGGCTTCTCGGTCAACGTCGAGAACGACCTCTCCTTCGCCTACGAGGCCGATCTGGTCGTGTTCTGCCCGGTGCCCCGGGAGTACTGGGGGCTGATCGACCCGCGGCTGCTCGATCTCGCCCGCGACGCGGTCGCACGCGGCGCCTGGGTGATCAGCGTGTGCAGCGGCTCGTTCATCCTGGCCGCCGCCGGCGTGCTCGACGGGCGCCGGGCCACGACCCACTGGATGTACGCGCATCACATGGCGGCGATGTACCCCGAGATCGACATCGATCCCGACGTGCTGTTCGTGCAGGACGGCCGCATCATCACGAGCGCGGGCACCGCCGCGGGCATCGACGCCTGCCTGCATCTGCTGCGGCAGGAGATCGGCGCCGAGCTCGCCAACCGGGTCGCGCGGCGCATGGTCGTCCCGCCGCAGCGCGACGGCGGCCAGGCGCAGTTCATCGACCGTCCGATCCCGCATGCGGCATCCGATTCGCTGTCCGCCGTCGCCGACTGGGCCGTGCAGAACCTGCGCGAGGACCTTGGGGTCGATCAGCTGGCCGCCCGTGCGCTGATGTCGTCGCGCACCTTCGCGCGGCGCTTCAAGGCCGACTACGGCGCGACGCCTGCGGCCTGGCTCGCCAGGCAGCGCATCCTGCACGCGCAGCGGATGCTGGAGCGCACCGATCTGCCCCTCGAGCACATCGCCGCGGAGAGCGGCTTCGGCTCCGCGGCCGTGCTGCGGCAGAACTTCGCCCGTGTGCTGGGGATGACCCCGACCGCCTATCGGGCGCGCTTCTCGTGCCTCGGCGACGAGGAGCCCGCGGCCTGAGAGCCGCTCCGCGTCACGCGGCCCGCGGGAAGAGGATGCGGAGCGCGCGCAGGTAGCTGTTCGTGCGCTCGGCTCCGGCGGGCACGTAGAAGTCCGGGTCGATGTGGACGAGGGGCTGCTCGTGGTCGTCGGGGATCGCGGGGGCCTGGTCGTCACGGGTCATGTCGTCACCTCTCCATCGGTATTTCACAATACGGAACTTTACTTCTGACTTGTGAAAAGAATAGCGCGGTGGCGCTGCGGGGTCAACGGTCATGCATGGGTCGTGCCGCGGTACGCGGAGAGGGGAGCGTGCGGGTCAGCTCCAGTGCGCCGGGGCCGGGAGGGCGTGATAGTCCACATCCACCCCGGACGGCGTGACCTCGGCCGTGCAGTACAGCAGCGACTGGGTCGGATAGCCGTGCGGCCGGTTGTCGCGGATGATCGCCCTGTCGTCTTCGGGATCCAGGCGAGCGGATGCCGCCAGCATCCCCGTCCAGGAGGCCCGCCAGTCCGGGTCGCCGGCGGCGGGACCGAGTGCGCGGAACTCCGGCAGCCAGGCCGCGATGCGCGGCGTGTCCTCGTCGTCGAGATCGTCGTGGGCGATCATGTGCGTGCCGGGCGTGAGCGCCGTCTCGCGCAGCTCCCGGCCGTCCCAGCTGAGCACGCGCGAGCCCTCGGGGCGCACTTCGAGCAGATTGAAGCCGTGCATCCGCTCGGGTGCGACCGGCGAGCGGCCCGCGACGGACTCCAGGGCCAGCGATCCGCGGGACAGGGCCCGGTCCGCGGGCAGGTCGAGCACGTCCGCCCGGTTCAGCAGCACCGCGAGCCGTCGCTCGGAGGGGTTCGCGGCCAGCCACGCGCCGCCGGCCCGGCGATCGCGGATGCCGATCACCCCCGGATACCGCTCGGGCCACCAGGCGCCCAGGGCGTCCCACTCGCGCTGCGGATCCTCATCGCGCACCGCGAGCAGATGGGCGGTCGATGAGCCCGCCGCGTCGATCACGACCGTGCACATCAGTGATCGCCGCCGCCGAGCTGATCGAGCAGGTGGTCGAGCACGCCGTCGAGCACGGCGAGGCCGTCGCGCACCCCGCCCGTCGATCCCGGCAGGTTCACCACCACGCAGCCGTCCGCGACGCCGGCGACGGCGCGGCTGAGGACGGCTGCGGCCGTCACCGCCGCGCCGCGGCGGCGCATCTCCTCGGCGATGCCGGGCAGCTCGACGTCGAGCAGCGCGCGTGTCGCCTCGGGCGTGCGGTCGTCGGGGGAGACGCCCGTGCCGCCGGTGGTGAGCAGGACGGACGGATGCCGCGCCAGCATCCGTCCGAGCGCCTCGTCGACGCCGGCATCCGCCGTCACCTCGATCCGCACCTCGAACCCGCGCTCGCGCAGCCAGCCGGCGATGACCGGGCCCGTGCGGTCCTCGTACACGCTGCCCGCGGCCCTCGTCGACACGACGAGCACGCCGGCCGTGCGGCTCACGGCCTCGACCAGTCGCCGCTCTTGCCGCCCGACTTCGCGAGCACCAGGACGTCGGTGATCACGGCGTTCCTGTCGACGGCCTTGATCATGTCGTACAGCGTCAGCGCCGAGACGCTCGCTGCCGTGAGGGCCTCCATCTCGACGCCGGTGACGCCGTTCGTCACGGCGGTCGCGACGATGCGCACGCGATCGCCCTGCGGCTCCAGATCGACGGCCAGCTTCGTCAGCGGCAGCGGATGGCACAGCGGGATCAGGCTCGACGTCTGCTTGGCGCCCATGATGCCGGCGATCCGCGCGGTGCCGAGGGCCTCGCCCTTCGGCAGCGACCCGTCGGCGATCATCGCCACGACCTCGGGTGTCGTCACGAGCACGGCCTGCGCCGAGGCCTCGCGACGGGTCACCTGCTTCGCGGTGACGTCGACCATGTGCGCCGACCCGTCGGCGCGCAGATGCGAGAGCTCACTCATCGATCCTCCAGACCTCGACCTCTGCGCCGGCGGGGAGCGCGGCGATGCCCGCCGGCACGTGCACCAGCACGGTGGCGCGGGCGTAGTCGTGCAGCAGGTGCGAGCCCGGGGCGCCGACCGAGACGCTGCCGTCGTCCCGCAGCATCCCCCGCCGCACCTGATGCTTGCCCTGCGGGGACTCGATCGCGTGGGCGAGGGGCAGCCACAGCACCTCGCGCCGCTCGCGGAGGCCCGCCGCGCGGCGCAGCAGGGGACGCAGGAACATCTCGAAGGACAGCAGCGCCGAGACCGGGTTGCCCGGGAAGGCGACGACCGGCAGCGGGGCTCGGCCCCGCCGCTGCAGGAGCCCTGCGCCCTGCGGCCCGCCCGGCTGCATCGCCACGTGCCCGAAGACCACCCCTCGCGGCTCGAGCGCGTCGCGAACCACCTCGAACGCTCCGGCGCTGACCCCGCCCGTGGTCACCAGCAGGTCGATGTCGGGGTGGGCCTCGACGACCGCGAGCAGGGCGGCGGCGTCATCGGGGGTGGAGGCGCATGTCACCTCGGCGCCGGAGTCGATGAGCGACGCCGACAGCGACGCCGTGTTCGCGTCGTGGATCTGGCCGGGGGCGAGCGTCTCACCGGGCGCCCGCAGCTCGTGCCCCGTCGAGATCAGCAGCACGCGGGGCCGGGGTCGCACGGGCGCCGTCGTGCGCCCAGCGGAGGCGAGGGCGGCGAGCTGGGCCGGGCCGAGCCTGGTGCCGGCCGGGAGCAGCAGATCGCCCGCCGAGATGTCGCTGCCCGCCTCGCGCAGGAAGGTCCCCGGCGTCACCGGGGCGGAGAAGGAGACGACGGCGGCGGGGTCGCCACCCGCCGTGACGGAGACCGGGAACCGGGGCGGATCGACGAGCTCGATCGGCACCACGGCATCCGCCCCCGCCGGGATCGCGGCTCCGGTCATCACCGGGCTCGCGGTGCCGGGCTCGTGCTGTCCAGGCGGGTCTCCCGCGGCCCGGGTGAGGCCGACTCGCAGGCGCACCGGCGACGACGCGGTCGCCGCGGCGATGTCGGCGGCGCGCACGGCGTAGCCGTCCATCTGCGAGTTGGTGAAGGGCGGCACCGGCCCGGGGCTGGCGATGTCGGTCGCGAGGACGCGTCCGCGGGCCGGCCCTCCGGGAACGAGGGGGACGATCTCGGCGCGCGCGGGGTCGGCGAGCGCGGCGAGCACGGGGGAGAGCAGGCCGGCGACGGCGGCGACGTGCTGATCGAGGGGTGCGGCCATGTCGTTCATCCTCCTGCGAACGGCGGCAGGATGTCGACGCGCTCGCCGGCCGGCAGCGCGGGGTCGCGGCGGACGACGCCGTCGACGAGGAACGAGCCGTTCTTGAGCACCCGCGCCATCGGCTCGCCGTAGCGCGATGCGAGGGCGTCGCGGAGCGCGCCGAGCGTGTGGTCGGCTCCGAGGTCGAGCTCCTCCGCCTCGCGTCCCGCGGCCTCGGCGGCCGCGGCGAAGTACCGCAGCATCACGATCGCCATGCCGCTCATCCTAGCCCGCGGGGCGACAGCGGGCCGGTCTGGGTGGAAATCAGCATCCGTATCGTGGAATCACTGAGGGCTTGAGCGGATGCCGCGCCGTAGACTTGCCCGCATGACTCCGCTCGCCCGCGCAGGGCTCGTCGAACCGGGGCCGGCTCTGGAGCCGGACCGCATCGCCCGGTACAGCCGCCAGCTCATGCTGCCCGGCTTCGGCGAGTCCGCGCAGCGGCGCCTCGCAGCGGCCCGCGTGCTCGTGATCGGCGCGGGCGGGCTCGGCAGCGCCCTCGTGCCCGTGCTCGCTGGAACGGGCGTCGGCACGATCGGCGTCGCCGACGACGACCTCGTCGAGCTCTCGAACCTGCATCGGCAGCTCAGCCACGGCACGGCCGACGTGGGCCGCGCCAAGGTCGACTCGCTCGCCGAGGCCGTGGCCGCGATCGACCCCGCCTGCACCGTCGTCCGGCACCGCGGACGGGTGTCGCCGGCGAACCTGCCTCAGCTGCTCGCCGGCTACGACCTGCTCGTCGACGGCAGCGACGACTTCGCCACCCGGTACCTCGCGAACGACGCCGCCGAGCTCGCCGGGAAGCCCCTGGTGTGGGGCTCGATCCTGCGCTTCCAGGGGCAGGTGGGCATCGCGTGGAAGGGCCATGGCCCGACCTTCCGCGACCTGTTCCCGGCCCCGCCGCCCGCAGACGAGGCGCTCTCCTGCGAGCTGGGCGGCGTGCTGCCGAGCCTGTGCACGGTCGTCGGCTCGCTCATGGCGACCGAGGTCGTCAAGGTGATCACGGGGCTCGGCGACCCGCTGCTCGGGCGGGTGCTGTTCTATGACGCGCTCACCGCCCGCACGCGTGAGATCGCCTACGCGGCGGACGAGACACGAGAGGAGCTCACCGGTCTCGACGACTACGAGCGGCTGTGCGGCACGGCGACGGAGCCCGGATCCTCGATCTCGGCGGCGGAGCTGCTGCGCCGCCGCAGGGCCGGTGAGCGGATGCTGCTGCTCGACGTCCGCGAGGCCGACGAGACCGAGAGGCGCCGCATCCCCGGCGCCGAGATGCTCCCCGTGGGGCGCATCGACGTCGGGGAGGGTCCGGGAGCCGATGTGCCCGTCGTCGTCTACTGCGAGCAGGATCCGCGCTCGCGCCGGGCCGTCGCCGCGCTCCGCGCGCGCGGCGTCGATGCCGTGTACCTCGTCGGCGGCATCCGCTCGTTCGTCGAGGTCGGCGGCGAGGTCGAGGGCGGGGATGCCGGCGGCGACCTCGCCTCCGACGCCCTGGTCCGCACCTTGGAGGCGCCGGCATGACGCTCGCCCTGATCACCGATCAGCCGATCGACGAGGCCGCCGTCCGCGCGGCCGTGGGCGGCGACGCCGACGGCGCCGTGGCGATGTTCTGCGGGGTCGTGCGCGACCACGACGGCGGCCGGGCGGTGCAGGCGCTGGACTATCGCGGACACCCCGAGGCGGAGCGCTTCCTGCGGGAGATCGTCGAGCGGATCGCGGCGGAGACGGGGCTGCGGCTCGCTGCGGCGCACCGTGTCGGCGACCTGCGCATCGGCGACGTGGCGCTGTTCGCCGCGGCATCCGCCGGTCACCGCGCCGAGGCCTTCGCCGCCTGCGAGCGGCTGGTCGAGGAGATCAAGAGCGGCGTGCCCATCTGGAAGCGCCAGCACTACGACGACGGCGTCTCGGAGTGGGGCGGCCTGTAGAGCGCGCCGACGGCCTCAGCCGCCGATGTAGCTCATCTCGATGCGCGGCCGCGCGGCGCGCAGCTCGGGCGTCAGCGCGGAGCGGATCTCGGAGTACCGGTCGTCGCGCGCGCCCCAGATGCCGGCCAGCGCCAGGGACAGGTCCTCGTCGGAGGCGCCGCCGCGCAGCAGCGCCCGCAGATCGTGCCCCTCGGTGGCGAACAGGCAGGTGAACAGCCGGCCCTCCGTCGAGATGCGCGCCCGGTTGCACGTCCCGCAGAAGGCGTTCGTGACCGAGGAGATGACGCCGATCTCTCCGGATCCGTCGGCGTAGCGCCAGCGCTTCGCCGTCTCGCCCACCACCCGGGCGCCGACCGGCTCGAGCGGGAAGAGTGCGCCGATCCGGTCGACGATCTCGGACGCCGGCACGACCTCGTCGAGCGACCAGCCGTTGGAGGTGCCCACGTCCATGTACTCGATGAACCTCAGCGTGTACGGGGTGTCCTTGAACCGGGCCGCCATCGACTCGATCTCCTGGTCGTTGAGACCGCGCTTGACGACCATGTTGATCTTGATCGGGCCGATTCCGGCCGCGTGCGCGGCCTCGATGCCCTCCAGCACCCGCGCCACCGGGAAGCGCACGTCGTTCATGCGCTGGAACAGCTCGTCGTCGAGGCTGTCCACCGACACCGTGATCCGGTCGAGCCCGGCATCCCTCAGCGCCTGCGCCTTCACCGCGAGCGCCGAGCCGTTCGTCGTCAGGGCGATCTCGACCCGATCGCCCTCGGGCGTGCGCAGCGCGGCCAGCCGCGAGACGAGCTCCTCGATGCCGCGGCGCAGCAGCGGCTCGCCGCCGGTCAGGCGCAGCTTGCGCACGCCGTGGGCGACCGCGATCCGCGAGATCCGCTCGATCTCCTCGAAGCTCAGCAGCTCGTCGCGATCGAGGAAGGCGTAGTCGCGCCCGAACACCGAGCGCGGCATGCAATACACGCAGCGGAAGTTGCAGCGGTCGGTGACCGAGATGCGCAGGTCGCGCAGCGGCCGATCACGCGTGTCGAGGAGTCCGCTGGCGGGCAGACGCAACGCCCCGGCGGTGCGCCCACCGGACCCGCGAGACGCCCTGATCGTCATCGTCCACCCTTTCGACTGGCAACCGTAGCACCGCGGGCCGAGAGGGGATACGCCCTCCGCTCCGAGCAGTCGTCTTCGCTCCGGTATGAGTTCCGGTCGCGGAAAGCGCGAGAATGCGGCAACAGCTCATACCGGAGCGTCGGTCTCGCGACGGATCGACACGTCGGCGGGGTCGACCCGGAACGTCAGGTCCGCACCGGGGCGGATGCCGAGGGCCGCCGCGGCGCCGGAGGGGCAGTCGACCGCCAGCTGCGGATGCTCGGCGGTGAACAGGCGGATGCCGGCCGGCGCCGCCTCCATGATCGACACCGTGCCGCGCCAGCAGTTCTCCGCCGGGGCGGCGTCTGCGGGGAGGATGCGCACGGCGGACGGCGCGAACACCGCCGAGCCGCTCTCGCCCTCGCGCAGCGTCTCGCCACGGCCGCGCAGCCCCAGGCCGGGCTCGGCGCGCAGCGATCCGTCGGCGGCGCCCGTGCCGGTGACGAGGTTCACCCCGGCGATGGCGGCCGCGAACCGCGAACGCGGATGCCCCAGCACCTCGGCGGTGGGGCCCTGCTGCACGAGCCGCCCCCCGTCGACGACGACGGTCCGCGCCGCGAGCATGATGGCGTCGAGCGGATCGTGGGTCACGAGGACGACGGGGATCCGCAGGCGGTCGCGCAGCTGTGCGACGAGGCGGCGGGCCTGAGTGCCGGTCTCGGCGTCGAGCGAGGAGAACGGCTCGTCGAGCAGGAGGGCGAGCGGATCGGCCGCGAGGGCGCGTGCCAGCGCGACGCGCTGCTGCTGACCGCCGGACAGGTCGGCTGGTCTGCGGCGGGCGATCTCGCGCAGGTCCACCGCGGCCAGCTGGTCAAGGGCCCGCTCCCGTGCCGCCGAGGAGGGCATGCCCTGCGCCCGCGGGCCGAAGGCGACGTTCTCGAGCGCCGACAGGTGCGGGAACAGCATCGGCCGTTGACCGAGCAGACCGATCCGCCGGCGATGAGGGGGGACCGAGGCGGCGATCGGGGCGCCGTTCAGCGCGATGGTCCCCGAGACCGCGCTCAGATGGCCGGCGACGGCCCCGAGCAGCGTGGACTTGCCCGCCCCGTTGGGGCCGAGCACGGCCAGCACCTCTCCCGGGGCGACCGAGAACGCGGCCTCCGCCCGGAACGACCCCGCACGGGCGACGATGTCGACGTCGAGGCTCATCGCACGGCATCCGCTCGCCAGCCGCGCATGAGCAGCAGCACGCCCACCGCGACGAGGATCAGCAGCAGGGACAGCGCGATCGCGGTGTCCTCGTCCACGCCCGCGCCGTTGAACGCCGTGTAGATCGCCAGCGGCATGGTGCGGGTCACGCCGGGGGCGTTGCCGGCGAACAGGGCCGTGGCCCCGAACTCGCCCATGGCGCGGGCGAAGCACAGCACGGCGCCGGCGACGAGCCCCGGGGCCGCGAGAGGCAGGGTCACACGGCGGAACACCGTGAGCGGGCGGGCGCCGAGGCTCGCCGCGACGGCCTCGTGACCGGTGCCGACCGCGCGCAGGGCGCCCTCGACGGAGATCACCAGGAACGGCAGCGCCACGAACACCTGTGCGATCACGACGGCCGCGGTCGTGAACGGGATGCGGATGCCGAGCACGGCGAGAGCGCCGCCGAACATGCCGTTGCGGCCGAGCAGCGCGAGCAGCGCGATGCCGCCGACGAGCGGCGGCAGCACCAGCGGCAGCGTCGCCAGGGTGCGCAGCACCGCGGCCAGCGCGCCGGTGCTGCGCGCGATCACGAGGGCCAGCGGCACCCCGAGCGCCACGCACACGACGGTCGCCACCGCGGCGGTGGACAGGGAGAGCCCGAGCGCCTGCAGCGCCTGCGGCGACGCGATCGCGGCCGGCACGGTCGCCCAGTCCAGCCGGATCAGGAGAGCGGCGAAGGGCAGCAGCAGGACCAGCGCGCCGAGTCCGGCCGGTATCCAGAGCCAGACCGGCACCCGGTGCGCGATGCTGCGCCGCCCCTCGCCGCTGCCGGTCACGGTGCGCCGAAGCCGAGGTCCTTGAGCACCTTCTGCCCGGCGTCCGACAGCACGAACTCGATGAACGCCTGCGCGACGTCGGGGTTCTTCGAGGCGGTCAGGGCGACGATCGGGTAGACGTTCGTGGCGGCATCCGCCCCGTCGATCTCGATCCCGGTCACCTCGTCGCCGGCGGCGATCACGTCGGTCGTGTACACGAGCCCGGCGTCGGCCTCGCCGGAGCGCACCTTCGACAGCACGGCGGTGACGTTCTGCTCCTCGCTGGCCGGGGTGAGCGTGACCCCGGCGGCGTCGAGCAGCGTGTGCGAGGCGCTGCCGCAGGGCACCTCGGCCGCGCAGACGACGACGGTGAGGTCGGGGCCGGCGAGGTCGGCGAGGGTCTCGATGCCCTTCGGGTTGCCGGGGGCGACCGCGATCTGCAGCACGTTCGTGGCGAACGCCTCGCCGGCGCCGGCGAGGCCGGCATCGGTGACCTTGGCGAGGTTCTTCTCGTCGGCCGAGGCGAACACGTCGGCGGGGGCGCCCTCGATCAGCTGGGTGGCCAGCACCGAGGAGCCGTCGTAGGTGATCGGCAGCACGTCGACACCGGGGTGCTGCTCCTCGAACTGGGCCGACAGCTCGTCGAAGGCGGCGGTGAGCGAGGCGGCGGCGAAGACGGTGAGCTCGCCGCTGAGCTGGTCGGAGGCGGATGCCGGTGCGGAGTCCGCGGGGGCGGGGGTGGAGGATGCGCAGCCGGAGGCGGCGAGCAGGGCGACCGCCACGAGGGCGGTGGCGAGGGGACGGCGGATGCTGTGGATCACGGGTTCTCCTTCTCGGTTTCGACGACCACCATGGTGGCCTTGACGACGGCCGTCGCCTTGCTGCCGACCTCGAGCCGGAGCTCGCGGGCGGCCTCGGCCGACATCAGCGACACGACGCGATGCGGTCCGCACTGCAGCTCGACCTGGGCCATCAGACCCTCGATCTCGACCCCGGTGACGAGGCCTACGAAGCGGTTGCGGGCGCTGCGGCGGACCGGGTCGTCGTCGGCCGCCTCTCCGGCGAGCCTCTTGGCATGCTCGGCCAGTTCCGCCCCGGCGACGACCTGCCTGCCCGATGCATCGAGAGATGCCTGCAGGATGCCTTCGCCGACCCAGCGGCGCACGGTGTCGTCGCTCACGCCCAGAAGATGGGCGGCTTCACTGATCCGGAATTGCGTCATGTCGATGACGATAGTTCCGCATCTGCGGAATCACAACTCACAATTTCGCATAGCGGAATGTGAATTTCAGAAATCGCTGGACGGGGATCTGCCGAGGGGGTACAGTCGGTGCTGGCTGAACGACCGATGGAGGTCGGAAGCCACGAAAGCACAACCTAGCGGTTCGACGTATATCTCGAGGCCGATCCCCACGGGGTCGGCCGGAAGCCGTATCACTGCGACGACAGCAAGGAAGCCTTCATGAGCAGCATCAGCATGCCCGCCATCGACTCGCAGCCGACTCCGGCCGAGTACCTCTCGCGGGCCGTCGCCCTCGCCACCGAGAACGTCCGCGACGCGGGCGGCCCGTTCGGGGCCATCGTCGTCTCGGCCGACGGCCGGGTCTTCGAAGGCGTCAACCGGGTCACGGCCAACCTCGATCCGTCGGCGCACGCCGAGGTGACCGCGATCCGCAACGCCTGCCAGGGACTCGGCACCTTCGATCTCACCGGGGCCACGCTCTACACGAGCTGCGAGCCCTGCCCGATGTGCCTCGCCACCTCGCTGTGGGCCCGCATCGACCGGGTCTACTTCGCCGCCGACCGCCACGACGCGGCCGACGCCGGCTTCGACGACGCGGTGTTCTACCGCTACTTCGAGGGCGGCCCCGAGGACCGGGCCATCATGCCCGTCGGCCAGGAGGCGCTGGCCCCCGAGGAGCGCGTCGCCCCGTTCACCGAGTGGAACGCCAACACCGCGCGCATCGACTACTGACGCGCGGGTTCCGCCCGATCTCCTGGGTCCCTGAGCTTGTCGAAGGGCCCCCGCCCAAACCCCCTGGGTCCGGATGCTTCGACAGGCTCAGCAACCCGGAACCGGGCTCAGCAACCCAGAACTGGGCTCAGCGACCCAGAACGGGGCTCCGCCTCAACCCCTGGGTCCCTGCGCCTGTCGAAGGGCCCGTCCCGATCACACCTGGGTCCCTGAGCCCGTCGAAGGGCCCGTCCCATCCGCAACACCGAACACTGGAGCCGATGATGTCTTCACATATCTTCAACGACCCCGAGACCGGCGCGGTCCCCGCGCCGGAGCTCCCGCCGCTGGCCACGGGCGCGACGACCACCGTCGACGCCGAGCCGCGCAACGCGCTCGACCGCTTCTTCGAGATCACCCAGCGCGGATCGACCGTCGCCCGGGAGATCCGCGGCGGCATCGTCACCTTCGTGACGATGGCGTACATCGTGATCCTCAACCCGCTGATCCTGGGCGGGGCCCCCGACGTCCTCGGCAACGTCCTCGACGGCGGGCAGCTGAGCGCCGCCACCGGGCTCACCGCCGGGGTGATGACGATCATGTTCGGCCTGATCGCGAAGCTGCCCTTCGCGCTCGCCGCAGGCCTCGGGATCAACTCCTTCCTCGCCGTCTCCGTGGTCGGCCAGGTCACCTGGCCCGAGGCCATGGGGCTCGTCGTGATCAACGGCATCCTGATCGTCCTCTTCGGGGCCACCGGCATCCGCACCGCGATCTTCAACGCGGTGCCCCAGCCGCTGAAGGCGGCGATCACGGTCGGCATCGGCCTGTTCATCGCCTTCATCGGGTTCGTCGATTCGGGCTTCGTCACGCGCACGGCCGGCGGGCCGCCGGTGCAGCTCGGCGAGGGCGGCTCGATCACCTCGGTCCCGACGCTCATCTTCCTCATCGGGCTCGTGCTGATCGGCGTCCTCGTCGCGCGGCGGGTGCCCGGCGGCATCCTGATCGGCATCGTGGCCGCCACGATCCTCGCGATCATCGCCCAGGCGATCTTCAAGCTCGGATCGAGCGCCGAGAGCGCGGGCGGATGGCACATGACCATCCCCGAGATCCCGACCGCGCTGGTCACCATCCCCGACTTCGGCCTGATCGGCCAGTTCGACCTGTTCGGCTCCTTCGGGCGGATCGGCGCGCTGTCGGCGACCATGCTGGTGTTCACCCTCGTGTTCTCGAACTTCTTCGACGCGATGGGCACCATGACGGGTCTCGCGAAGAACGCCGGCCTCTCTTATAAGGACGGCACCTTCCCGCGGCTGCGTTCGGCCTTCGTGGTCGAGGGCCTCGGAGCCGTCGCCGGCGGCGCGACCTCGACCTCGTCGAACACCGTCTACGTCGACAGCGCCTCCGGCATCGGCGAGGGCGCCCGCACGGGTCTCGCCTCGGTCGTGGTCGGCGTGCTGTTCCTGCTGTCGATGTTCCTCACCCCGCTGACCCTCGTGGTGCCGATCGAGGTCGGGTCCGCGGCACTCGTGGTCGTCGGCGCGATGATGATGGCGCAGATCAGGGAGATCAAGTTCACGAACTTCGCGGTCGCCCTGCCGGCGTTCCTCACCATCGTGACCATGCCGCTGACCTACTCGATCGCCAACGGCATCGGCGTCGGCTTCATCTCCTGGGCGCTCGTGAACGCGCTCGCCGGTCGCGCCCGCAAGGTGCACTGGCTGATGTGGATCGTCGCCGCCGGCTTCGCGCTGTACTTCGTGCGCGGTCCGATCGAGATGGCGCTCGCCGGCTGAGTCCCCGTCCTCTCTTCGCAGTGCCCCCGGTCCGCAGGCCGGGGGCACTGCTGTACCCATCCCCGTCTTGGCGACGATGGAGGAGGGGGCTCAGCCCAGCTGGGGCCAGGCCGCGAGGTCGGCGGGCTCGTCGACGTCGGCTCCCGAGCCGACGTCGCCGCATTCGACGTCGTCGACGAGGTGCGGATGCTGTGCCAGCCACACCCTGGCCCCGGAGTCGCCGCGCGCGAGGGCGGCCGCGGCGATCAGATCGTCGGTGTCGAACACGACGGGGTTCCCCGGCCTCCCGCTCCAGGCGGCCCTGGTCGCCCGGCCGGGCCGGTGCGCGGCGAGGAGGCGCCGGATGACGGGCTCGCCCACTCCCGGCTGATCGACGAGCAGCACGATCACGACGTGCGGGCGGACGGATGCCGAAGACAGGTGCCGCACGGCGGCGCGCAGCGAGGCCGACATGCCGAGCGCGGCGTCCGGCACGTGCACGGTGGCCGACGAGGGGGAGCGGCTGCGCAGCCATCGCCGCACCGCCGTGGCCTCCGGGCCGACCGTCACCGTGACGCTGCAGCCGGACATCGCCGCCGCCCGGGCGGCCCTGGTCGCCAGCACCTCGCCGTCCCAGGGCAGCAGGGCCTTCGGCCCGCGGCCCAGCCGTGCGCCGCGGCCGGCGGCCAGCACGATCGCGTGGCGGTAGTGGACGGTCATCGCGGGGCCGGCGCCGTCGCCGCATCCGCTCGGGGCGCGTGCGCCAGGGCGGGGTCGCTCCGGCGGGTCTCCGCCTGGCCGGCATCTGCCCGGCCGGCGTCCGCCTGTTCCGCCGCGGCGTCGCGCTCGAGCACGGCGGCATGGATGCGGTCGCGCGTGAACGGCGTCGTGGTCATCCGGATGCCGGTGGCGTCGCGGATCGCCGCGGCCAGCGCCGGCGCCACCGGGTTGAACGGCGACTCGCTCATCGACTTGGCGCCCAGGGGACCCAGCACGTCGCTCGTCTTCGCGAAGGAGATCTCCGAACGGGGGACGTCGGCGAAGGTCGGCACGTGGTACTGCCGCAGGATGTCGCTGATCACCCGGCCCTCGTCGTCGACGCGCACGATCTCGTGCAGGGCGGCGCCGATCGCCTGGGCGATGCCGCCCTCGATCTGGCCGCGGCACTGCTCGGGGTTCACGACCACTCCGGCATCCGCCGCATGGAACGAGCGGATGATCCGCAGCTCGCCGGTGCTCTCGTCGATCGCGACGCGGAAGCCCTGCACGTTGAAGGCGACGGAGCGCGGCGTGCCGCCCCAGTAACCGGTCGCCTCGACGGCCGCCCCCGCCGCGATGTCGATCAGCGAGACCGACTCACCGCCCCGCATGACGCGGTCGCCGGTGAGCAGGCACTCCTCGACCGGCGCGCCGAGCAGCTCTGCGGCGCGCTCGCGGATCCTCAGCGCGAGGTCCGTCGCCGCCGCATGCGTCGCCCGTCCGGCGACCACGGTGCCGGTCGAGCCGAAGGCCCCGGTGTCGTGCGCGACGAGATCGGAGTCGGCCTGGCGCAGTCGCACCCGCCTGGTCGTGGTCTGCAGCACGGTGGCCGCGATCTGCTGGTGCACGGTCGAGGTGCCGTTGCCGAACTCGGCCGTGCCGACGTCGAGGCCGAAGGCCCCGTCGGCCTCGAGACGGATCGTCACGTGCGAGTGGTGGCCGCGCGGGGGGACCGTGGCGATCATGGCGACGGCCGAGCCCTCGCCGATCGTCCAGCCGGGGGCGAGGGCCGCGGCATCCGCCTCCCGGTCCCGGGCGAGCCCGGTCCGCACGTTCCGCACGCACTCGTCGAGCCCGTAGCTGCCGATGATGAGGTCGGGCTCCTCGTGCGCGGCGACCATGGCGTCATCGGGGCCGATGATGTTGCGCGCGCGCATGTCCAGCGGGTCGATGCCGAGCGTGCGGGCGAGCTCGTCGATCGTCGACTCGATCGCGAAGATCATCTGGCTGAGCCCGTAGCCGCGGAACGCCCCGGACGGGATCGTGTTCGTGTAGACCACCGAGGCGTCGATCTTCTTCGCCGCCGCGCGGTACACCGCGATCGACTCGCCCACGCCGTGGAACATGACCCCGGGGCCGTGGTTGCCGTAGGCGCCGGTGTTCGAGCGCACGTCGACGGCGATGCCGGTGAGCGTGCCGTCGGCGGCGGCGCCCATGCGCACCCGCATGCGGAACGGATGCCGCACGGTGGTGGCCGTGAGCACCTCCTTGCGGGAGAACTCGATGCGCACGGGGCGACCAGTGGCCTGCGTCGCCAGCAGCGCGAGGTCCTCGGTGAGCATCTCCTGCTTGCCGCCGAAGCCGCCGCCGACGCGGCCCGCGTACACCCGGACCCGATCCTTGTCGAGGCCGAACACCTGGGTGAGCGCGCGGCGCACGAGGAACGGCACCTGGGTGCTGCTGCGCACCACGTAGCGCCCCTCCTCGTCCTGCCAGGCGATCGACCCGTGGGTCTCCAGCGCGGTGTGCGAGACCCGGTGGGTGCGGAAGGTGCGCTCCTCGACGGCGGCGGATGCGGCCAGCGCCGCCTCGAGGTCGCCGACCTCCGAGTGCATCTCCATCACGACGTTGCTGTCCCCGTGCAGCACCGGGGTGCCCGGCAGGTCCGCGAGCTCGGGGTCGACGTTGGCGGGCAGCACCTCGTACTCGACCTCGACGAGGCGGGCCGCGCGGTCCGCCTGGCGCTGGGACTCCGCGACGACGAGCGCCACGCGCTGGCCGGCGAAGCGCATGACGTCGTCGAAGACGCGGGTGTCGGCCGGGTCGTCCTCGACGAGCTCGTGCTGCGCCGTGGAGAACAGGGTGCGAGGGGCGTCGTCGCGGGTGAGCACGCGCACCACCCCGTCGGCGGCCAGGGCGCGGTCCGCGTCGATGCGGACGACGCGGGCGTGGGCGTGCGGGCTGCGCACGACCGCCCCGTACAGCAGGGGGCCGGGGAGCTCGCCGGGATCGACGTCCATCGTGTACCGCACCGTGCCGGTCACCACGCCGAGCGCGGCCGGAGTGCCCGTGGCGTGCCCGACGCCGCCCGCGCGGTCGTCGATGTTCTCCACTCCGCGCACCGCGTCCTCGATGCTGCGATACCCGGTGCAGCGGCAGATGTTGCCCTTCAGGGTGCGGTCGAGATCGTCCTCGGCGCCCTCGGGCATCGAGGCGACCGTGCACACCATGCCGGCGGTGCAGAACCCGCACTGGAACCCGGCGGCCCTGCGGAAGCGCTCCTGCACGGGGTGCGGATGCTCGGGCGTCCCGAGCCCCTGCACCGTGACGATGTCGCGGCCGGCCGCGCGGTGCGCGGGGTACACGCAGCTGTGCACGGCCTCGCCGTCGACGATCACGGTGCACGCCCCGCAGTCCCCGCCGTCGCATCCCTTCTTCACGCCGTAGGAGCCCTGGTCGCGCAGCCAGGTGCGCAGGCACTGGCCGGGTTCGGGGGAGACCTCGACGGCGCGTCCGTCGAGCGTGGCCGTGCGCGCGGCGCGCGCGGCATCCGTCCCCGATCCGATCTCGATGGTGCTCATGCCGTTCTCCTCTCGATGCGCAGGTCCCCGGTCACGCGCCCCGCGGCGTCGTCCACCCCCGTGGCGACGTCCGGGAGCAGCTCGGCGAGGATCTCGTCGCCGAGACGGTGGGTCATCAGGCGCCGCCAGGCCGGCTCGCCGTGGATGTCGTCGTACCAGCGGCCGGCGGCCTCGTCGATCGCCGAGCGCCAGGCGGCGGCATCCGGTCGTATCGGTCCCCGGGGCGTGCGTGCGGCCGGGGCGTCGGCGCGGATGTCGAGCATGACCGGGCGGAAGACGGATGCCGTGACCGAGAGCCGCACGGAGCCCTGCGCGGTGCGGCGGCCGATCAGCAGCGCCGCGGAGCGCCCGCGCTCGGTGAGCGAGATGCGCCGGTAGGCGGGCAGCTGCCGCAGCACGTCCGCGTCGACCGCGAAGCTGCGGATCAGCTCGCCGTCGCCGAGCCCCGTCCTCGCCGGACCGATGACGAGCTCGGTCACCGGCATCCGCCTGCTCGTCCCGTCGGGACGCAGGATCAGGGCGACCGCGTCCCACGCGCTGAGCAGCGAGATCATGGGCCCCGCGGGCAGGGCGGTCGCGACGTTGCCGCCGACGGTCGAGACGTGCCAGATCTTCCACGAGGCGACGAAGGAGTCGCACACCGGAGGGATCAGGTCGAGCCCCGGCAGCTCGGCACGGGGCACGCCGCCGGGCAGCGGGTCGTCGGCGAGGGCGCGGAGGTCCGCGATGCGGCAGGTCGCCGCGATCTCGAGCACCCCGTCCGGGCGCCAGGTGATCGGCCGCCACCCGGCGCCCGTGATGTCGAGCAGGCGGATCGGGGCTCCCCGGGTGATGTCGGTGCCGTACGAGTAGGTCACGGTGCCGCCGGCCAGCCAGGAGTCGCCGGGGCGCCACTGCGCGGGGTCCGCGCACATCAGGACCTCGTCGACGCTCGTCACGTCCATGCGACTGCCTCCAGCGTGGTCAGGAGCCGGGGCTCGGCGCCGCAGGTGCGACCGGGATCGTGCACGTCGCCGGTCGTGTCGCGGAGCTTGCGCGGCGCGGCCCGCTCGACCCCGGCGCGCGCCGCGCTCTCGGCGAGCACGAGCTCGGCGAGGATCGACACCGCCACCTCGGCCGGGGTGCGCGCGCCGATGTCCAGGCCGATCGGAGAGTGCAGGCGATCGAGGTGCTCCTCGGCGAGGCCCGCGGCACGAAGCTCCTGCATCCGCTTCTCGTGCGTGACGCGCGATCCCATCGCACCGACGTAGGCGAGGCCGGCCGGGAGCGCCTGCTCGAGCACCGGCAGATCGAAGCGGGGGTCGTGGGTGAGCACCACGACGGCCGTGCGGGCGTCGATGCGCCCCGCGGCCCGCTCCGCCGCGAAGTGCTCGCCCGGCCGCTCGAGCACGACCTCGTGGGCGCCGGGGTGCCTGGCGCGGGTGGCGAAGACCGGGCGGGCGTCGCACACCGTGACGTGGCGGCCGAGCACGGCCGCGGCCTGGGCGAGGGCGGCCGAGAAGTCGTTGGCGCCGTAGATCACGAGCCGGGCGGGCGCCGCCGCGGACTCGACGAGGAGCCGGCGCACCACCGGGCACTCCGGCTGCGAGCGGTCGGCGACCTCGACGACATGGGCGCCGCCCAGGTCGAGGGCGGCGTGCACCCGCGGGGCCGCGGATCCGGCAGCGAAGACGACGTCGGCGGGGAGGTCGGAGCCCTCGAAGGCGCTGCAGACCGCATCGGCCCTGAGCGCGGGGGCCGCGGCCGAGCCCTTCGGAAGGAGATCGTCCGTTCGGAAGGAGGAATCCGCGTCATCCGTCCTTCCGGAGGGGACCTCTCCTCCGTTGCGCGCGGCGTCCTGCAGCGGCAGATCCCGCACGAGGCGCAGCGGCGCCCTGCCCGCCTGCACCGCGCGCGTGGCCGATCCGGCATCCGATCCGGCATCCGGGGATGCGGGGCCGACCGTTCTTCCCTCGTGAGACGCCCCGCGCCAGGCGATCTCGAGGGTGCGCAGCGTCCGGGCGGGCAGGGTGCGCAGCGGCTGCACGAGCACCCGCACGTCCCCGCCGCACATCAGGCCGATGGAGATGCCGTCGTCGTCGGCGTAGCCGAAGGAGTGCAGCTCGACCTCGCCGTTCGCGAGGCAGTTCAGAGCCGCGTCGACCACGGCGCCCTCCACGCAGCCGCCCGACACCGAGCCGATCGTGCGGCCGTCGTCGCGGACGGCCATGGAGGTGCCGGCGGGCCGGGGCACGGAGCCCGAGACCTCGACGATCGTGGCGATCGCCCAGCGGCCGGGGTCGGCCAGGCAGTCGGCGTAGTCGCGGGAGCGGTCGAGCATCAGGCACCTCCGGGTCACAATCCGCGGCGTCTGCGCCGCGGGATGCCCGGTAGATGGTTGTGGAAACCCGCCTAGGCCTGAGGGGAGTCTAGATCAGCACGCCGGATATGTCCATAGTCCGGAGTCGGAATTCCGGATGGTGGATGCCGTCGGCTGCGGAGGATCCGGTAGCCTCCAGCCGACGGTCCGTCTGCATGCTCAGATTCCGTCTGCATGCTCAGATCGCCGGTTTCGGCATGCAGACGGAACCTGAGCCGACCGACGGAAGAGTCGAAACGGGGAGGGGAGGGGGATGCTACGGGCCGGTCCTTGCGGCCTCGTCGATGAGCTGCAGCATCCGCGCCGCCACGCTCACCGCGATCGCCGCGGGCTGCTTGCCCGCCACCTCGGGGATGCCGATGGGGGTGGTGACGCGGGCGAGGTCGGCGTCCGTCTGCCCGAGCTCGCCGAGCCTCTTGCGGAAGCGCGCCCACTTCGACGCCGAGCCGATCAGGCCGATCGAGCCGAGCCCCGGCGTGCGGAGGGCCATGTCGGTCACGGCGAGGTCCTCGACGTGGTCGTGGGTCATGACGAGCACGTGCGCGCCCTCGGGCAGGTCGGCCAGCGCCGACTCGGGCACCGGCGCGTGCACGATGCGCACCCGGGCCACCGCGTCCGCGAAGATCCCGCTGCGGCCGGGCTCGCCCAGCCGCGGGGCCTCGAGCATCTCGGTGCGCGAGTCGATCAGGCGCAGGTCGAGCTCGTGCCGGGCCAGGATGCGGGCGAGCTCCAGGCCCACATGGCCGATGCCGAAGACCGCGATCGTCGGGACGACCCTGATCGGCTCGAGCAGCATGGTGACCTCTCCTCCGCAGCACTGCACGCCGTACTCGGTGACGGCCTTGTCGCTCAGGGTGAGCGTGAGCAGCTCCGGCTCGGCTGACCCCTCGTCCAGCATCCGCCGGGCCTGCTCGATCGCGGTCTCCTCGAGGTTGCCGCCGCCGACGGTGCCGGACACAGCGGCCGGCGAGACCACCATCTTCGCCCCGCCGTTGCGGGGCGCGTGCCCGCGCACGGTCGCCAGGGTCACGACCACGGCGGGGATGCGCCGGGACCGCAGGTCCTGCAGGGCGTCGAGCCAGTCCATCGGACCCCGATCAGGAGCCGGCCGCGGCGAGGGCGGCCGGAGCGGATGCCGGCTGAGCGGCCTGCTGCGCCGCGCGCAGCGCCCAGAACACCGCCTCGGGGGTCGCCGGCGAGGCCAGCTCGACCGAATGGCCTGCCGGGCCGAATGCGGCGACGGCGTCGCGGATCGCCTCGCGGGCGCTGAAGGCGAGCATGAACGGCGGCTCGCCCACGGCCTTCGAGCCGTAGACCGCTCCCTCCTCGCGGGCGTTCTCGAACAGGCGCACGTGGAACCGCTCGGGCATCTCCGAGAAGCTCGGCAGCTTGTACGTCGACGCCGACTGGGTCAGCAGACGTCCGCGGTGCGGCCCGTCGCCGGTGTCCCACCGCAGCTCCTCGAGCGTCAGCCAGCCGACGCCCTGCACGTAGGCCCCCTCGATCTGGCCGATGTCGAGCATGGGGGAGAGCGAGTCGCCCACGTCGTGGACGATGTCGACCCGGCGCACGCGGTACGTCCCGGTGAAGCCGTCGACCTCGACCTCGGTGGCCGCGGCTCCGTAGGCGAAGTACTTGAAGGGCGAGCCCTGCATGATCTCGGGGTTCCAGTGCAGCCCCTCGGTGCGGTAGTAGCCGGCGGCGAACAGCTGCACGCGCTGGAGGTACGCGGCCTTGGCGACCTCCGCGAAGGAGATCTTCTTCACCGGCGCGCCGAGCGCCGTCACGAAGCCGCCGCCGAAGCGCACGTCGCGCTCGTCGACCCCGAGCAGGCGGCCGGCCACGGCGGCCATCCGGTCGCGGATCTGCTCGCACGCGTTCTTCACGGCCCCGCCGTTGAGGTCGGCGCCGGAGGACGCGGCCGTGGCCGAGGTGTTCGGCACCTTGTCGGTGCGCGTCGGGGCGAGCCGCACCGAGTGCAGCTCGACGCCGAGAGCGGTGGCGGCGACCTGCAGCATCTTGGTGTGCAGGCCCTGGCCCATCTCGGTGCCGCCGTGGTTGATGAGGATCGAGCCGTCCTTGTAGACGTGCACGAGCGCGCCGGCCTGGTTGAAGGCGGCGAAGTTGAACGAGATGCCGAACTTGATCGGCGTGATCGACAGGGCGCGCTTGAGGTGCGGGCTGGTGGCGTTGAACGCGGCGATCTCGGCGCGACGCGCGGCCACCTCGGCCTCGGAGGAGAGCTGGTCCCAGATCGTGGGCATGCGCTCGGCGTCCTTTACGACCTGCCCGTAGGGCGTCGTCTGCCCCGGCCGGTAGAAGTTGCGCCGGCGCAGCTCGATCGGATCGATGCCCAGCCGCGGGGCGACGCGGCCGAGGATGTCCTCGATGAGGAACACCCCCTGCGGGCCGCCGAAGCCGCGGTAGGCGGTGTTCGACTGCTTGTTGGTCTTCGCGATCTGCCCGTAGGCGTGCACGTTCGGGATCCAGTACGCGTTGTCGATGTGGCACAGGGCGCGGCCGAGCACCGGCTCCGACAGGTCGATCGACCAGCCGCCGTCGCAGGTGAGCACGGCATCCAGCGCCTGCAGCATCCCGTCGTCGTCGAATCCGGCCTTCCACGCGATGTGGAACGGATGCCGTTTGCCGGTCATCGTGATGTCCTGCGTGCGGTTCAGGCGGAGCCTGACCGGGCGGCCGGTGAGCTTGGCTCCGAGCGCCGCGATCGCGGCGAAGCCGTGGGGCTGCATCTCCTTGCCGCCGAAGCCGCCGCCCATGCGCAGGCACTGCACCGTGACCTCGTTGGAGTGGATGCCGAGCACGTGCGAGACGAGCTCCTGGGTCTCGGACGGATGCTGGGTGGAGCACTGGATGAAGTACTGCCCCTCGGAGTCGCGGATCGCGAAGGAGGCGTGCGTCTCGAGGTAGAAGTGCTCCTGGCCGCCGAACTCGGTGACCCCCTCGAACACGTGGGCGGAGCCGGCGAGGCCGGCTGCGGCATCGCCGCGCTGGACAGTGCGGGGCGTGCCCTGGAAGGACTGCGCGTCCAGGGCGTCCTGCACCGTGACGACCGAGGGCAGCGGCTCGTACTCGACCCGCACGTGCTCGGCGCCGAGGCGGGCGGCCTCTGGCGTCTCGCCGAGCACCCACACCAGCGCGTGCCCGTAGAACATGGCCTCGTCGGGGAACAGCGGCTCGTCGTTGCGGATGCCGGCGTCGTTGAGGCCTGGCACGTCGTCGGCGGTGAGCACGCGCACGACCCCGGGCACCTCGTAGGCGGCGGAGACGTCGATCGTGACCCTCGCATGCGCGTTCGTGGACTGCACCGGCCAGGCCGTGAGCACGCCGGCACCCTTCGGCAGGCTCAGGGACCCAGCACAGAGGTCGTCGGTGTACATCGCCGTGCCTGTGACGTGCAGCGCCGCGCTCTCGTGCGCGGCGCGGAGGCCGACGACGGGGTTCTCGGGGCGGTCGGCGAGAGTGCTCATGCCGGCACCTCCTTCGACTCGATGACGGTTCGGGAGTAGAGCTTCAGCAGCGCGGTGTTCAGCATCAGCGAGCGGTACTCGGCGCTCGCCCGATGGTCGGACATCGGGGTGCCCTCGGCACCGAGGACCTCGGATGCCGCGCGGATCGTCTCGACGTCCCACGGCCTGCCGATCAGCGCGGCCTCCGTGGCGGTGGCGCGCAGCGGGGTGGCCGCGACGCCGCCCAGCCCGATCCTCGCGGAGGTCACGACGCCGCCGTCGATGTCGAGGGCGAAGGCGACGGCGACGCTGGAGATGTCGTCGAAGCGGCGCTTGGCGATCTTGTGGAAGGCGGCGACGCGGGCGAGCGGCCGGGGGATGCGCACGGCCCTGATGAGCTCTCCCGGCTGCCGGACGGTCTGCCGGTAGCCGGTGAAGTACTCCGACAGCCCGACCTCCCGCTCGACGATGCCGTCGTCGGGCCCGGCGCTCGCGAGCACCAGGCGGGCGTCGAGGGCGAGCAGCGCGGGCGGGGTGTCGCCGATGGGCGAGCCGGTGCCGAGGTTGCCGCCGAACGTGCCGCGATTGCGGATCAGCCGTGAGGCGAACTGCGGGAACAGCTCGGCCAGCAGCGGCACGGCGCCGTCGAGGCCCTTCTCGACCTCGGACAGCGACAGCGCGGCGCCGATCTCGATCAGGTCCTCGCCGACGGTCAGGGCGCGCAGCTCGTCGAGCTGCTCGATCGCGACGACCAGCGGGGCGCGGCGGCCGCGGAGGTTCACCTCCACGCCCCAGTCGGTGGAGCCCGCGACGAGCAGCGCGTCCTCGTCGTCGCGCAGGAGGCGCAGCGCCTCGCCGAGGGTCGCCGGTCGCACGAAGCGCGCCCCGCCCACCTCGACGTCGGTGGCGATCGGGGCCGGAGCGGGCCGGGAGAGGCGCTGCTGCAGGGGGTCGTCCTGTGCGGGCGCGCCCAGGGCGTAGGCGGCATCGCGGATCGGCCGGTAGCCGGTGCAGCGGCACAGGTTGCCGCTGAGGGCGTGCAGGTCGAAGCCGTTCGGCCCGTGTTCGGGGTCGTGCTCCTCGCCCCGCCGCGGCGCCGAGCTGAAATGGGTCCCTGAGCCCTCCTGGGTCCCTGAGCTCGTCGAAGGGCCCCCGCCGGACGCCGTGCGTCCGGCCCGGTAGTACTCGCCCGCCATGCTGCACACGAATCCGGGGGTGCAGTAGCCGCACTGCGAGCCGCCGGCCTCGGCGAGCCTCTCCTGTACGGGGTGCAGGTGCTCGGGACCGCCGAGCCCCTCCGCGGTCACGATCTCCTGGCCGTCGAGCGCGTATGCGGGCACCAGGCACGCGTTCACGGGCGTCCAGACGGCGCCCCCGTCGGTCCCGGGCGAGGCGAGCAGCATCGCGCACGCGCCGCACTCGCCTTCGGCGCAGCCCTCCTTGCTGCCGGTCAGCCCTTCGCCGCGCAGCCAGTCCAGCGCGGTCGTGTGGGTCGCGGTCCCGGAGAGGGGGCGCGGCTCCCCGTTCACGGTGACGACGGAATCGCTCATGCTTCTCTCCTCTTCGTCGAGGTGGGCAATCTTCCGAGATGTGAAATCCAACTTCTGAGTATTGAAATTTCTTCTCGGGATCCTGCCAGCCTATGTCTCGTGCGGAAGGCGGTCAAGGCACCCTGCGCGCACCCGGTCTGGGGCAGAATCGAGAGCGTGAACATCGTCGTCGGAGTCACCGGTGGAATCGCCGCCTACAAGTCCGTGCAGCTCGTCCGGCTGCTGATCAAAGCGGGGCACGAGGTGACCGTCGTCCCCACCGACGACGCCCTGCGCTTCGTCGGCCTGCCGACCTGGGAGGCGATCAGCCGCAATCCGGTGACCACGAGCGTGCACGACGAGGTCGCGAAGGTGCGCCACGTGGCCCTCGGCCAGGGTGCGGACCTCGTCGTGGTGGCGCCGGCGACCGCGAACACGATCGCGAAGATGGCGGCCGGCATCGCCGACAGCCTCCTCGGCACGACCCTGCTCGCGACCGAGGCCCCGGTGCTCGTCGCCCCGGCCATGCATGCGGAGATGTGGCGGCATCCGGCGACCCGGGCGAACATCGAGACCCTGCAGGACCGCGGCGTGCGCGTCGTCGGCCCGGCGGTGGGGGAGCTGGCCGGCGGCGACAGCGGGCCCGGCCGCATGGTCGAGCCGGAGGACATCGCGGATGCCGCGCTCGCGCTGCTCTCCCCGCGCGACCTCGTCGGGCTGCGGATCGCGATCTCGGCCGGCGGCACGCGCGAGCCCCTCGATCCGGTGCGCTACATCGGCAACCGCTCCAGCGGCCGGCAGGGCGCGGCGCTCGCCGCGGAGGCGGCGCGGCGCGGGGCGGAGGTGACCCTCGTCGCGGCGAACATCGCCGGCGACGTGCTCGCGGCGGCGCGGCATCCGTCGATCCGCATCCTGTCGGCCGGGACCGCGGCCGAGCTCGGCCGGGCCATGGCGGATGCCGCGGCATCCGCCGATGTCGTCGTGATGGCCGCGGCGGTCGCCGACTACCGCCCCGCCGAGGTGTCGGATCGCAAGCTCACGAAGGAGGCGGGCGGCATCCCGCCGATCGAGCTCGTCGAGAACGAGGACATCGTGGCGGGCCTGGTGCGGGTGCGCCGCGAGGGGCAGGTGGTCGTCGGCTTCGCGGCCGAGACCCCGCAGACGAGCGGAGACCAGGAGGAGCTGCTCGACCGGGCCCGTCGCAAGCAGCGGCGCAAGGGCGTCGACCTGCTCGTGGTGAACGAGGTCGGCTGGGAGCAGGGGTTCGAGCAGGGCGAGAACGCGGTGCTGGTGCTCGGCCGCGGGGGCGAGGTGACCGCGACCGCATCGGGCTCGAAGAGCGCTGTGGCCGGAGTCGTCCTCGATGCCGTGCGCGCGACGCTGGACGGCTGACGCGGGCAGAGCTAGACTTTTCGAACTGTAGAAATCAGATTCCACAGAACGGAAAGCAAGAATGAACGCTCCTCTGGCTCCCCTGGCGCCCGTGACCACGCGCGAGATCGCGCCCGAGCTCGCCCGATCGTGGCTGCTCGTCGCGGCGACCCGGCCGGAGACCTTCGACGCCGCGGCGGCCTCGCACGCCGACGCCGTGGTGCTCGACGTGGAGGACGCGGTCGACGCCAGTCACAAGGACTCCGCCCGGCAGGACGTGGTCGACTGGCTCTCCGACGGCGGCAGCGCCTGGGTGCGCATCAACGACGCCACCAGCGAGCACTGGGCCGCCGACATCGAGGCGCTGCGCGCGGCCCCTGGTCTGCGCGGAGTGATGCTGGCGAAGACCGAGTTCGGCGGACAGGTCATGGACACCTTCAACCGCCTCGGAGCCAGAGTCCCGGTCGTCGCGCTCGTCGAGTCGGCGATCGGCATCGAGAACGCCACCGAGATCGCCCGCGCCAAGGGCGCCTTCCGTCTCGCCTTCGGCAGCGGCGACTTCCGTCGCGACACCGGCATGTCGGCCGACCGCGAGGCGATGGCGTACCCGCGTGCGCGCCTGGTGATCTCCAGCCGCGCGGCGGGACTGCCCGGGCCCATCGACGGCCCGACCGTGGGGTCGAGCCACCCGATCCTGCGCGAGCAGTCGGCGATCACCGTCTCGATGGGCATGACCGGCAAGCTGTGCCTGACGCCCGATCAGACCCCTGTCGTCAACGAGGTCATCAGCCCCACGCGCACCGACGTCGAGTGGGCGTACGAGTTCCTCGAGGACTTCGAGGCGCGCGGGCAGATCGTCCGCGACGGCAGCGACCTGCCTAGACTCGGTCGTGCCCGCAAGATCATGCAGCTGGCCGAGGCCTTCGAAGTGCACGTCGTCGTGCGCTGACGCGCACTCCGCTCCGCTCCGCCGCTCGACGACCGCGAACGCCTCGACGGGCGCGAACACCGCAACGACCGCGAACACAAGGAGAATCATGACCGACAAGCTCGCCCCCGGAGACAACGCCCCCGCCTTCGCCCTCGCCGACGCCGACGGCGAGATCACGTCGCTCGCCGACTACGCGGGCCGCGACGTGGTGGTGTACTTCTACCCGAAGGCCGCGACCCCCGGATGCACGACCGAGGCGTGCGACTTCCGCGACAGCCTCTCCGCACTCGACGCCGCGGGTTACGCCGTGATCGGCGTCTCTCCCGACAGCGTGGACGAGATCCGCGCGTTCGCGGACGCCGAGGCCCTCACCTTCCCGCTGCTCGCCGACACCGACGCCTCCGTCGCGAAGGCCTGGGGGGTCTGGGGGGAGAAGACCGTCGGCGACCGCACGTTCGAGGGCGTCATCCGCTCGACCTTCGTGCTCGACGGGCACGGCGCCGTGCGGCGCGCCGAGTACGGCGTGGACGCCGAGGGGCACGTCGCCCGCCTGCGCGCCGAGCTGGGGGTCTGACCCGCCCGCATCGATGCCGGCCCGGAACGCGATCGGCGGTGGACGCCGCCGTTCCGGGCCGGCATCTGCGCGTTCGGCCGGCATCCGTGGGCCTCAGCGGATGACGTGCAGAGAAAAATCGGCCGATGGGGTTGACTTGGTGCAACAGCCCGCGCATACTAAATTACACATGCTGAAACAACAGTTCCGGCATACGGAAAGCAGTCCCTCTCCTGGAGAGGGTTCCGTATAGCCTTACACGCCGGATGCCAGCATGTGCTTGAGGATCGAAGATGTTGCTCGAGGAGTTCAACTCCGGCACCCGCGACGCCGCTCTGAGCATCGCGAAGCCTGCACTGGACATTCCCCGCTGGTACGACGCGATCGTCGACGGCCGGCCCTACGCCTCCGTCGATGAGCTGACGGAGGCCGCGATGCGGGTCGCTGCGCCTCTCGCCGAGGCCGAGATCGACGCGGCCCTCGCCCACCACCCCCGCATCGGGGAGCGCGCCCAGGGCGACAGCGCCGAGGCGGCGCACGCCCGCAGCGAGCAGGCAGGCGTCGACGCCTCCGCGGCCGACGCCCTCGCCGCCGGCAACCGGGCGTACGAGGCGAGGTTCGACCGGGTCTACCTGGTCCGCGCCGCCGGCCGCTCCGCCTCCGACATCCTCGCGCTGCTCGAGCAGCGCCTCGGCAACACGCCCGAGCAGGAGCTCGAGGTCATCGACCAGCAGCTGCGCGAGATCGCCGCTCTGCGCCTGGCCGGGGCCGTCGAGACCCCGGGATCCGAGAAGACAGAAGGAGCACGCCCATGAGCGTCTCTCACGTGACCACCCACATCCTGGACACATCGATCGGGCGCCCCGCGCCCGGCGTCGCCGTCGAACTCGAGGCCCGAGTCGGCGACGGATGGGTCGGGATCGGTACGGGCCTCACCGATGCTGACGGGCGGGTGAAAGAGCTGGGCCCCGAGCGGCTGGAGAGCGGTGCGTACCGTCTCCGGTTCGACACGGCGGCCTACTTCGCCGGCATCGACACGGACGCCTTCTTCCCGGAGGTGGTGCTGACCTTCCTGGTCGACGCCGAGCAGGCGCACTACCATGTGCCGCTCCTGCTCAGTCCGTTCGCCTATTCCACTTACCGAGGAAGCTGAGTAGAGAAAATGACCGAGATCATCCTGGGCAAGAACCAGTACGGCAAGGCGGAGAACCGCGTCGTCCGCATCACGCGCGACACGGACCGCCACGAGATCGAGGACCTGAACGTCACCTCGCAGCTGCGCGGCGACTTCGACGCCGTGCACTTCGAGGGGGACAACGGGCACTGCGTCCCGACCGACACGCAGAAGAACACGGTCTTCGCCTTCGCCAAGGACGGCATCGGCAGTCCCGAGGACTACCTGCTGCGCCTGGGTCGTCACTTCACGAGCGAGTTCGACTGGGTGACCGGCGGCCGCTGGGCCGCCGAGCAGTACACCTGGGCCCGCATCGACGGCGACGACGGCCCCCACGACCACGCCTTCGTGCGTGCGGGGACCGAGACCCGCACCGCCGTCGTGCAGATCGACGGCGAGGACACCACCGTCATCGCCGGCCTGCAGGACCTCACGGTGCTCAAGTCGACCCAGAGCGGCTTCGTGGGCTACCCGAAGGACAAGTACACGACCCTCCCGGAGACCGAGGACCGCATCCTCGCCACCTCGGTCACCGCGAAGTGGCGGTACAGCCGCACCGACCTCGACTTCAACGAGGTCTACGCGGACGTCCGCCGCCGGCTGCTCGCGGGCTTCTCGCGCAACTACTCCTATGCGCTGCAGCACACGCTGAAGGAGATGGCCGAGGCCGTGCTCGAGGCGCACCCGGAGATCGAGGAGATCCGCTTCTCGACCCCGAACAAGCACCACTTCGTCGTCGACCTGTCGCCGTTCGGCCTGGAGAACCCCAACGAGGTCTTCTACGCGGCCGACCGTCCCTACGGACTGATCGAGGCGGCGTTCCTGCGCGAGGGCGCCGACGCCGACCACTGGTCGTGGGACGCGATCGCCGGCTTCTGCTGATCTGAACCGGGCGGGATGCCGCGGCATCCCGCCCCTCCCGAGCGGCGTACGGCCACCGGCCGTGCGCGTGGGGTGGGTCCGTATCCCGACGCACCGGACTCACCCCTGATCCCCACCGGGGCAGCGCTGTCTCGTGCTGCCCTCTTCCGCCCTGCCCGACACAGACATGCCCACCCCGAATAGCGGGTCCCGGACGAGGAGGTCCACCACATGTTCGCTGTACGCAGATCCACCACGACCGCGCCGAAGGTCGCATCGACCCGTCCGGAGGACGAGCGCCTCGGCATAGGCACGGCCTTCACCTTCGGACTCCAGCACGTCCTGACGATGTACGGCGGCATCATCGCCCCGCCGCTCATCATCGGCGCCGCCGCCGGCCTGACCCCGACCGAGGTCGGCGTGCTCGTCGCGGCCTGCCTCTTCATGGGCGGGCTCGCCACGCTGCTGCAGACCCTCGGCATCCCGTTCTTCGGCTCGCAGCTCCCGCTGGTCCAGGGCGTCTCGTTCGCCGGCGTCGCGACCATGCTCGCGATCGTCAACCAGGGCAGCGGCCTGCCGGCCGTGTTCGGCGCCGTCATCGTCGCCTCTCTGATCGGCCTGGTCATCGCGCCGTTCTTCGCCCAGATCGTGCGGTTCTTCCCGCCGGTGGTCACCGGAACGGTGATCACGATGATCGGCCTCTCGCTGGTGCCGGTCGCCGCGCGCTGGATCACCGGCGCGAACCCCGAGGCCGCGAACTACGCCGATCCGGTGTTCGTCGGGATCGCCGGCTTCACGCTGCTGGTCATCATGCTGCTCAGCAAGCTGGGCAGCTCGACGATCTCGCGCCTGTCGATCCTCATCGCGATGGTGGTCGGCACGATCTTCGCGGCGCTCATCGGCAAGGCCGACTTCTCGAAGGTGTTCGACGGCCCGATCTTCGCCTTCCCCACCCCGTTCGCCTTCGGGGTGCCGACCTTCGACTTCGCGGCGATCATCTCGATGACCATCGTGGTGCTGGTGATCCTCACCGAGACCACGGCCGACATCATCGCGGTCGCCGAGATCACGGGCTCCAAGGTCGACCGCAAGCGCATCGCCGCGGGTCTGCGCGCCGACATGGCGTCGAGCGCGATCTCGCCGATCTTCAACTCGTTCACGCAGAGCGCCTTCGCTCAGAACGTCGGCCTCGTCGCCGTCACGAAGATCAAGAGCCGCTACGCCGTCGCCGCGGGCAGCGTGATCCTCATCATCCTGGGTCTGCTGCCGGTGCTGGGACGCATCGTCGCCGCCGTGCCGACCGCGGTGCTGGGAGGGGCGGGCCTCGTGCTGTTCGGCACCGTGACCGCGTCCGGCATCCGCACCCTGGCCAAGGTCAGGTACGAGGGCAACATGAACCTCATCATCGTGGCCGCCTCGCTGTCCTTCGGCGTGCTGCCCGAGGTCAACCACGACATCTACATGAACTTCCCCACGTGGTTCCAGGTCATCTTCGGCTCGGGCATCAGCTCGGCCGCGATCATGGCGATCCTGCTGAACCTCGTCTTCAACCACTTCTCCCAGGGCACGCCCGAGAACCCCTCGGTCTTCGCGGCGAGCCCGGTGCGCGCCGTCAAGACCGACGTGATCCGCGTGCTCCGCGAGGGCGACCGCTATGAGGGGGGAAAGCTCGTCGACGCCTCGGGTAAGGCCATCCCCGTCGTCGACGAGGAGCCGGAGGGTCTGTCAGCCCACTGAGGGCCGGCTCCTGTCGTAGAGGGCCCGTGTGCTTTTGTCAGAGGCGCACGGGCCCGCGGCATCTTGACAAAGCGCGAGATCGCGCGTCACACTAGTTACGCATGCTGAAAGTATTATTCCATAATACGGAATGTATGTTCTCGGGGGTGCACCGGATCGGATGCCGGCGCATCGGGGTGGGCTCGTCCGATGACGCACCGGGCTCACCCCGGACCCCGCCCCGCACACTCGCCGCCGGAACGGCCACAGGACGAGGAGGTCCGCACATGCACGGAGCCGACCGTCGCCGATCAGCCGCGGCCGCCGTACGGCATGCCCGACGCCGTGACCGTCAGGCTCGCCACGTTCGCCTCCGCCGGGAGCTGAGCCATGAAGACCACGGCCCGCGCGGCATCCGCCACCTCGAAGGTCGGCTCGACCCTGCGGGTGCCGTCGGCCTGCAGGGCTCCCTGCCCCACGCCGATCTCGGCCATGATCGAGGTCTGCGCGTTGCCGATGTCGATCTGACCGGCGGAGACGCCGTAGGGGCGCCCGTCGAGGTCGATCGACTTCGTGAGCCCGGTGATCGCGTGCTTGCTCACCGTGTAGGCGACCGACAGCGGCCGGGGCACCTGGGCCGAGATCGACCCGTTGTTGATGATCCGGCCGCCCTGCGGCCGCTGGGCGATCATCGCGCGCATCGCCGCACCCGCGCACAGCAGGGCACCGGTGAGGTTCACCTCGAGGACGCCCCGCCAGTCGTCGAGCGATATCTCCGCGGCGGATGCTGCGGGGCCGAAGGCCCCGGCGTTGTTGAACAGCACGTCCACCCGGCCCCACTCCGCCACGGCACGGGCGAACAGCGCCTCCACCTCGGCCTCGACGGTGACGTCGGTCGGCACGACCAGCGCACTCGGATGCCCGTCCGCCGTCTCGTTCAGGGCGTCCTCGCGGCGTCCGGCCAGGACCACCCGGAATCCGGCATCCAGCAGCCCCCGGGTGACGGCCCGCCCGATGCCTGACCCCGCTCCCGTCACGACGGCGATGCGTGCGCTCATCCTCGAGTCCTCTCAGATCTTGACCTCCACCCATCTAACAAGAAAGGCCGAACCGTGACCGACAATCGCGCCTCTGCCACCGCAGCCGACCTCGACCCCGAGGAGACCGCGGAGTGGCTCGAATCCCTCGACGCCCTCATCTCCGAGCGCGGCGCCGACCGCGGCGAGCACATCGTGCGCACCCTGGCGGGTCGTGCCGGCATCCGCTCCGAGCCGTCCGCGACCACCGACTACGTCAACACGATCGCCGCCGCCGACGAGCCCGAATACCCCGGCGACGAGGAGCTCGAGCGCCGCTACCGGGCGTGGATGCGCTGGAACGCCGCGATCATGGTGCACCGCGCCCAGCGCCCCGGCATCGGCGTCGGCGGGCACATCTCCACCTACGCCGGGGCGGCGACCCTGTACGAGGTCGGCTTCAACCACTTCTTCCGCGGCAAGGACCACCCCGGCGGCGGCGACCAGATCTACTTCCAGGGGCACGCCTCGCCCGGCATGTACGCCCGCGCCTTCATGGAGGGGCGCCTCGGCGAGGAGGACCTCGACGGCTTCCGCCAGGAGAAGTCGCGTGCGGGGCACGCGCTGTCGTCGTACCCGCATCCGCGCCTGATGCCGGAGTTCTGGGAGTTCCCCACCGTCTCCATGGGCATCGGTCCGATGAACGCCATCTACCAGGCGCAGTCGAACCGCTACCTGCACGACCGCGGTCTCAAGGACACGAGCGACCAGCACGTGTGGGCGTTCCTCGGCGACGGCGAGATGGACGAGCCGGAGTCGCGCGGCCTGCTGCAGCTCGCCGCCAACGACGGCCTCGACAACCTCACCTTCGTCGTCAACTGCAACCTGCAGCGCCTCGACGGCCCGGTGCGCGGCAACGGCAAGATCATCCAGGAGCTCGAGGGCTTCTTCCGCGGCGCGGGCTGGAACGTCATCAAGGTCATCTGGGGGCGCGAGTGGGACGCGCTGCTCGACGCGGATGCCGACGGCGCCCTGGTCGACATCATGAACACCACGGTCGACGGCGACTACCAGACCTACAAGGCCGAGTCGGGCGGGTTCATCCGCGAGAACTTCTTCGGCCGCGACGAGCGCACCCGCGCGCTCGTCGACGGGCTCACCGACGACCAGATCTGGGGCCTCAAGCGCGGCGGTCACGACTACCGCAAGGTCTACGCAGCATATGCGAAGTCGATGGAGCGCGACGGCAAGCCGACCGTGATCCTGGTCAAGACCGTCAAGGGCTACGGCCTCGGGCAGCGCTTCGAGGCGCGCAACGCGACGCACCAGATGAAGAAGCTGACCCTGCAGGACCTCAAGGACTTCCGCGACCACCTGCGCGTGCCGATCACGGATGCTCAGCTCGAGGCCGATCCGTATCAGCCGCCGTACTACCACCCGGGCGCCGACGCCCCCGAGATCCGGTACCTGCTCTCCCGCCGGCAGGAGCTGGGCGGGTTCCTTCCCGAGCGCCGCCCGCAGGCATCCGGCGAGATCGCCCTCCCCGACCCCAAGGCCTACGAGGTGGCCGCCCGCGGTTCCGGCAAGCAGCAGGCGGCGACCACCATGGCGTTCGTGCGCGTGCTGAAGGACCTCATGCGCGACCCGGAGTTCGGCAGGAGGATCGTGCCGATCATCCCCGACGAGGCGCGCACCTTCGGCATGGACGCCTTCTTCCCGACCGCGAAGATCTACAACCCGAACGGCCAGAACTACCTGGCGGTCGACCGCGACATCGTGCTCTCGTACAAGGAGTCGACGGCGGGGCAGATCCTGCACGTCGGCATCAACGAGGCGGGGTCCATCGCGGCGTTCACCGCCGCCGGCACGTCCTACGCCACGCACGGGGTGCCGCTCGTGCCGGTGTACGTCTTCTACTCGATGTTCGGGTTCCAGCGCACCGGCGACTCCCTGTGGGCGGCCGCCGACCAGATGGCCCGCGGGTTCCTGATCTCGGCGACCGCCGGACGCACGACGCTCACGGGCGAGGGACTCCAGCACGCCGACGGCCACTCGCCGCTGCTCGCCGCCACCAACGCCGCCGTGATCACCTACGACCCCGCGTACGGCTACGAGATCGGCCACATCATGCGCGCCGGCCTCGAGCGGATGTACGGCCCGTCGTCGGAGGATCGCAACGTCATCTACAACCTCATGGTCTACAACGAGCCGATCGTGCAGCCCGCCGAGCCCGAGGGCGTCGACGTCGACGGCATCCTGGGCGGCATCCATCGCATCTCGGCCGTCGAGAACCCGCAGACGCACCTGCTGGCCTCGGGCATCGGCGTGACCTGGGCGCTCGAGGCGCAGCAGCTGCTGCGCGACGACTGGGGCGTGCGGGCCGACGTCTGGTCGGTCACCTCGTGGACCGAGCTGCGCCGCGACGCCGTCGCCGCCGAGGAGGACGAGTTCCTCGGTCGCGGTGCGCGCACGCCGTTCCTGGTGTCGCAGCTCGAGGGCTCGGACGGCCCGATCGTCGCGGTGAGCGACTATGCGAAGGACCTGCCGGACCAGGTGCGCCAGTTCGTGGAGAACGACTGGGCGACCCTGGGCGCCGACGGCTTCGGCTTCTCGGACACCCGCGCCGCCGCCCGCCGCTTCTTCAAGATCGACGGACCCTCGGTCGTGGTGCGCGCGCTGCAGCTGCTCGCGAAGCGCGGAGAGGTGGATGCCGCGCTGCCCGCCCAGGCCGCCGAGAAGTACCGTCTGCTCGACGTGAACGCCGGCACCAGCGGCTCGGACGCCGAGTAGGGGTCGGGGCCGTCGCACCGTCGGCGGTCCTGCCCTCCGGGCGTCCCGTCTGCATGCTCGATTCCCGTCTGCATGCCGAGATCTCCGATGTCGGCATGCAGACGGGATCTGAGCCGACGGACGGTACGTCGCAGCCTCGGGCCGGACCTGGAATCGGAGTCGGACCCTCAGGGGTGAGGGGTGCTGCGGGGCGACCTCAGTCGGCGAGTTCGCCGACGATCGCCTCCGCGGCACGGCGCAGCAGCGGCACGGCGCGCTGGCCGAAGGCCTCGTCGACGCGGGAGATGGGGCCTGAGACCGACACGGCGGTCGGGGTCGGGGCATCCGGCACGGCCATGGAGAAGCAGCGGACGCCGATCTCCTGCTCCTGGTCGTCGATCGCGTAGCCGCGCTCGCGGATCACGTCGAGCTCGGCCAGCAGGGCGTCGATCGAGCCGATGCTGTGCTCGGTGGGGGTGGGCATGCCGGCGCGCGAGACGATGCCGCGCACGGTCTCGTCGGGCAGCTGCGCGAGGATCGCCTTGCCCACGCCGGTGTCGTGCATGTGGGCGCGTCGGCCGACCTCGGTGAACATCCGCATCGAGTGCTGCGACGGCACCTGGGCGACGTAGACGACCATGTCGCCGTCGAGCACGGCCATGTTGGCGCTCTCGCCGAGCGCATCGACGAGGCCCTTCAGCTGCGGCCGGGCGAGCGCCCCGAACTGCTTCTGCGCACCCTCGCCGATGCGGATCAGCTTCGGGCCGAGCGCGTAGCGCCGGTTCGGCAACTGCCGGGCGTACCCCAGCGACACGAGGGTGCGCAGCAGGCGGTGGATGGTCGGCAGGGGGAGGTCGGTCGACGAGGCGAGCTCGCTCAGCGTGACATCGCCGCCGGCATCCGTCACCAGCTCCAGCAGTTCGAACACGCGCTCGACCGACTGGACACCGGATCCGCCGCTCTTCGGGGTCTTGCTCTCAGCCATTGAAACCTCCCACGGTTGCGCTCAATTTCATCATGCGAAAGCGCGGTATCGAAAATCTTGTCTCCTATCGTGCCAGCCCTTGCGTCAACTTTCCATAAAGTAGATAATTGAGTCCACGATACGAAAATCGTGAGAGCTTCAGAGAAGTGCATCGTGCGCCACCGTCATCGTGTGGCTCACCTCGAAGAGGAGGAAACATGGCCAACCCGGGACCCGGCAACTCGATCACCCTGCGCATCGACGCTCCGTCGAAGTTCAGCGTCACCAGCGAGCTCGCCGCCGCCGCCGCCGAGGCCGGCGCCGCGATCACGGCGCTCGACGTCGTCGAGTCGCACCCGACGACGATCGTCGTCGACCTGACCTGCAACACCACGGGGGAGGAGCACGCAGCCCAGGTGCGCGACGCCGTCGAGGCGCTCGAGGGCGTCGCGGTGCGCCAGGTCAGCGACCGCACCTTCCTCATGCACCTCGGCGGCAAGCTCGAGGTCGTCCCCAGCGTGCCGCTGCGCAACCGCGACGACCTCTCGCGCGCCTACACCCCCGGCGTCGCCCGCGTCTGCATGGCCATCGCGGAGGACAAGAGCAAGGCGCGCAACCTGACCGTCAAGCGCAACACGATCGCCGTGGTCACCGACGGCACCGCGGTGCTCGGCCTCGGCGACATCGGCCCCGAAGCCGCCCTCCCCGTGATGGAGGGCAAGGCCGCCCTGTTCAAGCAGTTCGCGAACGTCGACGCCTGGCCGGTGTGCCTGGACACCAAGGACACCGAGGAGATCATCAGGATCGTCAAGGCGATCGCCCCCGTCTACGGCGGCGTCAACCTCGAGGACATCGCGGCCCCGCGCTGCTTCGAGATCGAGGCCCGCCTGCGCGAGGAGCTCGACATCCCCGTCTTCCACGACGACCAGCACGGCACCGCGATCGTCACCCTCGCGGCACTGCGCAACGCGCTGAAGGTCGTCGGCAAGGAGATCGGCGAGGTGCGCATCGTCGTCTCGGGCGTCGGCGCCGCAGGCAACGCGATCATCCAGCTGCTGCTCGCCGAGGGCGCCCGCGACATCGTCGCCGCCGGCCGCGACGGCGCGATCCACGCCGGCGGCGAGTACACCGACGCGCACCGCATCGAGATCGCCGCGACCACCAACCCGCGCGGATTCCAGGGCTCGCTCAAGGAGGCCGTGGTCGGCGCCGACGTCTTCATCGGCGTCAGCGCGCCGAACGTCCTCGACGAGGCCGACATCGCCGCGATGGCCGACGACGCGATCGTCTTCGCGATGGCGAACCCGACCCCCGAGGTCGACCCCATCGTCGCGTCGAAGCATGCGGCGGTCGTCGCCACCGGACGCAGCGACTTCCCGAACCAGATCAACAACGTCCTCGCCTTCCCCGGCTTCTTCCGCGGCCTGCTCGACGCGGGCGTGTCCGACATCACCCCGCCTATGCTGGTCGCAGCCGCCGACGCGATCGCCGCGCGCGTGGGTGAGGACGAGCTCAACGCGAGCTTCATCATCCCCAGCGTCTTCGACCCGCTGGTGGCCGGCGCGGTCGCCGAGGCCATCGTCCGCGTCGTCGAGGCCGCAGCGACGAAGGAGTGACCGCGGACATGGCAGCTCTCACCGAGAACGACCTGGCGGCGATCGACGAACGCCTCTCCGACACCGACACGCTGCTCGCCACCGAGTACCCCGGTGACGACGGCAGCCGCCAGCCCGTGCACACGCTCTACGTGCCCGCCGATCGCTACGACCCCGGGCTCCCCGCGCGCTACGGCGCGCAGGCGGCCGAGGCCGTGGCCGCATCCGGCGGCACGGCGGCCCTCGCCGAGGCGGTCGGCCTGGGCCACCTTGCGGGCGAGCTCGCGCCGCTCGTCGACGCCAAGCTCGTCGCCGAGCCGATCGAAGACCTCCGGCTCGATTTCGAGGACGGCTACGGGGCGCGCCCGGACGAGGAGGAGGACGCGGATGCCGTGCTCGCCGCACAGCGCGTCGCCGCCGCGGTCGCGGCGGGCGTCGCTCCTCCGTTCATCGGCATCCGGTTCAAGTGCTTCGAGGCGCCGACCCGGCGCCGCGGCATCCGCACCCTCGACCTGTTCCTCTCGACGCTCGCCTCGATGGGCCCGCTGCCCGACGGGCTCGTGCTGACCCTGCCGAAGGTGACCACGGCCGCGCAGGTCGAGGCGATGGTCGCGCTGTGCGAGGTCTTCGAGGACCGTCTCGGACTCGCGGCCGGACGTCTGCGCTTCGAGGTGCAGATGGAGACCCCGCAGCTGATCGTCGCGGCAGACGGCACCGTGCCGGTCGCGACCCTGCTGCACCGCGCGAACGGGCGGGTGTCTGCGCTGCACTACGGCACCTACGACTACAGCGCCTCGCTGCAGATCGCGGCCGCGTACCAGTCGATGGAGCATCCCGCGGCCGACTTCGCGAAGCAGGTGATGCAGGTCGCGGTCGCCGAGACCGGGGTGCGGCTCTCCGACGGGTCGACCAACGTCATCCCGATCGGGGAGAACGCCGCGGACGCCTGGCGTCTGCACGCCCGCCTCGTGCGGCGCTCGCTCGAGCGCGGGTACTACCAGGGGTGGGACCTCGCGGCCGAGCAGCTGCCCACCCGGTACCTGGCGACCTACGCGTTCTACCGTGAGGGCTTCGCGGCCGCTGCGCGGCGCCTGGACAACTACCTGCACGGCAGCGACGCGACCATCATGGACGAGCCGGCCACCGCCCGCGCCCTCGCGCGCTTCGTCGTGCGCGGCCTGGAGTGCGGCGCCATCACCGAGTCCGAGTCGCTCGCCGCAGCCGGAGCCACCAGGGACGAGCTGATCAGGCTCGCCCACCCGAAACTCATCGCCAAGGAGGCCTGATGTCCTACTACACCCCGGCCGGCGGCCTGCCGCCGCAGACCGACCTGCTCACCGACCGCGCGGTCGTCAAGCTCGCGTACACCTTCATCCCGAAGGGCGTGCTGCGCGACATCGTCACCAGCAGCCTGCCCGGCTTCACGGACACCCGCGCGTGGATCATCGCCCGCCCGACCCCGAGCTCGGCGACGACCTTCTCGCAGCTGATCGTCGAGATCGCGCCGGGCGGCGGCGCGGAGAGGCCCGAGGTCGAGGCGGGGGTCGAGGGCGTCGTCTTCGTCACCACCGGGCGCCTCACCCTCACGCTCGAGGGCGAGACGCACGTGCTCGAAGAGGGCGGCTACGCCTTCCTCGCGCCGGGGGCCGAGTGGTCGCTGAAGAACGAGGGCGACGAGATCACCAGCTTCCACTGGATCCGCAAGGCCTACGAGTGGCTCGAGGGCGTCGACGCCCCGGCATCCTTCGTCACCCGAGACCAGGACATCGAGCCGGTCCCGATGGTGGGGACCGACGCGTGGGCCACGACCCGCTTCTCGGACGCGAGCGACATGGCTCACGACATGCAGGTGAACATCGTCACCTTCAAGCCGGGCGGCTCGATCCCGTTCGCCGAGACCCACGTGATGGAGCACGGCCTGTTCGTGCTGCAGGGCAAGGCCGTGTACCGCCTGAACGACGACTGGGTGGAGTGCGAGGCCGGCGACTACATGCTGCTGCGCGCCTTCTGCCCGCAGGCCTGCTACGCCGGGGGGCCCGAGGACTTCCGCTACCTGCTCTACAAGGACATGAACCGCCAGATCAAGATGACCTGAGCCCTGTCGCGCTGACGACGGCGCCGTCCCGCTTCGCGCGGGGCGGCGCCGTCGTCTCACCCCCGTGCTCCCGCACACCCGCCGCTCCCGTATGAGTTCCGGTCGCCTTTCGCGGCTTCCCGCGACGACAACTCATACCGGAGCGGCGGAGGACCGTTGACAGGGGTGAGGACTCCGCGTACTCTTTTCATTACAAGGAACTTTTCTTCCGCAATATGAAATCAAGGATGATCATGAGCTACACCGTCAACGCCTCGATCCTGCTGACCGAGCTGCCGACCGACGAGCGCCCCGCGGCGGTCGCGGCGGCCGGCTTCGACGCCGTCGAGTTCTGGTGGCCGTTCTCCTCCGCGGTGCCCGCGCAGGACGAGGTCGACGCCTTCGTCGCCGCGATCCAGGACGCCGGCGTCCAGCTCACCGGTCTGAACTTCTTCGCCGGCGACATGCCCGCCGGCGACCGCGGCCTGGTCTCCTGGATCGGCCGCGAGGACGAGTTCCGCGCCAACGTCGACGTCGTCGTCGGCATCGGCGAGCGCCTGGGCACGAAGGCGTTCAACGCCCTCTACGGCAACCGCATCGAGGGCGCCGACCCGCAGGCCCAGGACGACCTCGCCGTGAAGAACCTCGC
>Ga0222419_100192_pt1 | contig 97837 bp, 91 predicted proteins | sample 1B20Ametagenome_FD_182474 | JGI IMG/M metagenome (GOLD analysis project Ga0222419, IMG submission 182474) | Enriched microbial communities from leaf-cutter ant dump, University of Wisconsin, Madison, United States - 1B20A (version 2) | ecosystem: Environmental > Terrestrial > Nest > Insects nest...
ATAAAATATGCCCTGCATCTGCCGCAGTATTTGAGCTACCTGATCTCCGGTCAGGCCTGTTCAGACATTACCAGTATCGGCTGTCATACCAACCTGTGGGACTTTACCAAAAATGATTACCATGAGTGGGTGTACCGCGAAGGTGTCGCGGGGAAGCTTGCACCCATTGTGCCTTCTGACCGTGTGGTGGAAGCGGCATTTCCCGGAAGCGGCTATCTGGTGGGTACAGGGCTGCATGACAGCTCGGCGGCGCTGGTTCCTTACCTGGTGAGCTTTAATGAGCCTTTTATTTTATTGTCTACAGGAACCTGGTGCATCAGCATGAATCCGTTTAATTCTTTGCCGCTTACGAAGGAGGAGCTGCTGGACGATTGCCTGTGTTACCTGCAATATGAGGGCAGGCCGGTAAAGGCATCCCGTTTGTTTGCAGGGTACGAGCATGAACAGCAGGTGAAAAGAATTGCCGCTCATTACGGTACAGACCTGATCCGTTACCGAAATGCTGCCTACGATCCCGCAATGATCGATCAGCTGGAAGAAATGGAAGCGCTGTCTTTAGAACAGGAGATGCCTGTTGACCTGAAATCTTCAGCTTTTGCCGGCCGGGACCTCAGCGCTTATGACAATGACCTGCTGGCTTACCACCGGCTTGTTCTGGACCTGGTCAACCAGCAGTATTTTTCTACTTCGCTGGTATTGAAGGGGACAGCAGTCAAACGGATCTTTGTAGATGGCGGATTCAGCAAGAATTCAATATTTATGCACCTGCTGGCACGTGCTTTTCCTGAGATCGAGATCTTTGCCGCTTATATGGCACAGGCTACAGCAGTGGGGGCTGCGCTGGCCATTCACCGGTCATGGAATACACATCCGGTCCCTAATGATATTGTTGATCTTAAATATTATGCGGCTGCCCGCCCGGTACGGTGAGTCTTGTAATTTAATAGATTCCCGGTCTGCAATTCTACCGGGTATCCGGGAAATAAGTAAAAAAAATGTGGTATTCAAATATATAGCAGGTAACATCGTATCTTGCTTGATATTAACTCAAATCATATCATGTTTTCAAAAAGTTATAAACCAGCAGTCCTTGGCGTTCTCCTGTTATCGCTGAGCGCAGCCAGTATGGCTCAAACCGGAGAACCGGTAGAAAAGAACAAAGCCAACAGCGACTATAAGCCTGCTTTTGCAGGACAAACGCGCATCGGCAGCGTAAAAACCAAAACACCGTATACTGCTACTGTGATCAGTACCGAACTGAAGGGCCCCTGGGGTATACATGTTTTACCCGATGGCCGTTTATTGATCAGCAGTAAACCGGGAACTATGCAGATACTGACAACTGCCGGAAAGATCGATAAGACGATTACCGGTTTTCCGGAGGTACAGTTTCAGGGACAGGGTGGCTTGCTCGATGTAAATATCGATCCTGATTTTGCCAAAAACCGCATGGTTTACTGGACTTATGCACAACCAGGTGATGGAGCCACCCTTGCTGTAGCGAAAGGCAAGTTATCGGCCGATGAAACTAAGCTGGAAAATGTGAGTGTGATATTTGAGGCCACCCCACGCTTTAAAGGTGCAGGTCAGTTCGGATCACGGTTGGTGTTTGATAAACAAGGCAATATTTTCATTAGCTCCGGTGACCGTCAATCTAATGATATCCGCGCAAAGGCGCAGGACCTGAGCGCAACTACCGGTAAGATCATCCATATTACTAAAGATGGCAAGCCTGTAGCGGGCAATCCGTTTCTGAGCCAGGCCGACGCCAAACCGGAGATCTATGCGTATGGTTTCCGCAATCCTGACGGTCTGGCCATTAATCCTGTTACCGGAGATCTTTGGGAGGCAGAATTCGGTCCCCGCGGCGGCGACGAGATCAATTTAATTAAACCGGGCGGCAACTACGGCTGGCCTTTTGTAACCTATGGTATTGAGTATAGCGGCGAGAAGGTCTATGACGGTATACAACAAAAAGAAGGTACTGTGCAGCCGGTCTACTACTGGGATCCGGTGATCTCGCCAGGCTGTATGATGTTTTACACTGGAAACATTGCGGAATGGAAAAATAACCTGTTCGTAGGCGCGTTAAGCGGTCAGCACATCATTCGCCTGGTTATAGAGAACAATAAGGTAGTGGGTGAGGAACGCTTACTTTCCGATAAGAACGAACGCTGGCGCTGCATAGCTACCGGTAAGGATGGCGCTATCTATGCCGGAACTGACAGCGGTAAACTATACAAGATCAGTAAGCAATAAATTGACGATAAGGCAGGCGGCAGCTATTTCGCGCTGCCGCTGTAGGTCAGGCTCACCGCCGGCGCTTTGGCATAGTCTGCCCAAAGTTCATCCAGTGTTTTTCCGGTAAGGGAAGTCCATGACTGCTCTGTATAGGTGTGCTTTCTCAGCTGGTCGTCCAGCGTGGCGATCAATCCTGGTTTTACTTTTTGTTCCAGCCATTCAAAAAAGCGGGCCGTGATGCGGTAGCTGTTCTTATAACTTTGTTTTTCGTTGTATTCCGGCAGGGCCCATTTGGAGCCGATATTGTCTACACCATATCTGTACCTTACCCAATCGGCGATACCTTCCGTGAGCCAGACCGGGCCCGAACCATAGCCGTAGCCCTGTACAATGTGCATGGTCTCATGGGTCACGACGTCAATGTCGGTACTGTGCGCTTTCATGTATTTTGAACTGAACAGGATGCGGTTGCCACTTGCCTCGGCAACGCCTCCATAAGCTGTATCTATTACGAACAGCACGTTTTTGGTCGATTTCTTATTGAAGGTCTTGACAAGTGTAGGATATACCTTGAAATAGGTATCAATAAGGTTTTGCTTCAGTTGAGGATCAAGCTCAGGGTATTTACTGATGAAGACCAGCTGATAACCCTTTTTCTTAACGGTATCTGCGGATACCCAGTTCTTTGAGAACTCGTACATCAGGGCTTTTTCCAGTTTGCCGTTGTTTTCTTTCAGCCAGTTGCGGTTGATGATGATCTCACCGGCCTTTGCGCTGATGCTGCCGTCATATTTGTCGGATAGCTCCAGGGTAACCTGCCTTTTTGTGCGGTAGCCGTCTGCCTGTGCAAATGCGGGATAAACTTTAAAAAAGACTTTGTCCAATTTCTTTTTGGTTGCAGAGTCCAGTTCTGTTGCTGAGTTGTTGACGATATTGACCTCATACCGCCTTTGTCCGCGGTTGTTTTGGTTGCGGTTAGCCTGATTGGCTGCCGGTTTTCCATTGGAATTGCCGGAAGGTTTTTCATTTTGAGCGAAAACTGCTGTATTTAAGAGCAATGTAAGTACTGAAAGTCCGATGATTTTATACATATCCCTGATTTTTTGTGCTAATTTATTGCAAATCTGATAAATTACCTTGTAAAAAAGCGGCTACAGAGGTCTATTGGTCAATTAGCTTCCTGAATCCGATCGAGAAATCCTGAAGTGCTTTAACGGTTGCAGTGTCCTTGATCAAACCATTGTTGTCCAGTTTTTCTTTAATACCCTTTAAGAGCAACTCCGCATCTGGGTGTAGCTGCGCACCGAGGGTACGGGCAATCAGTTTTAGCTCCTCATGTCCATAATGCCCGTCTGCAGATGCCGTTATGATCCCTACGGGCTTTTCCAGGAATATTGTTGTAGATACGCACCATTCCAGTAGATTTTTTAGCCTTGCAGGAATGCTGAAAATATATTCCGGACTGCAAAAAATTACGCCTGAAGCCGATGCAATGTCAGTGCGTATGTCTTTAACCACAGGAGGGGGATCATCTGTGCCTGCGGGATCAAAATGTGGCAGTGTTTCCAGGTTGTCCAGAATGGTCACTTCATGTTCGCTGGCTGCCAACTCGCGAAAAGCCTCCATCAGCTTGCTGTTCGATGAATTTTTACTGGCACTCCCTATAATTACCAGTACCCTTGATTTTTGTTGTTCAGCATTCATCTTAAAACCGTCAATACAAAGATTCATACGGTCAAACCTAGTGAAAATGTAAAACATGATATAATTCATCATACAATAAATGAGAATTTTCCGTCAGTTGTATATAAATTTAGAATTAGATGTCAAATCCGAATGTTCATATTATGAAAAGAATAAACTGCCTCATCATGGCCGGGCTTCTCTTCCCGGTCTTCAGCTATGGCCAGAATAAAGTTAAGCTGACCAGTTACGTTAACCCGCTGATCGGGACAACAGTGCTGACAGACTCTGCCTTGCTGGGCTACAATCCGCCATGGCGCACCTGGAACGGACTTGTCGGTCCTGCAGCAACCGTACCTTTTGGCATGGTACAGGCAGTTCCTGTAACTACTTATGGCAGCGGCAGTGGTTATGAATATGAGGTAAATACGATCAAAGCGTTTGCCCAGACCAGCGGAACCCAGTGGGGGCAACTTAACATTCCCATCATGCCGCTGGAAGGTCAGGACTTCTCTGCCGATGATTTCGCTTCCACCTATAGCCATTCCAAAGAAACCGCTCGACCTGGATATTACCAGGTTTTGCTGGATCGCTACCAGATCAGGGCTGAACTGACCGCTACTCCAAGAGCGGCTTATCACAAATACACCTACTTAAAAGGTCAGGATAAAAAACTTGCATTTGACTTGATCCACTCAGGCGGGGGCAGCAGTAGTTGGGAACTTCATCGGGCCGGAAATTATGTGGTTACCGGAAAACAGGGCAACCTTTTTTTCTATGCAGTGATGAACCATAAGATCAAAAGCATTGACATCAGCAAACGTAATCCCAACCAGCCCGATATTCCGCCGAGCGGGCAGGGTGCAGGAGGCCAGAGAAAACTTACGGGAAATATTGATGTCCCTGTGATCGGCTTCGAGCGATCCGGCAAACCGCTGGAGGTCAAAATCGGCATTTCCTATGTTGGCATAGAAGGTGCAAAACTCAATTACACTACGGAAATTGCAGGTAAGAATTTCGAACAGGTTTATCAAGAGGCCGACCAAAGCTGGGAAAATCTCCTGGGAAAAATAAAAGTGACCGGCGGATCGCAAAAGCAGAAGGTGATGTTTTATTCCTGTTTATACAGGCAGTTTTGGCACCCTGCCATTACCAGTGACGCGGATAGTAAAACAACGATGTATTCCAGCCCGGCATTCTGGGATGTGTTCCGTACACAGCTTCCGGTTATTGACCTGTTGTTGCCCGGTACGAGCAGCAATATCATCAAGTCCCTGATCCAGCGTGGATCGCGTTCCGGATTTCTACCTACATCCTTTCATGGGGATTTCGCCTCCGCTTATATTACCGGTGCTTATTTGCGCGGAATCAGGGATTATGACGTGCAGAAAGCCTACCGTCTGATGCTTAACAATGCCAATACACCTACCAATTCCAGCCAGAAGGGACCAAGGCCACACAATGAACAGTACCTTAAACTTGGTTATGTTCCCGAAGAAAATATTCCAAATGCGGTAACTGAAACCGTATCTACTGCAGGTACGACTAAAACGCTTGAATTTGCTTATTCGGATTACTCTATAGCGATGATGGCAAAAGCTTTGGGTGATAACGAAGTCTATCAGGCTATGATGGGGCGTAGTAAAAACTACAGGAATGTATTTGATGCCGGGACAGGATTTATGAGGGGGAAGCTTGCTGACGGATCATGGGTTTCACCTTTTAAACCCGGTTATCCTTATTATGAATTTATGTACCGTGAGGCAAATGCCTGGCAGGCATCCTTTTTTGTTCCGCAGGACACCAGGGGACTGATCGGATTATATCAAAGCCCTGAGGCGTTCGAGCTTAAGGTAGATTCGCTTTTCAGCATTCCCTGGGGTGGCTATGCAAAAGATAACCTTTCGGTCTTTATGGGACAGTTCTGTATGGGTAATCAGCCTGATTTCGGATATCCTTACCTTTATTATTTCCTGGACAAACCTGAAAAATCCCAGGCCATCCTGGACAAACTGCTTGCAGATTATTTCGGAATGGGTCCCGAGGGTCTGGCATTGCCGGGAATGGATGACTGGGGTTCGCTGACCGGATGGTATGTGCTGAATGCAATAGGAATCTATCCCTATTCACCCACAGACCCTGAATATATTGTATCGGTACCGATTTTTAATAAGGTTGAGATGCAGCTTGGCGGCGGCAAGACATTTACGATCAATAAAAAAGGCAAGGGTAGAAATATCGGCAAGATCACCATTGGCGGACAACCTCTGGACGGATGGTTCGTGAAGTTTGATGATATGCAGAAGGGTAAAGTGCTGGATATTTATACCAAATAGATTTTGAACAAATGAGAAACATGTTTATATCTAATTATACGAAATACACGGAAAGTGAATCATTCAGGAAAGTGATTGGTGGTCGTCCTGAACGGAACCTGTTGATTGTTGTTATTGCTTGTTTTCAATCTGACGCGGTGCTCGATCATTCCATTTAAAACTACAGGGGTGTTTTCTTTCTTTGTTTGTGGAATGGTCATGATCTTGATCCCTGGTTTTAAGTGGATGTCTTTAGCGGATGTGGTGCTTGTGATTTCTGGTTGAATACATTTCAGTACACTTTTCAGACATGCTTCTCCGGGATTGCCTGGCACATATCCGTCATCTGACAGGACTGGAATATCGACCGGCATGCCATCAAAATAATCCGCGGACCCCAGGGCATTTTTGATTAGAAAGCTGCTCATATAGATGGTGTACCGGTCTATGGTTACCCCAAAGAACCCGACTGGCTTACCGTAAGTTTTAGATCCGGCCAGCTTCACGTTCAGGTATGGTTTTAGTGAATTGATGAGCAGTTCACTGGCTGATGCTGTGTTTCCGGAAACAATGAAATATAGGTTCTTCACTGTTTTCAGGCTTCCTTTTTTGCTGAAGGTATGGGTATTGCCATGCTCAGAAAAATCGACATCGGCCATTGTCGCAGTCTTCCCGTTGCGTATCACTGGTTTGCCGTTTTCATCCAGATACCGTTGGTTGCGCAGGATCATTGCTTTTCCTTGCTGCATTCTGCTGTTAAATTGCGCTGTGTACATCACTTTTCCATTTAAGCCAGGTGGGGCGATCAGGTTTGCCAGGTATTCCGCGGTTTCTACATAACCTCCGCCGTTGCTGCGCAGGTCTACGATCAGGTCTGATGGGGCAGCTGAAGCAAATTGTTGAAATGCATCATCCAGATAAGGTTTTGCCGTGGACAATTCAGGAAAAGAGGAAAGATAGATGTACCCCACTTTTGCTGGCCCTGCATCAAGTATAGTGGTGATGCAAGTAGGATTTGCAGCTGAAGCTTCCGGAACTTCAGCTGCAATCTTACCGGGAACGGCACCATTGATCATGTACGAATATTTAGCTTTGCCTTCCAGCACCGGGTATTCATAAGCACGCATTGTTCCGGGGTTTATTTTAAGCTGCGCAATATCGTATAGCTCGGTCTGGAATGCTGTGAGGTCTGGTGTGTAGTATCTGTATTTGTTGCGGGGATCGAAAGTATCATAATCGGGCAATGCGTCATTCCAGAGATAGATCTGTTTTGCATACAGATAAATTGAATCCAGGGTGAATTCTCTGCGTGTGCCTGTGACCGGGGAGATGATCTCATTTTGATCATCAGGCATCACTTTATCTTTTTTGCAAGCTGTAGTTCCCAGGATTATACATACCCATAGATACTTTGACCTCATGATCAGGCGGCCTTTACTGTCCCGAATACCTCACTGAACCGGGCAAAGGTTTCGTGTGCACTCTGCAGGGCCTGTTCTTCTTCTGCTTCGTTTTTGGGCAGTGCATTTAATATTTGTGTAAAGGCAGCCCATTTTTGTCCTGAGGCTGCTCCATAGCCGTTGAAGAATGAAAAGCCCCTGGTAAGTCCGCATTTCTGCAGCATCTGCACGATATATGGGCCGCCCATAATGGAGCCTTCCAGTACATACAGCGCACCTAATGCCTGTACCGCATTGTTTATTTCAGGCGCTGTTGCAAAAGGTAACGCTTCAATGTTATCTCCTAAGGCTTCAATATCGGTTTTGATATATGACGAATTCCGGCGTTCAGCCAGATCAGGCAGTATTGCTGTAGTGATATAAGGGGCAACTGCCTGTTCTACCGCTTTGAAATACGCATAAAAATGTTTTAAGAAATCGGCGTAATCTGCCTCGTTACGGATGGCTTTGATCCGTAATACGACTTTTTTTTCTACTTCCTGGTGAGGGACTCTGGTTGCCTCTTTGATCTTTGTATTGAGCATATTAGTAATTTTTTGTCAATAAGGTGAGTTGGTAAATATACAGATGATTAATTACTTAGTTTTAACGTCGGTACTACCCGCTTTGGCAATGAAATAACGGAAACTAATGAAACCCCATTTGGAATTCGCACCGTTTTCCTCTGGTTTGGTATCGTGGCAGTTGATAAACTGGAACTTAACGTAGCGGCCGTCGGTGAGCTTGAAGATATGGCTTCTGTCAGTAAAGGGTGTTACATACATTGCTGTTCCTGTTTCCGTATTCGTAACATCCCAGGCCCAGTTGAGCCAAAAGTCCTTTTGTGTAGGCTCGCTAGTGGTTTTAACCAGGTAGAATTCATTGAAATCTAATCCGGAAGGCACTTCGGTCACTTCATCAAATGGTTTCTTTATTCCCGATACCAGGACTTTGGAATCATTACCATACCAGGACATTTCTTCGTTAAATTCAGCCTCTCCGTTATTTAACCATATCGCAAGGCCCTGTCTGAATACAATATCCCAGGTGGCAGGTGGCTCATCTCTTAAATTGCCGGTGAAAGCAGCCTGATCAAAGCTATAAAAATCGTATTGCCTGGCATTACTCCTGGTCACATCTATAGGATAGTTGGTGACTTCTACTACACCGTTCTTGTATTTTTTGGTGTATTCGTCAACTTGTTCGAACGCAGGGGTGTCATCTACTTCCGGTTCAGGGGCTTTATCTTTTTTGCAGGCACTGGATGTCAGGATAATTAATCCGATAATGGGTAATTGTTTTAAAATTTTCATTGTATTTGTTTGTTTAAAGAATTCGTCCGGCCGCTCAAGCCGGACGAAAGTTGAATAATTGATTATTAAATTAAAGGGTACCGAGTTTTTTATATTCAAATTTCAACCAGGAGTAATCTGCGGGAGGATTTGATGTATTGTCTCCTGGTTCATAGGGTGCACCATTTTTGTATACGCTGATGAAATGTACAGCGTATACATTATCTGCTGCATCTTTTACCAGTACGGTGCGGTCAGTGAGCGGATTTACCTGGTGTTTCGTGAAATAATAGTTGAACCATCCGGTAACACCACCCTGATTGGTATACAGATCTGAATAGATGATATCATTGTGACCAAATGGGAGGGTAGCTATTAATTTTGTTTTACCTGTAGGCACACTGGTATCATTCCAAACCGAAGCGGCGTAGCCTTTTACTGTAGAAAATGGTTCGTTGATGTAACGGATATCCGATACATTGCCTGTTGCACTATTTTTATTCAGATAAGCATTGCCTGTACTTGAAAACGAAATGTCCCAAACTCCGCTGGACGGAGGAGTGGTACTGGTAGCTCCCTGTTTGTTGTCATTGAGGCTGAAGTCGAAATAATAGGTGCCATTGGGGCGGTGGTAAACGGAATCAGGATGGGTGTAGATTCCCTGATCAACAAAGTAGTTCTTAACGGTATAAATACTGCCTGTGCTGCTTTGCTCTACTGTTCCGGTTGCATTGCTCAGGTTTAAGGCAGAACCACCAGGGCTTGGTGCCAGTGCTGTTTCTGCATTGAGTTTCAAACCTTCCTGTTGCGGTGCATCAAACTGGTCTTTTTTACATGATGCAAATACGGATGAGGCAGCGATCAGTGCGAACAGACCAAATTTGGTTATTTTTTTATTAAATTTACCTGCTGTTTGCAGCATAGGTTGCTGGTGTTGTACACCTGTTTTAAGTTGTAACATTTTTTTAGGATTTTAATTAATAGGACAATTTAATTTGGCGCAGCACCAAAACCGTTTTAATGCTACAGGCCTTAAGGATTGGGTGGTTAATTCGTCACAATTGACACCCAACCTTTACAGCGATCCGGCTTGCCCGAAGCCTGTGGACAAGAGGAAGCGACATACAGTAAAAGTTTTCTTTTCTTGCGCAAAACCTGCATATTTCTTTCCCTGGTCCCATGTCTTTATCGTGTTTTTATATTGGTACTACCGGGCGTTTGCTGTATGAAATACCGGAAATTGAAAAATGGCGCGGGATATTCATATTTATCTTTAACCGTGCCGGGTCCCGGATTTGTTCTATACAGGTTTTGAAGTTGAAATTTAACCCGTCTGCCATCTTTTAAATAGATGACATTGGTCTTGTTGGTATAGGCCGTTAAAATATGCGTGGCCATTTCGTACTCTCCCCAGCTATTGCCATTGGGTACCATAGATACGGCCAGACTGGTTGTCTTTACAAGTCCTTCTGGAATGGGTGGTACCTGGTCAAGTTCATCAAACGGGCTTGCAAGTGTACGTATCAGTCCGTTTTCAAAACCTTCGCCGTAGTTTACACTGATAGTAGAGTTGTAGATATCGTTGAAATTGATGTGCCAATTGTCAGTTTTTCCCGCTTTAACGTCGGCCCGGGCGATGGTATCACGGGTATCCAGGTTAAAATAGACCGGCTGGGCCACGATCGAGCCATGTGTTTCTCCGGCCGGCCAGTCTACCACGTAGACAACATTGTACTTTTCATCCAGGAATACGTATCCTTTGCCGTTCCTGGTTTCTGCATTTTCCAAAAGATATTCACCATTTTTGGGTATGACCTGCCGGTAGGTATAATTCAATGTCTTTAGCAATTTCGCCCTTCCCGGCACCCAGGGTGCTTCTTCTTTAAAGGTCTCTGGCTCAGGTTTATTTTCGGGTGTGGTGTCGTTGTCTTTAGAACATGCAGTCATTATAAAAGGCATCACGACCGTGACAAGCCAAAATTTGTATTTCATAATTTTCATTTTTCTTGTTTTATTTTTTGAATTCTTTGCTGCCATCCTTTAACAGGGTATATTTAAAGCTCAGGTACGGTGCGGTATTGTCCCTGTCGGGGTTTTCTGGTTTTCCTTTATAAAAGCTGTACAGAATGACTTTGGCATAGTTCCCTTTAGCTGTTTTGATGATAAATGGCCGGGCCATGTTGTAAACTACGTGGGCTTTCTTTGGGTTTCCGGGGGCCATATTTCCATAGAAATCATAGTAGGCATATCCGTCTCCGCTGGCTAGAAAATGGTCAAGGCCCAACGCGCCGTAAAAATCAAACTTATCGTCTGTGACCGGAACTTTGGTGATTTTGTCATAGGCTTCATCCAGGTAACTGAAAGGGATTGGGACCTGCCTGGGAGTATGGGTGGCGGAGTTGTAGTATTTTTTGTCTACTTCCTCATCAACGATCAGGTAAAACATTCCTCTTGCGGGACTGCCATAACCTGGGTTACTGCCTCCGCTTTCATATTTTACGCTCCCGTTGTTTGCCCAGACGGTGCTGTTGTAGACACCAGCAAATGCAATGTCCCATTTATCTGTAGCTGCATACTCCTTTGGTACGGCTCTTCCGTCTTCCAGGCTATAATATAGCGTGCTGAAATTTCCGTCATCTGTAATGTCCTTTCCCTCCATGGTTTTTGTAAGGTCGCCGGGCAGGTCGTTTACTGTATATTCACCGCTGGTAGTGACAGTTACAGCAGGCAGGGCAGGCAATTCTGTTTTTTCATCTGGTGCTGGGTCATCACTTTTTGAGCAGGACAGAACTACCAGGCAGCCGGCCATAACAATAGTGGTTTTGATTATATAGGGAATGTTCATATCTGATTGATTAATTTGTATTTAAGTTTTTGCTTCCATCTTCCTGCACATAATATCTGAAAGTGAGATAGGGTGCAGGCCAGTGCAGATCCGTAACGACCGGCGGATTGCCCTGATAGACGTTGATCAGTTCCAGTTTGGCATATTTGCCTTCCGCTGTTTTTAAAATAAATGTTCTGTTCTTAATGGGCCGGGCAATATGAGTGCTCATCTGATAGAAATACCATCCGAAATTATAGGGTTGCGGCCAGCCGTCCCAACCTGTAAAAGTCTGATTGTCGTTGAATTTTGCGCTTTCAGGTACTTCGTTTACGTCATTGTATGGCTTTTCCACATAAGTAATGCTGCCGATGCCGGGGCCGCCAAAACCAGGGTTGCCGCTGGCCGATCCGTTATTTACGTAGACGATAGAGTTGTAGATGTAAGTAAAAGCCAGGTCCCAATCTTTGCTCTTCAGGTATTTCGCTGAATCGGCGGCGTTATTCAGCCAGATCTGCTTTTTGTCTTTAAAATTGAAAAGAAAAGTGCGGAAATCTCTTTTGGTCTTGCCATCAACGCCGTCTCCGACAGAAGCTCCGGTATCGCCTGCCAGATCGGTGACCACTGTACTTCTCTGGTCTTCAAGCTGTGGTACTTCTTGTTTCTTGGTGCACGATAAGCAAAACAGCAAACCGATAAATGGCTTTAATATATTTTTATTGATGTGGTTCATCTATTTATTTTTATGTTTAGCTGGCTTTTGATAATTGAAAATGAACATGCGCGTGTCTTTTTAGTCTTTATAAAGCCGCCAGGTTAATCCGGCGACGAGGGTTCTGCCTGTTTGTCCGGGCATCAGGGGATCTGTATAATTAAAAAGGTTTTCTCCGCTTAAGATCACGCTCAGCCTATCCTTCATCAATCGTTTTTCTACCGAGGAATACACCAATACAAAGCCCCTTACAAAAATGTCATACTGGTCCAGGAACTGGTTATTGTTGTCATCGCCCCAGCCGTATTTACTGCGGTAGTTGGCCCGCATTGATACCGTCATATTCCAGGGAGCCCGATACGTGAAATTCGCATTGAGCATATGGCGGGAACGGTTTTCAAGACCGATATAATCGCTTTTAACCGAATTGCGGGTTTCTCCGGTATTGCTGTTCCTGATCTTATTATAAGGATATTCGCCCTGTTCAATCTGTTCGGTTATCCCTTTATCTTTTACAATCAGGTACTGGTAACCAAAGTTGGCGGTCAGATCCTTTACCAGGTTTAGGGAGGCAGACCATTCAAAACCCTTGTTGATCGAATTGGCCAGATTCTGATAGGTAAAGATTTGCTGCCCGTTTGTTTTGGTCCCGATTTGAATAAAGTTGATGAAATCGTAGAGGCGGTGGTAGAAAACTGAGGCTTCTATTTTAATGTTTTTTGTTGGATTGTATACCAGGTCTGCATGATAAGAATTGGAACGCTCTGGTTTCAGCGTAGCTGGCAGTTGATTGACCAGGTATTCCCTTATTTCGCTGATCTCTCCCGTATTCTGGAGCTGTTGCAGGGCTTCTGCAATAATATCTGCGCCAATTACGGTATAACCCTGCGTGATATTGGTAAAGATCTGGAAGCGCTTTTTAAAATCCGGTGCGATAAATCCTGTGCCAAAGCCAGCCTTAAAAAGCAAGACTGGCAATATCTTGTATTGCAAGCCCAGGCTTGGATTTGGTCTGCCGCCAAAACTGCTGGTATAATCATATCGCAGACCGCCAACGGCACTCCATTTAGGGTCAATGTTCCAATCGCCCTGGAGATAGCCAAAGGCGTTATACAGTGCATTGCCAGAATAATTGTCCATATTCTGCATACTGCCCCCAAAGCCGCCGGTAAATTTTAGGCTGCTGTTGATTTGAAAAGCAAGCTGCTGTTCCAGGCGATGTGTATGCTCTTCAAATTTATTCTCTGCGAGGGTTTCTCCTGTATTGTCCCGCCTTACATCCATGTTGGTTGCATAACTGGTAAAATAATAGCTGGTCAGGCTTCTCAGGTTATTTTGAAAGTTCTTTTTAAAGTTCAGGGTGAGGTTCAGATCTTCATCATTAAGCAGATTGATATTGGTATTGCTGATGCCTGAACTTTCAAAGTTTTGCTGCATTTCTGAACTTCGTTTATTATACCTTGCCTGAAAGCCCATATTGGTGCTGCGGCCGGTCTGGTATTTTATGCGGGCCTGTCCGCTATAGTTTTGATAAGGAGGAATCGTCTGGCTATTCTTTAAATAGGTTTTATTGGTATTGTACCCGTCTGTACCATAATAGTTTGCAGACAATAAAGCGGAGCCTCTTTGTCCGTCAAACGGGGTTTCGGCTTCGAGAGTTCCGTCGACCAGGTTTCTGCTGCCATAAAACAGTGCGGCACGTGCCTGCTGCTGAACTGCACCGTGTTTTGTAATGATATTGATGGCACCACCTAAAGCCTCACTGCCGTAGAGACAACTTGTTGCTCCTTTGATGAGCTCAATGCGTTCAATATTATTTACGCTGATCCTTGAAAGGTCAAGATTGCCGTTATTACGGCCTACCATTGGTTGTCCGTCGACCAGTACCATGACGTACTGGGAACTGAATCCCTGCATTTGTATGCCTGTTGCCCTGCTTCCGCTGCCAATATCATTCACGATCGCGATACCTGTCTGCTCTTTTAATACTTCATCTAGCCTGCGGCTTCCCATTAGCTCTATCTGGCGGCGTGTAATTACCGTAACCGGCATTGCACCACGCTCAGGATCGATAAGATTGTCAGGATTGCCGCGTTTTTCTGAAATGTTAACCTCTTCCAGGTCTGATTTTCCTTCCTTGAGGGTGATGTTAAAGAAACTGGTCTTTCCTGCTTCTAAGGTAAAGCTGGTCTTGTAGTTTTCATATCCAACGGAACTGGCAGTAAGGCTGTACTTTCCTTCCAGCAGACCTGCCAACTCAAATTCGCCCTTTTCATTGGTTCGTGTAAAATGCCGGTCAGGTTCTATCCGGATGGTAGCCGCATTTACAGGGGTGCCATTTTCAGTTTTCAGCATACCTTTTATATTGCCCCGGATCTGGGCATTTATTGTTGCAGGCAGGGATATGGACAGCGTCAGGAGCATAATGCATTTGATCTCTATCTGGATGAGTTTCCTTTTCTTATTTTTATTCATTCTAAATAACAGGACAAATGTTGATATATTTTGCAACAACTAGCTTACTGTATTGGGATTATTTCATACGCATCAGGGATTATTTCATATCCAATTGGGATAAAATGGACCTGTAGTTTTCGGACAGAAATAAGGAAATGGCCCCTGCAAAGCTCTTGTTGAACGATAACTGATATTTTTCCCTGTTGCTCCCGATTGCGTATGTCGATTTTCACCGCTTGTATTTGGCAGGTTTAAAACCTTTTTTTGCGGTCAGTATGCGATTAAACAATTCTCTGCCGGCATTGCTGGTATTTAAGGTCTTAATGCTTTTCATGTTGCCGGGCTATACCGCTCCAAAGCGGATCATTACTTTAAGCGGTGCCATTACCGAAACGGTTGATGCGCTTGGATTTGGCAAACAGATCGTGGCAGTTGATGTGACCAGCACCTTCCCTGAATACATTAAACGTTTGCCCAGGGTAAGCCGCAACCGCTCTGTTTCTGCCGAAGGGCTGATCTCCTTTTCTCCTGACCTGGTGATCGCTCCGGAAGGGGATATTTCTTTTGAAATCCAGTCGCAACTGAAAACATACGGCATTAAACTGATCCTGATACGGCAGGAATATTCCCCAAAAGGAGCTGCAGCGCTCATCCGTAAGGTCGCAGCTGTACTGGGCGTAGCTTCCAAAGGAGAATTACTGGCTCAGCAGACCCTGTCCAGGGTGAATGACGCACTTGCCAGGGTCAGGCAAAGTACCCGGCAGCCAAAAGTATTGTTCATTTATGCCAGGGGTTCCGGTACAATGAGCGTGGCAGGCAAAGGCAGTAATATGGATGCCATTATTAAACTCGCGGGAGGGCGTAATGCTGTCAACGATTTTGATGATTTTAAACCATATACTTCAGAAGCTTTGGTCAAGGCCAATCCTGATGTGATCCTGATGTTTGATTTTGGTCTGAGCAGCCTGGGTGGTAAAGAAGAGATGCTTGCCATGCCAGGGATCAAGCTCACTAATGCCGGGAAGCATCAGCGTATCGTCACGATGGACGGACAACTGCTGATCAGTTTTAGCAGCCGCCTGGACCAAGCCATTTTACAGCTGCATGCATTATTGATGAACTGAGTACGGGCCGGATGAAAGAGAGACTGATATATGTTGTTCTTATTATAGGCTTGCTGATTGCCGTTGCTTTTTCGCTGGGTTTGGGGGCGGTGAAGATTCCTGTTGGAGATGTTATCCTCATCTTACTTAAAAAACTGAGATTTTATACCGGGCGACAATTAGATCCGCAATACGAGGGCGTGATCAGCATTGTGCGTTTGCCAAGAGTATTGCTGGGGGTCATGGTTGGAGCAGCATTAGGCGTTTCAGGTGCAGCCATACAGGGGATCTTCCGTAACGCCCTGGCCGAGCCTGGTTTAATTGGTATTTCTTCCGGCGCCTCACTCATGGCGGTGCTGATCATCGCACTGGAGGTCCCGGTACTGGCCGGATTGAGTAAAGTGCTGGGATACTACCTGATTGCCTTTGGCGCCTTTGCAGGTGCCGCACTGGCAGCATGGATCGTGTATCAATATGCGAAAAGCGAAGGCAAAGCCAGTATCGCCACCATGCTGCTGGCAGGAATTGCCATTAATGCAATGGCAGGGGCACTGACCGGACTGGTCACTTATATGGCAGATGAACAACAGCTCCGGACCATTACCTTCTGGATGCTGGGAAGTTTGGGCGGAGCAACCTGGGACAAAGTCGTCAGTCTTGTCCCTTTTGTGCTGATCCCGCTTGTGTTGCTGCCGTTTTTAAGCAAGGGGCTCAATGCTTTTTCCCTTGGGGAAAGAGAGGCCGACCAACTTGGGATGCGTACGGATAAGATTAAGCTTCAGGTAGTTCTGCTGTCAACAATGGCAGTGGGATCCTCTGTGGCCGTATCGGGCATCATCGGTTTTGTCGGCCTTTTAGTGCCTCACATGGTCAGGCTGATCGGTGGCATGGACAACCATTATGTACTTCCGGCATCGGCCATATCAGGCGCATTAATGCTTACGCTTGCAGATATGCTTTCCAGGACCCTCATTGCGCCTATTGAACTCCCTATCGGAGTAATCACTGCACTATTGGGAACACCGGTGTTTTTATACATACTCAAAAGAGATCAGAAAAAAATAGCCCGGTAATTATATAAAGCGAATATGTTGACAGCAGAAACCATCACTTTTGAAATTAATAACAGGAAACTGGTGAAAGACGTTACTTTCAACCTTTGCCCTGGGGAAATGATCGCTGTACTGGGTGCCAATGGCGCAGGTAAGTCTACTATGTTGAAAATGCTCAGTGGAGAGCTAAAACCCACCAGCGGTTCGGTGTCACTTAACGGGAAAGCACTTAGTAGTTACAGACCGGAGGTGCTGGCCCGTAAACGTGCAGTGATGAACCAGCAAAATTCGGTGAACATGGATTTCCTCTGCAGCCAGATCGTATTAATGGGGCGCTACCCACATTATAAAAATAAACCTGCGGCAGCTGATCTCAGAATAGTAACGGAAACTTTGGAGGTTTGTGGGGTAGGGCACCTGGCTGAAAGAGCATACTTCACCCTGTCAGGCGGAGAACAACAACGGGTACAGCTTGCCCGCGTGCTGGCCCAGGTATGGGACCAGCCCGGCGCATTGATCCTGATGGATGAACCAGTTGCCAGTATGGATTTGCAATATCAGCAGCAGACCCTGGCTATTTTAAAAGCGTTGAGCCGGAAGAATTTTATGGTGATCGCCATCCTGCATGAGATCAACCTGGCCGCTCAGTATGCTGACAGGATCATCATGCTTAAGAACGGCAGGAAATGGCAGGATGGCAGCCCCGTTGAGGTATTAAAGCCCAATCACATCTATACTGTATTCAATGTGGAGACCGAGGTACATATACATCCTGCCACGCTCAACACAAATGTGATCATTGGCGAGGTCAGTCTTGATGCCGTCAATTTTAATTCCTTTGTGACAGGAGGCCTTCAGACCATTAACGGATAACTACTTTGCTCGGCGGTATGCCGTAGTATTTCTTAAAGGCACTGCTAAAACCTGGAGGGTGTTTAAAACCGATCAGGGAAGCAATTTCATAGACATTGTTTTCACCTTCCATCAGCAACGCTTTAGCCCTTTCCATTCGCAACCGGGTAATGTAATCATACACGGTCGTGCCTACATATTCTTTAAAGGCCCTTTTAAGCTTGAATTCGTTCAGGGAGATCTCCCGGCTCAGTTCTTTCAGTGTTGGCGGATTGGTAAAACGGTCATTGAGTATGGTCCTGGCATGTTCAACCTTATTGACATCAATATCCCTCAATACCATTTTATGGGACGTATCCCTGTCACCCATCTGTTCCATCTGATACATAAGTAGTTCCAGTATGCGTGATTCGGTATGCAGTTTTTTAAGCTCGCCCTGTTGCCGGCATTCTACCAGGTCATGGATCACCCGTCGCATTTCCGTGGTTACTGCAAAGTCCTGGGTCGAAAACGATGTGTAAGTGCCTTTTTCAATATCATGGACAAATTCCTCGTGGAGCCGGGAGTTCTTGTCGATCAGCTGAAAGTAATAAGCTTTGGATAATACCATCAGGAAATAAGTATATTGGGTTCCGGCAGCTACCTCATAATCTTCTACGGTAGAGGGGATGTACCGGATATTGTGACGACTGTTGGAATAACCCCGGCCCTGAACCTTTTTGTCGGAGTTGGTATAAAAAATGAACTGGCTGGCAATGGTTTCCCCGATCACTTCGGTATGAATGCGGCTGGAACGTTCAAAATTCATTTCGGAATGCATCAAAAACATGCCCCCGGTGGTCAACTGGTAATTCGCCATCTGCACCGGAAAGCGCTGAATGGCCACCTTTTTCTCACTCAGAGGGCTGCTGGCCTGGTAAATCTCGGGCAGTTCCTCGATAAAAAGCCACTCATTCAACCCTTCAATTTTACTTTTTACAATCATTAGCGGATAGATTACATGGCAAATATATATTATTTATATCGATTCTAAATAGAGGTTTGGAATATTTTCCTGCACTGCAAGGTTCTCTTACCTCGCCTTTATTTTATAAATCTGTTGCCAGGTCTTATAAGTCAGGTTCATACAGCAAGTCTGATAAGGAATAGGCCACTGGAAAATGAGGTTGAAAAAGAATTCTATTTAACTTCTATTTCTAATTCGAGCATTTTTAACCGCTAATCTTGGTTTGCTTTTCATATTCTTAGTATTAATATTTCATTTGTATTTAAATTTTTTTAACTTCTCCTTTTATAAGCCCTCTCTAGTTTTGTTTCTGCTCTATCCAGGAATGTGTCCAATATTAGAATAAGATTGTGCTAAAATGCTATTTATAGCCTCTAAAATGTACCTGGCACAATTGTAAGTTGGGAGAAGAATGGTAGTTTGGGGAGATAAAGATAATATTACTAGGAATGGTAGTAAGCTATAAGAATTGTAAGGCCTGCTGATCAATACTGGAATTGATAAATCTGTTCTTCTCGTTTCCTTTTATGAATTGCGGTATAGCTGGATATCACGCTTGGATTGTTAGGATAATATGAATTTAACTGATCAATTAACTCAAATCCCTTTTTTGGCTTGCGGACCGTGACAAATAAAAAAGCATAGTTAATCACTTCTGAGATTTGTTCTGAATTCATCTTTTTTTCAACTATAATATTTAATCCTTCCAGATACTTTTCTAAAATAGCGTAATCCTTATTTGACATGGTTGTGTCTCCAGCTCGTTCATAAAAAACACCTCTTTTAAGCCGCATATCCATATCATCATCATGCATATTAAGCCATGAATTGCAAACGTTTATTAGCTTGCCAAAGTATTCAGGGGCTCTTTCAAAGGGACGTACATTCTTCGATGCTACGATGCAATTAATTAAGTTTATATAAGATAGCTTATAATTTGTATCTAATTGGATTGCTTGCCGCAAGTCTTTCTCAACTTTTGGCAAACTATCTTTTAGTTCTTTTTTTCCACTGCTTATCTTAAAGAAAATATTGACTGCATTATTATTTATAGCAATCACTTCTGCATTCGAAGTTTTATAATTGTAATCGTATTTACTTTGGCCGCATGCGGAAACGCATATAAATAAAAGAAAATTAAAAATATAGATAGCAGTCTTTTGATTTAAACTATTCATTTATTGTTACTTATATTAAGTGGGATTATGCAGAACCAAACCTACCGTGTGAGAGCTATTACTATAATAATAATTACCATTGTTTTGAACCGCACCAGTATGAATCTCAAACGTTGCCACACCCTCCCCATTGAAGCTAGAGGGCATTGTAAATGTACCATTTACAGGAATAGTGCCTGTCTCGTATACGACATCATTGTTCGGATCATCCCTAGCATCATTTAATTGAAAAGAGCCGACAATTGAACCATTTACTAAGACGTCAACATTTCCGGTTGCATTTTTTTGTGTTCCCGAAGGGATTCGAACCCCCATCATCAGAACCGGAATCTGACATTCTATCCATTGAACTACGGAAACAAGGTCGACAAAGATATAAATTAGATTGGAAAATCGGAAGAAGATATAGCCAGCAATCAAATAATAAATTAAGCAAATAATAGGTGCTGCTATATTAAGCTACCGTTATCAATACCGCGGATAACTACAGTAAATGCAGAAAAACTTAACACTGAGTTTAAATACTGTATATAAGGGATGTTATTATCTTTATGAATTCAGAAAATTGAAATGTATTGGTACGAAGACGAAGTGAGACGGCTTGAAAGGGACCGTTTAAAGATAGCAGATCCGGACGTTGTATTTTATGGAAGCTCATCTATACGCATGTGGAATACTCTGGAAGAAGACTTCCCCGAAATAAAGCCGGTCAATCTCGGTTTTGGCGGTTCAACGCTCGCAGCCTGCGTATGGTTCTTTGAGAGGATCATGATGTATTATGAGCCTAAAGCCATTATCGTCTATGCGGGGGACAATGATCTTGGTGATGGCCGAAACTCTGAAGAAATATTTATCTTCTACCAGATGCTTGCCACCAAGATCGCGAACCGTTTCGGAGATGAATTATCTTGTTATTTTATCTCCATAAAACCAAGTCTCAGCAGATGGCATATGGTAGACCGTCTCCGGTATACCAACAATTTGATAGAGAGTGAGATCATTAAGTGCAATAATAACTGGAAATTCATCGATGTCTTTAAGCGCATGCTTGACCGGTCCGGTAACCCTGAAGGAAAATATTTTTCTCAGGATGGCCTGCACCTGAGCACGGAAGGATACAGATTGTGGAAGGAAGTGGTCCGTTCAAAATTGTGCTACAATCATTAACCATTACTTAATTTACAGGTAATACTTAACTGGGATATTTCCACCATTAGCTTCCTGCCACAGATGAACAGAGAATACCACAAATGGTTTAGCCCCGTCCTGAGGCGGGACATGGAACTTTTAATATTTGGACATGCCGGAAAGGCGGTACTTTTCTTTCCAACACGTATGGCCAGATTTTACGATTATGAAAATTGGGGGATTGTTGATTCATTAAAATATCGAATAAACCGGGGAGAGCTTCAGCTTTTCTGTGTCGACAGCATAGACGGCGAAAGTTTTTATAACCAGCAGGTACATCCCTCCGTAAGGATCGCACGGCATTTGCAATATGAGGAATATCTGCTCAAAGAGGTTGTCCCGCTTGTAAACATAAAAAATAAAAGTGGCTATATGGAGTCAGCAGGCTGCAGCATGGGTGCTTATCATGCCATCAATATTGCGCTCAAACATCCCTGGACCTTTAAAAAAGCTGTAGGCATCAGCGGAAGATATGACCTGACCTGCAACCACCATGATTTTAGAGACCTGTTTGACGGTTACCACGATGAACGCGTCTACTTTAATATGCCCAGCCAATACATGGCCAACCTGACCGATGAGCACATACTCGCGGCGATCAGGAAGCTGGATCTGATCTTTGCCATTGGCCGTACAGACCCCTTTTTGCCGGTCAATAAAGAATTCAGCCAGTTGCTGTGGGACAAGAATATTCCAAACGAGCTTTATCTTTGGGAAAGCAATGCTCACAGACCAAGATACTGGCGCCAAATGGCACCGCTGTATCTTTAGTCTCCGCTGCAACCGGCGCTGACCGATGCGGACCAGATAATACCGTTCAAGCACGGCATCTCGTGTCTTAAAGTTCAGGAACTGAAGTTTCAGCCTTGTGATCCGGTAATGGGCAAGCTCTTTTAAAACGGCAACATGAAAGTTTTTCCTGAGTTTTTGCAGTTCAGATTCTGGTGTATAGACCACCCGCATTTTGTCTGACAAGGTTTTTTCTAATACATTCTGATCCGGAAAATACCGGACAATACCCGGAGCATAAAAACCAAAAGCAAAGGCGTTCGCATCAGACAATACCCCTGGTTCTGCCATAGGATAGTTTTCTTTAAGCCATTTGCCCGCCAGCATCCCGGCCTGGTATTTCAGCAATGCAGGATAAAAGAAGAGATACAGAAAAATCATCAGGCCAGTAGCCAGCAGGGTTCCTCTGGCGAGCAAGGTTACTATAGAAGGTCTTTTAAACAGCAGAAAAGCGGTCGCTGTCAGGAATAGCAGGATACCAGCGAAAAAATATTCATAAGGAAACCGGAACAGCAATGTGATAGCAATAAGCAGCACTGCAACCAGTATAAAGATTCCATTCTGTATGCGGGAAAAGATTCTTAAAGCATTTTCTTTCATACTTATCAGGAAAAGTGCAGTAATGATGGCAAACTGAGGAAAAAGAATGACAAGGTAATGTGGCAACTGAAATCTTGAAAAAGAAAAGATCAGGAAAGTTACTGCTGCTGATGACCACACAATGATACTTTCTGCCGGCTGTCCATCCCGGTATTTCTTCTTAAAAAGACTGGCAACAGCCGTATAGAACAGCACAGACCAGGGAAGCAATGCCCATAAAGCTGTATGCAGGAAAAAAGACACATCCCCCTTTCCTTTGATCGGCCCATTGTTAAAAAAGCGCCCGAACTGTCCGTCCCAAAAAAAGAACCGGATACCCGAAACTCCGGTCTCACCAAACACCACCTTTTCAGGATGCAGATCAAACTGGCTATGTAAAGCATAAAGTTCAGGAACAATAAAGATCAGGATGAGCAAAGCAGCCAGCCACCATCTCGGCCGGGATAGCTGCCGGTATTGTTTGATAAATATCCAGTAAATGACAAAGCCGGCAATAATGGGTGCAATTACAAAAATTCCTTTAGACATAACAGCCGCCGCCGCAAACAAAGAACCGGCTGCAATGTGAAGGAAGGAGCCATCCTGTGCTTTATAATAATGATAAATGGCTGCCATGATAAATGCGCAGAGATAGCCCTCCGCCCGTACATCAAAGTTGGAGACCAGCAAGTGGAGGAAACTTAAAAAAATGACCACGCTGATCAGGGCTGTCCGCTTATTATAAAGGATATTTGCAAACATATAGAGATACCATGCACCAGCAAATACGGCAATTAGAGACGGCAGTTTATAAGCAAAAGCAGAAATACCGAATACTTTAAACGAAAAAGCTGAGATCCAGAACACAAGATGAGGTTTGTCCAACCAATCTGCACCATTTACATAGAGGTTGATCCAGTCATTGTTCAGCACCATACGTTTGGCTATACCTGCATACAATGCGCCGTCAGGTTCCATCACCTCACTGAAAACAGCAGCGCAGCTCATTGTACAGAGCAAAGCAATAAGAAAAATAAATATCTTGTTTTCAGATAGTTTCATTTGAAGAATACATCAGGTAATTCAAAATGTTTTGAATCACAAGATAATCCCCGGGTGAAACCAGTAAATTAAGAATATGTTAAATCTGGATTTTTTCCACTGGTTCGGATCGCTTTAATCCACGCAGGAGCTGAATTAATATAAAATTATTGCAGTTAAAATCAGGTTTTTGAAAATAAAAAAGCACTTTTGCAACCATAAGATAAAAGGTATCATGTAAAAGAAACGGGGTGATATATGGAAGAAATGATTGTTGACGAAATAGTAAAGCTGCTGGAGCTTGAAGACGATGCACAATTAAAGATTTATCTTGATGACCTCAATATATCAGATGTTGAGCATCTGATAGACGAGCTTCCCGAACATGCCGTAAAATTTATAGATACTTTGTCGATCAAAAGGGCAGTAAATGTATTTCGCATACTGGATTTCCCGACACAGGAGCGGATACTCAAGAAACTGCCGGGAGATAAGCTGGCAGAACTCATCAACCTGCTGCCGCCGGACGACCGCACAGCTCTTTTCAGTGAGCTGAAGGGCGATGCGGTAGCCAAACTGATCATTTTATTGCCTGCAAAGGACAGGGTAGAGGCACTCTCCTTGCTGGGATATGAAGAAGACAGTATCGGCCGGTTGATGACGCCGGACTATGTAGCTGTAAAAAAGGACTGGACAGTAAACCGGGTGCTTGCCCATATCCGCAGGTATGGAAAAAATTCAGAAACCATTGATGTAATTTATGTGACAGACAAGGACGGAGTCCTGCTGGACGATATCCGGATCAGGGAGATCCTGCTGGCAGATCCCGAAGCGAAGATCGGAGAACTCACCGACCAGCGGCTGATCGCACTGAAAGCAGATGACCCCCAGGAAGAAGCGATCAATGTATTCAGGATGAATAACAGGGTAGCTTTACCGGTCGTTGATGACAATCATGTGTTGCTGGGCATTGTAACGGTAGACGACATTCTTTGGATTGCCAATGAAGAATACACTGAAGACATGCATAAAATCGGGGGAACTGAAGCGCTGGACGAACCCTATCTGGATATGCCCATCTTAAAGCTGGTGAAAAAACGGGCCAGCTGGTTGATCGTACTTTTCTTAGGTGAAATGTTGACGGCTACGGCTATGCAGCATTTTGAAATTGAGCTCCAAAAAGCCATTGTGCTTTCCCTCTTTATTCCATTGATCATGAGCAGCGGCGGGAACAGCGGATCACAGGCTTCAACACTGATCATTCAAGCGATGGCTCTTGGTGAAATTACCATTGAAGAATGGTGGAAGGTCATGCGGCGTGAAATCATCTCAGGGATGATGCTGGGAATGATATTGGGCAGCATTGGGTTTCTCAGGATCATATTATGGCAGAACCTGGAGATCTATAATTATGGCGAGCACTGGTTTTTAATTGCGCTGACGATATTCTTTACGCTTTTAGGAATAGTCTTGTGGGGTAGTCTGATCGGCTCTATGATGCCTATTATCATGAAAAAACTAAATCTTGACCCGGCAACATCCTCGGCACCATTTGTGGCGACAATGGTAGACGTAACCGGTATTGTCATTTATTTTAGTTTTGCCGTACTGATCCTGAAGGGAGTGTTGTTGTAAAATCCCGTTGCGGTGTGCATTATACGTTGAAGCGGAAGTGCATGATGTCCCCGTCTTCCACTATATAAGTCTTGCCTTCAACACCAAGCTTTCCCGCTTCCTTGCAGGCATTCTCCGATCCCAGCGTTACAAAATCGTTGTATTTGATCACCTCAGCGCGAATGAACCCTTTCTCAAAATCGGTATGGATCACGCCGGCGGCCTGGGGCGCGGTAAAGCCCTTTGTAATGGTCCATGCCCTTACCTCTTGTACACCAGCGGTAAAATAAGTATATAGGTCAAGCAACCTGTATGCCGCCCGGATCAGTTTGTTTACGCCAGACTCTGTCAGGCCAAGGTCAGCAAGGAATTCCTGGCGTTCTTCATAACTTTCCAGTTCGGCAATCTCTGATTCAATTTTTGCAGAAATGATCAGTACCTCTGCATTGTCATCCTTTACAGCTGCTTTCACCCGGTCTACATAATCGTTTCCATTGATCACCGACCCTTCGTCCACATTGCAAACATACATGACAGGTTTTTGTGTCAGCAGGCCAAGATCCTGGATAAACTCAAAATCTTCCGGAGAAACCGCCGCCGAGCGGACAGATCTGCCGCTTTCCAGATGCGTCTTCACAACACTTAGGATATCAAAGGTCCTTTTCGCGTCTTTGTCGGTCTTAGCCATTTTTTCCACTTTCTGGATGCGCTTGGTCACGGTGTCCAGATCCTTGAGCTGCAGCTCGGTATCAATGATCTCCTTATCGCGGATGGGGTCAACAGATCCGTCCACGTGGATCACGTTGCCGTCATCAAAACAGCGCAGTACATGAATAATGGCATTGGTAGCCCTGATGTTTCCCAGAAACTGGTTGCCGAGACCCTCACCGGTAGAAGCGCCCTTGACCAATCCGGCAATATCTACAATCTCAATGGTATTTGGAACAACCCGGTTTGGTTTGACCAGTTCCTCCAGCTTTGTAAGCCGGTCGTCGGGTACGGTAATCACCCCGACATTTGGTTCGATCGTACAAAAAGGGAAGTTGGCAGCCTGAGCCTTCGCGTTGGATAAACAGTTAAATAGCGTAGATTTCCCCACATTTGGTAAACCAACTATACCACATTGTAATGCCATGGAATGTTTTTTTTGGATTAGGCCGCAAAGGTATCAATTTTTTAAAAATATTCTTTATGTTTAAGTCTGCTTAAACTCAAGAACAAACCAGATATGGAACATCAAGAAGAAACCACACAGCCGGAACTGATCATTACTGAAGACATCCGCAGTTATATTTATGATACCTCTAAATGGGCCCGGTTCCTGTCTATCGTGGGGATGGTCATGGCAGGATTGACAGCATTGGCCGCCTTTGCAACAACAGCCATGATCGCTTCGATGAATGCCGTGGTCGGTGAAGCGGCAAACCCCTATGCAAAAATGGGCAGCGGCCTGCTGACCTTTATTATGCTGCTTGTGGCATTATTGTATTTTTATCCAAGCTTGTTACTGTTCAAATACAGCAGCAGCGCAAAAAGTGCTGTGCTGTATGGTGACCAGGCAAGTTTGACCGGGGCAATGTCCAAGATGAAATCCTTTTTTAAATTCTGGGGCATACTCACCATTTTCATCATCTGCTGTTATTTTCTTGCCATTATATTTGGCATAGTTGTCGGCCTGAGCGCCGGTGCTGTATCCTGATCCAGTATCATTCCCGACCAATCACAAACCTTGCCATGAAATTCAACCGACATTTCTCTGCAATCGCTCTTATCCTGCTCTTTTTTGTCGTGCCCGGCTTTACACAACCAACTGTGCCGGCTCCAAAACCTTATGGAGCAGTACCCAATAAGCACCAGTATGCCTGGCAGCAAATGGAATACTATATGTTCATCCATTTTGGTCCCAATACTTTTACGGACAAAGAATGGGGACATGGCGATGAAGATCCCAAAGTATTCAATCCAACAAAGCTGGACGCACGCCAGTGGGCACGTACGGCCAAAGCAGCAGGAATGAAAGCCATCATCATTACCGCCAAGCACCACGATGGATTTTGTTTGTTTCCAAGTAAATTCAGTACACATACCGTCAGGGAAAGTGCCTGGAAGAATGGCAAAGGCGATGTGCTGAAAGAACTGTCTGCTGCCTGCAAGGAATATGGATTAAAATTTGGCGTGTATCTTTCTCCCTGGGACAGGAACCACCCGGCTTATGGGACCGAAAAGTATAACGAGGTATTTGCCAATACCCTTAATGAGGTACATACCCAGTACGGGTCTATATTTGAACAATGGTTTGACGGGGCCAAAGGCGAGAATGAAAAGAACCAGGATTATGATTTTGCAAAATTCAACAGTATCGTACGTAAAAACAATCCCCAGGCTGTGATCTTCAGCGATATCGGCCCTGATGCCAGATGGATGGGCAATGAAAGCGGGATAGCCGGAGAAACCAACTGGTCTACGCTCAATACAGACGGCTTTGGCGTAGGAGCCAAAGCACCCGCGGCCAAAGTGCTCAATACCGGAAATGAAAACGGAAAATACTGGATTCCCGCAGAAGTCGATGTTTCGATCAGGCCGGGCTGGTTTTATAGTGCTTCCACAGACGATAAGGTCAAAACATTGAAGCAATTGGAATCGATCTATAATACTTCTGTAGGCCGCAATGGTAATTTACTGCTCAACGTCCCGGTAAACCGAGAAGGATTGATCCATCCCAATGACTCTACCCGGCTGATGGAGCTTAGAAGGTACCTGGATGCCGCTTATCAGACCGACCTGGCCAGGGGCAAAAAGGTAACCGCCACCAATACAAGAGGCAATGCAAAGGCTTATGCTACACAAAACCTGACCGACGGCAAACCTGATACTTACTGGGCAACGGATGATCAGGTGACCACCGGATCAGTTACCATAGACCTCGGTCAGAAAATGGAATTTAACCGCATCGTGCTGCAGGAAAATATCCTGCTGGGACAACGCATCAAATCGTTCTCTGTAGAATATTGGGACGGCAGTGCCTTCCAGCCTTTGGAAAAGCAGACCACGATCGGGCACAAGCGCATCCTGGTCGTGCCAAATACCAGTGCCAGCAAGATCCGCATCAATATTCTGGAATCCAATGCCTGTCCTGTACTTTCCGAGGTCGGGCTGTACAAAGCGCCGAGATTGCCCGATTAAAAGTTCCTGATAAGCAGAATTGCGTAAAATTCCCTGACTAACCAGGCTTTATGTTAAAATTTGTTAAACGTATAGTGTATTTTATACACTATGATATAATAATTCATATATTTGCTGCGTTAGTATTTCAAAAGATAAAAACAGATCACATCTCAGGATGTATCTTCAAGAAAAACCGTTCATACAGGTTTATATTTGGTTAGAATAGGGTGGTGTCTGGATAGAACGACCCTTTTCTTTTTTATGAGGTTTTCCATCCACGATAGCTTTTTGATTTCAAACATGCCACGATTAAATGATCAAAATGATATAGGAGGCTATGTTTATGACAATAACTGCTGCCAAAAGTCCTGCATAAAAATCTTTGTTCTTCTGGAAAATGAGGTTCAGGGTTGTAATGATTATCATGACTATAGCAAGCAGGATCGCGAATATCGCACCAAACATTGCACCTTCACTCCTGTAATCACTATGATGTTCTGGTGCGGGATTCGACGTAATATTAATCTGTATCATGCAGACCAAAATCCAGGGCAATGTTGTAATAAAAAAAGCTCCGAGAGAAAACGGATAGGTTCTTAATGCCTTAAATATTCTTTTGACTACTTTCATCATAACAATTAATGCAGGATGAAAGAAAAGGTGACCCGTTAAATTTTTAATCATCTTTGAAGAGTTGTTCTACCTTACAGAGATTACCAATGGCTGTAGCTGCCGCATAATCCATTATGGCTTTGATCTTATTGTGTTCCTTTTTATATTCATAAACGTCTTTTCGCCAGGTTTTGTAATTTGAACTGTTTAATTGGTCCACAATTATAGAGATGTTGTGATGATCAGCCATGGTTGTATGCCAGATTCCATTTGGGATGAAGATTACTTCGCCTGCTTTCAATGTTGCTCTTATCGGTGTCGCTTTTTTAAATTCTGGATATTTTTCATAATCAGGTCTGGAGATATCGATTGGGGAACGTGAAGCCATAATACCTGATTTTCCTGGATACATTAACTTTTCCTGATCTCTTGGAAAAACAATTACATCCTTTTCCCCATATAACTGCATTAGCCAGGCATGAACATCATAGCTATCTTTGTGAATCGAATAGCGATTGCCGGGACCTCCAATGAAAAGATCAATGCTATGGCTCATCTTATGCTTGGGAAATATGCGGCTATTGAACCAGTTGGGCTTGATGAGGTTAAGGTCCAGAGGTGACATGTCTTCAAAAATCTCCGGCAATTGGGTAAGCAGATTAAATTTAATAGGATAGGGTGCTGGATTTTCTTTGGTACTCTTTGCCGCAATATCAAGTATCTCGGCCATAGTATATTTCCGGTTTTCATGATAGGTTTCGCGTGTACCAAATCTTTCCCTGAAGTAATCGGGAGTGAACATGAGATTTGATTTCCAAGCCATCGTAGCATTCTCAAGAATCACGGGGATTCCCGGCTTTTGATAACTATCAATAAATTCTTTATAGGAGATGTCTGATCTCCGGTCAATTCCTGTCATTCTTTCGTTTATTTTATTTGTAAATTCCCAATTACTTTTTAAACATTTCCGTTTGTTGGATCCTGACGAAAGACTACTTCTTAGGTATTATGGCTCTTCCGATCCAAGAATAAGTTGTTGTTAAAGCGAAGTTCTATTTAAAATTGCTTTTACAGATTGTTCACGCACATCTCCCGGTACACAGCTTTGCAAGTAATTGCTGAAAATTAGCAATTTACAATGATACCTCCAAGACAACCGGTCTATGGCAGGCCATTAGATCTATCTTCTAACCTGTTGAGTACTTTGGATCCTAACCGTCTGGTCAGCATACAGGGCAGAACAGAAGACCTGATTGCGGTATAAGCATCATTTTCCGAAATAAATCTGCTTTTGTACAAGCATATCTTCGTGTAAATACAATTCCTGCTGTATGTCACCAAGCGTCAATAAACACTTTACCAGTTGATTCTCATCCAGATGCTCCACGATTATCAGTTCTGCCTCACTGTGCAGACTAGCTTTCTCATTATGTTTGAACTGTTCCATAGGTGATTTGTATCTTGCTTGTTACAATTTACTGATTGTAATCAATAATTGCACCAAGCCACTGATTATTGTTTGATGATCCCGGTATTCCGCAAGCACTTCTAACGGATCCTGCTAAGAATCAATCCCTGATAAGCGGCATAACTTAAAAATATTCTTATATTTAAGTATTGTGAACGCTTAACCAAATATTGCCATGAACAGTTTCTCTCTCATCACGCTATGCCTTACTTTGATATTAGGGAGCGTACATGCTCAATCAGATACCTATCAGATTGAAGTATTGAGTAAACCGGAAAAATTACTGCCTACGGTCTCCAGAGAAGCGCTGTTTGAAAACATCGATAAGAATTTTGTTAAACTCTCCGTTGCAGATAACCTCGCAGACTTCGGAACTCATCCTGTCATCATTGGCTATCTGAAAGCGTATCAAAATCACTATCCGATCACGATCAGCCCAGATATAGCATGGCTGCTCATTTGCCAGGGATTTGCCAATCATGTTAATAATGATCCCGAAAACGTAAGATCGCAGCTGGTGAATTTTGAAGGAAAGAAAACATTGACCGTAGAACGGGACATGAAACAGCTGAAGAACCTGGCCGATTTCCAATGGGAGACAGTGTTTCCCGAATTTGCAGATCAGATCGCTGGCTTTACCGGAAAGGCATTGATTGATCATTTATCTGCTGATTTTACTACGACAACACCATCGGTCCTGGTGGCAAGCCAGATCACACTCATGGAATCTATGAAGGAGTTTTTCAACTACAAGGTCATGCTTATGGGTTGCGGTCTCCCTGAGGTAACAGTAGAGGGAAGTGTTAAAGATTGGGAGAAGATCCTTAAAAAGCTGGATTATCTGGCTGAATATGACTTGAAATGGTGGACGTCTGAACTGAAGCCCGTTATCCAGAAAATCGTTGATACAAAGAAGGGAAAGCTTGACAAACAGTTCTGGATGAATATGGTCAAATACCATAAGCTTGGCGTGTACGGCTCCTATGATGGTATCGATGGCTGGCTGCTGAAATTTTATCCTTATCTGCAGGGAGGTGCTCCGCCGGCGCCGAAAGTAATGGCAAATAAGGGACCGGCAGGTGATATAATGATACCCAATACAAGCGACCCTTCTTACAAAACCAGGACTTTATATCTGCGGCGGTCACGTTTCAGGGAAATTAAAAGTATAAATGACCTGCCTAAAGAACTCGCCAATGTGCCCTTTCTGGTTGAGGTAACCGATGGGCAGGGTATTGTTAAGCAATCTTTCAATATGGAGTTCTGGGCTGGCTTTATGGGGGTAAAGCAAGATCCGCAATCATTTAATGTAAAACCTGAAATCGGTTGGGCAGTAAATCTTAAAACAGAGCAGTAAATTATTCCTTCAGGAGCACGTCAATGTCGTGCTGCAACTGTTTGATTTGCTCTGGATTATCACTGTCATAGGCGCCTCTTAACCTCCGTTGCTGATCAACCAGCAAGAGATATCCCTGGTGAACGAAGTTTTCCCTGGTGCCGGGATCTTCAGCTACCGCAGAAATGTAACTTTTTGCTGCAATGCTGTATATTTCGTCCCTTGATCCATGTGCAAATTGCCATTTGCCACTTCCGTAGGCCCCCAGTTTTTTTGCATATTGGCGAAGCCTTGAAGGTGTATCGTATTTAAAGTCAATGCTGTGCGATAAGAACATAACTTCAGGATCATCCTTATACCGCTCAAATAATGTTTTCATTATCGCGTTCATTGCAGGACAAATCGTAGTGCAGGATGTGAAGAAGAAATTGGCTATATAGATTTTCCCGTCAAATGTTTTGTTGGTAATGGCGATGCTGTCCTGGTTCAGGAAACTGAAATGCCCGACGGGTTTCCGGCCTAATATTGGCAATGGCTGCCCGGTCTGACAGGAAATTAAACAGAGGGCCAGGAACAGTGGCCAAAGAAGTAATATCGGAGATTTCATTTAAAGATTTAGCTAAAAGTAAGCAATACTTTTTAGATGGCCCAAAGCTACCGGGCAAAGCTGTTGGGTATGGTAGAGGTAATTTCAATAGAAAAAAGTAAATTCGTTCTGTTCCTTGCCTGACAACCATCATTACATCAAAAGAATGAGCCCAATTCTGATATTTTTAAGGAAAAAACATCTGTACCTCGGTGCTGCACGGTACACACTTGGCATTGTCATGCTCCCTTATGCCATTACAAAGATATTGAAGACTCAATTTGTGTTGTCCGGCCATGCCTGGGCCCAGGCACAATCCTTTGAAACTGTGCCGGGAACAATGCTTACCTGGGCATTCCTCGGACACGCGCCCTGGTTTCAGGTATTGCTGGGCTTTCTGGAGCTGATACCTGCCTTGCTGCTTTTTTTCAGAAGGACAACTTTGCTCGGGGCAATCCTCATGCTGCCCCTTACCATCAATGTATTGCTGATCAATTATGCGTTGGAGCTTTGGGAAGGGACTAAGATCATATCCGGTATTTTGTTTTTCCTGAACCTGATCGTGTTGGCTTTTCATCATGGGGAGATCAGGTATTTGATCATGAAGATCATCGGAAGAAGCAGCCGTATCAGGTATGCCAATGTGGAAACTTCATATCTTTTTCCTCACCCGTAATTATACTTTAAACTGTATCAGATACTATCTATGCCATTAATGAGCGGTCTGCGGCGCTGGAGTCGATCTCGGAAGATCCACTTCAATGCTGGATGATCCCGGTTACATCAATCTGGTAGAGCGGGCGGTTGCGCAGCTTCCGCCGCAACAGCAAAAGGTATTCAGACTCAGGCAGCAAGGCCTGAAAAATCAGGAAATTGCTGTTCAGATAAAGATCTCTCCTGAGTCAGTTAAAAAATATCAGCAATGGGCACTCAAGCCGTGTCTGAATTTGTCAGGGCACATGCGGCTCTGTCAATATTGTTTTTGATAAAGTAGATTAAGCTAATCTAAGTAACAGTATTGCCGGATCAACCGGCAATACTGTAAGCAAAGTGTATCAGAGGGAGTTTTCACACTTAATAATTTCCCGCATTTAAGGAGCTGGGACGAAGTACGTATTTCCTGTCAATTCTGTCAAGAACGATATATAAAGAGTCCTTGCTTTCATTGAGGCCCGTTAGTATCACCCTGCTTCCGTCTGTCGTATTGTAATTCAATACCATTCTTGCCCGCCCTATATTTCGCTCAGGTCTTGCAAATTCACGGTCTCTCCGGGTAGACCACGCACTTCTGTCAATCATATGGTTTTCATCTCCGATATGGTTCCAGGCTTTGGGATTGATCCAGTTGTCTGCTTTTTCAGGTTTTTCATCCTGGTTCCGTCGTCCGCCGGTCCTGCCCAGGGCAGCCATTGCATTTTTGTCCTGCAAATAAAGAACGTGGTCAATGGTGTCGGCATAGTAGTGAAATGCACGCTGGCCACCTGCTGTGCCTGCGATCTCAAAATTACGCTGTATGTCCCTCATCGGACTTCCCCCACCGTTGGATGGGTCTACGATTACCGGCTTGTTGATCCTGAATGTCAGCGTAGTCCATTTTTCGAAAGTAGCTTCTTTCCATCTGACGCTGTCAAGGGGAGAATAGGGAAGCGGCTTTCCATTGATCCTGAATTCCGTGACATTATAATTCCCTCTCAGTGCTTTCACACCTGCGGTTGAGGGTTGCTTGTAAGGGTCATATTTGAAATTGATCACCTCGGTATAGGTCAGGATCACAAAAAATATCAGGATCGCGAGTCCTTTCAGCCCGATCCTGATATATTTATAAACGGGCTTACTGTAATTAGGATAGTAATCCTGAGGAACGGTATATTGCTCGCGGATCAACAGGTTGTAGAGCCTGGGCACATCTGCTGCTATGACGAAAGCACCAAGCAGCACAAAGTAGAATGCGTAAACGTGTACTCCGCCATCGTAGGCATAGTTGACGAAGGTGATGTCACCCAGTGCGCCGATGAGCAGAATGGCACCAAATGTTGCCGTTTTCCTAAAGAACAGTAAAGCACCTGCGGCAAGTTCGACTACTCCGCCAAATACCTGGTACCAGGGCACAATACCTACCGACAACCAGTAGATCTTCTGAGCGGTAAAATCGCCAAAATCTGTGTTGAGCAATCCTAAGGACGGAAACGGCATCTGTGTGGGGAATAGTTTTGTATAGCCGAAACCGATGATTCCTATTGCCGCCCTAAAGCGCACCACTACGGTTAGCCAGTAATAAAGCGTATTGTAAGAAGGCCGTTTCCGGTCCAGCAGCGTCCATATAAGTCCGGCCACTATTGCAATCGCCAGAGCATTGCCCCAGGAGCTGTAATCACTTATCCAGTTTCTTTTTCTGGGCAGCACATCGGGACTATTCTGTGATTCAGTGGCTTTTGTCCTGGTTCTTTTCTGATCAGCAGCTTTCCTGCCCTTCTTGTCATCCTTTTTTTTCTGCTGTGTTCCCACCTCCTGTCCTTCACCGTCACCTGCCCCTCCACGACCAGAACTGAACAACACCGGAGGTACGTTGGTGCCAAAACGGGCGATGTCATAAATATCCCGGTAATGAGGGTTCAGCCAGTCAATGGTCAGCACATTCTTGTACCAGTTGCCGCTTAGCGGGATCGACATGAGCAGAAAGAATACAAAAGCGATGCGAAAGCTGATCTTTTTAAGGAAAGACCAGGGTTTTACATCCCGGTTAAAACTATTTGTTGTGGTTTCCATAGCACATTAAAGTATAAGCCGGCCGCGACGGCCTAGTTTGATTGGATATTTTTTATTGATCCTGTGTAAGAGAACGTAGACTGAATCTTTGGCTGAATTGACACCTTTCAGTATAACTGTTGCACTGTCGGGACGTTCATAATTCAGTGTGAGCCTGTCTTCTTTATAATGACTGTTCCTGTTTCGCAGCAGCAGTACTTTTTTCCCAGTGTCGGCAGTATAAGAATAATAATGTCTCCCGCCAGAGCCTGCAAACTCATAGTTGCGCGCCTGGTCCTTGTGGCTGATCTGTTCATAATTTGCTGTATCCAGGATCACCGGCCGGTTGGACCGGATGCTGATGGTTGCCCATTTTTCAAAAACAACATCTTTCCATCTGTCCGGATCTGTTGCCGAATAGGGCAGTAGCTCACCGTTCAGCCGGAACTCGGACACATTATAAATACCGCTAATGCCCGGAAGTCCTTTTGAAGCCGGGAACTGATAGGGATCATGTTTGTGTCCCTGATAGGTTTTATACCCATACAAAATGACAAAGAAAAAGATGATCAGGGGCTTGAGCACTCTTCTCACTTTAAGTACCTGGTCAGAAAATACAGGTCTGAAAAGATTGGGATGGGTTGGTTTCCCTAAAGCCACCAGGTTGTATATGCGCTGTGCATCGTAGGCAAATACAAACATGGCCAGGGAGATGAGGTAAAAACTATATACAAATTCTCCGCCTCCATAGGCAAGGTTTGACATGAACACATTGCCGGTAAACACCAAAACGATCACTGCACCGATGGAAGCTGTTCTGCGAAAGAACAGGAGTATACCTGCAAGAAGCTCTATCCCGCCTAAGAATGACTCATATGAAGGTACAATACCCAGACTCAGAGAGAACAATTTCCAGTCGGTGAAATCGCCATAATTTGTATTTAAGTTGCTGATAGAAGGAAAAGGAGCCTGAAGCGGAAAAAACTTGATCAGGCCATAGCCAATGATACCAATGGCAAGCCGGTAGCGCAGCAATGTGCGCAGCCAGTAGTACAATGTATCATAGTTTGTGTCCGGTTGTCCTTTTTTTGACCAGATTACTGCACCTATTGCAGCAATTACCGCGAAAAATATCCAGTCCAGAAAACTCCCTGTAGCTGTTCCCAGGCTTGGAAAGTACCTCGTGATGAAAAAAATATCACCGTAACTGAGATTCAGCCAGTTGATCGAGAAAAGTCCCTTGTAATATTTCCAGTCCAGCGGCAGGGTCTGTATGATGAAATAAATAAAGAAAAAGCGCAGGGCTGCTTTTTCGTAAGGCCTCCATTCGGCTGCGGGGATTTCAGGTTTTATGGTTGTCATAATCTGTATTGTTAATATCCTGGATTGTTTGGCCTGAGGGCAGGATCGATGAGTAACTGTTCGTTAGGAACTGGCATCAGGTATTTCCTGGTGTCGGTGATATTTAAGACAGCAGCTGCCCTTCCTGTCCGCACAAGATCAAACCAGCGGTGCGGTTCAAGTGCAAATTCCACTCTTCTTTCATTTTCAATGGCCAGCAATACAGCTGCTTTGTCTGAAGCAGTTGTTCCCAAAAGCCCTGATCTGTCCCGGACAGCATTCAGGTCTGCAATGGCTCCGGTCAGTTTGGCATCGGCAGGAGCGCCCTGGACCGCCTGATTTGCCCGTGCTTCGGCCCTGATCAGGTAGAGCTCGGCAATCCGGATCACATAAGAAGGATCTGTGGCCGGACTGCGGTAATATAAGTTGCCGTACCAGCGGTTCTGGTTGTCCTTTGCAATCAGCGCGCTTCTGGTTCCGCCAACCAGCGGATCGTTCAGCAATGCCACCAAAGCATCGTTCGGTGCCCACTGGCGGGTGCCCCCGTTCTGCTGCGGCTGCCATTGACCCCGATGTCCGTTGGTTTCCGCGGCGCTGTAAAAAATCTCAAATACGGACTCCTGAGTTCCCCGGGCATCATTCTGGAAGAAGCTTCCAAAAGGTTTCAGCAATTTGTAATTTGTGTTGTCATCGATCAGCTTGCTGGCAAAGAGCTCAGCATTGGCCCAGTCTCCCTGATACAGATAATACCGGGCTTTCAGTGCCCAAACCGTTTTCCGGGTCGCTTTATAACGATCGGTAGTTTCAGTCAGCAGCGGTTCCGCCAGGTTAAGGTCATTCAAGACCTGCGCATATACTTCTGTTTGTGCGCTTCTTGCAATACCACTGTTATCGGAGGCTGTTTCTGTTGGCCTGGTGATCAGCGGAACGCTTCCCCATGTACGGGCAAGATCAAAATAGGAGAGGGCCCTGATAAAGTACGCTTGGCCTACGATCTGATCTTTGGCAGTCTGGGTAAGCAGGGGGTCAGTTACCAGGGGCACTTTGGCAATCACATGATTTGCCCTGCTGATAGCGAGGTAGATCGCGCTCCATGCCCCGCTGATCGTAGAATTATCTGCGCTTACGTTGTGGTTGATGAATTCCTGTACCTGTGACTGCGAACCAGTCCACTGGATGTTGTCTCCGTTTAAATAACCGATGGACTGAAAAGTGGTGCCATAGTACCCCCCGCTTGCCAGGGCAGCATAAACCCCGGTCAGCGCGGTTTGGGCAGAAGCGTTATCAAATATAGTTTTTTCATCTGAAACGGAAGCTCTTGGCTCTACGTCCAGGTATTTCTCGCAGGAGGCAAGCGAAAGCAAGGTGAGCAGCGATAAGGTATATATTGCTTGTTTCATTGTTTTAGATCTTTTGATTCTCATGGTCTTATAAGGATACGTTTATACCAAACTGAAAACTTCTTGGCTGCGGTGGTGTGCCCAGGTCAATGCCCTGTGCATTCTGGGAACTGCTGGAAGAGGATTCCGGATCGAGACCTGTATAATTGGTGATCAAAAAGAGGTTGCTGGCCACTACTGAGAGCCGTACTTTTTCAAGCCTGATCTTTTCGGTAAGCGATTTTGGAAGCGTGTAACCAAGGGCCAGGGAACGCAGCCTCAGGAATGAGCCGTCTTCCAGCCAGCGGCTGCCGTCATCCTTGTAGTTATTGTTGTTGATGCCATCAGGCCGTGGCGTATCTGTTACATCGCCTGGTTTTTGCCAGCGGTCGACATTACTTGCAAAGATGATGCGGGCGGCATCTCTTGCACCCCCTGCTTCGCCAAAGAACCTGTTGTGGTTGTAAACTTCATTGCCGTAAGAGAATGAGAAGAAAACTCCCAGGTCCAGCCCTTTGTATGCAAATGTATTGCCCATGCCGCCAAAAAATTTAGGCCAGACGCTTCCGTAGATCTGTCTGTCAGCGGCTGTGATCTTGCCGTCGTGGTTATAATCGTCGTACACTACGTTGCCGGTTTGCTGGTCAACGTACAATTCCTTGTATAAATAGAAGGAGTAGAGCGGGTTCCCCTGAATGTTCCAGATCAGGTCACGGCTTCCGAATTTGACGGGAGCAGATAGTTTTTCGATCTTGTTTTTATTTCCGGATACATTGAAGCTGGTGGTCCAGCTGAAATCTTCACTCTTGATATTGGTAGAATTGATGCCCAGTTCGTAGCCATGGTTACTGATCTCGATCTCGTTCTTGGTATAGCTCGAGAAACCTGTGGTAGCCGCCAGCGGGCTGGAGATGATTCCGTTACTTGTATATTTCCTGTAGTAGTCGAATGCAAATGCCAAACGTCCGCTGAACAGGGACAGGTCGAAGCCGGCATTGAACTGTGCCGTCTTTTCCCAGCCCAGATTGGGATTGGCAATCTGCTGCGGAGCAGTTCCGGGATTGCCCTGGTAGGATGAACTGCCGGACCAAAGACCAAGTGAAGAGAAATCATCTGCACCGTTCTGGCTGCCGGTAATTCCGTAGCTTGTTCTCAGTTTCAGGTCAGAGATCAGTGCAACATCTTTGAGAAAATCCTCTTCTTTCAGTTGCCAGGCAGCACCTACGCCAGGGAAATAGCCCCATTGCTTGTCTTTTCCAAATGCCGAAGAACCATCTGCACGCAAGCTTACGTCCAGGAGATATTTACCCGCGAAGTTGTAATCCAGCTTGCTGAAAAATGAGGCGAGATTGCGTCTTGACCAGCTTTCTGAGCCTGTTGTTACAGCGGCAGATGAGATTTGCTTGTAGGAGTTATTTGCAAAACCCCTGCCGGTAGCCGAGGTCCGGCTGCTGATGTCACTTTGCAGGGTATTTCCAACGAGAATGCCGAAGGTATGCTTTGTGCCTGCTTTAAAAGTATAGGATAAGGTTTGTTCATTGAGCAGAGAAGTACGCTGTCCGATCGATGAGGTAGCAAGTCCGTTGGGACTGCCGGAGATCAGGAAGGTATTCCAGTATTCCGACTCAGGGTAGTTGGTATAATCAAGACCAAAGCTTGAACGAAATTTAAGCCCGGGTGCCAGCTCTGCTTCTCCGTACAAATTGCCGATGTAACGCAGACTGGTAGAATTGATGTCATAATTTTCCAGCAAGAGCTGGACATTGTCAAATCCGGCGCGTCCGACCAGAACGCCCTGATCATTATATGGTGACAGATAGGTCGGGGTATGCAGTGCTGCCTGCAATAGTCCGCCGGCGGGGCCGTCCCCGGCGCGCCCTTCATTCCGGTAAGTTCTGCCAAGGGTATTGCTGATCCCTATGGTAATGTTATTGGTTACCTTCTGATCAAAATTTGCTTTAAAGCTTGCCCTGTCAAATGAGATCGGTGCCAAAATAGACTCTTGTTTGTTGTACCCGGCAGATACATAGTATTTAGTGCCATTGTTGCCTCCGGTCAGGGACAGGTCATAGTTCTGGAGACCCGCAGTTCTGAAGACCTGGCTTAGCCGGTCATAAGTTTGCTGTTCTTCAGGCAATCCTCTACCACCTTCTGAAACCGGCCTGAAAGGACGTGTTGCATAGGTACCGCCTGTATTGATGTAATTTTCATTGATCAGTTCGGCATGCTGAGGACCAGTTGCCAGGTCCCATAGCTTAATGGCTTTGGCAAAGCCATTGCTCAGATTGAAGTCCAGTTTGGGCTTCTGTCCGAATTTTCCGCGCTTGGTTGTAATGATGACCACGCCATTTGCCCCGCGCACGCCATACAAAACTGTCGCTTCTGCATCTTTCAGCACAGAGATGCTCTCAATGTCGTTGGGATTGAGATCTGCTATCGGTGAGGTCGAGTGACCGCCGGTATCAAAGGTCTGCAGACTTGAGTTGCTGATGAAAACACCATCAATCACGTACAGCGGGTTGTTGTTTCCATTGATACTGTTCGCTCCGCGCAACCGGATATTCACCGTCTCTCCGGGAACACCGGTATTATTGGTGATCTGGACCCCGGGAGCTTTGCCCTGAAGCTGTGATTCAAAACTACCGCCGGGAATGTTCTTGACATCATCCAGATTGGTTTTGGTTACCGAGCCAATTACATTTTTGCGTTCCTGCGAACCATATGCCACTACTACCACATCGTTCAACTGATTTGTGGCTTCTTTAAGTAGAATTTCGATGGTTTCAGCATTGGCGATCACCTGCCTGGTCTGATAGCCGATGTAGGAAACGGTAAGTGTATAAGGCAGCTTCTGGCCTGTCACAAAATTAAATCTTCCGTCTTTATCGGTCTGAATGGAGTGGGTCGTACCCACGATGCTCACAGTTGCTCCGGGTATTCCGGAACGGCTTGCCGCATCCAGTACCCGGCCTTTAAGCGTTGAGTTTACAATTGGTGTTGTCTGTTGTGCTGCAACGAAAAAAGGAGAAAACATTGCCAGCGACAGGCCCAGCAGAAAGATGAAGGCAGAGATGTTTTGTGAGCGGATATTTTTAATAAAGGAGCAGGCGCCAAATAAGGGTCTGTCCTTTCTAAAATTTTGCATAACTTTAAAAAGTTTTGATTAATGAATGTTGATTGAAACCACGGCATTTCAGTAAGTGATTGCAGTTGCGTACTGAATGCTGGTAAGGGCAGGATGTATCATCCTGTCTTTATTGTTTATGATGATAGCGGAATGCTATGCGTTCAGCAACAACAACTATTCAACCTTACTTTTTGAAGCGTGATCCCTTGCACTTTGTGTTGTAATTGTTTTTTCATCCGTATAAATTTTGTTTTCAATGGTGATGAAGCTATCATGATTTTATTCATTCCACTGTGAGTTTTGAAAAATCATGATGGTTTCATGTTGTTTAATCTGATCATTTAAAATGGTGTATCAGGAGACAAATGTAAACTGATTTTTGGTTAAAACAAATAAATTCTATAGATTTAATAGACTTTAGTATATTTATCACCGAATTACGAAATCCGGAGATAATGAACAGTAGAATAACCATGACCATTGCCTTATTGCTGATTGCCTTGTCAGGCAGTTTTGGACAGCAACCGTTAAAGGCGGATAAGACTGATACCGCTGGTGCTCCCGCCAGGTACGGATTTGGCCGGATTGCTGCCCCTGCAGAGATTGTGCGATGGGACATAGATGTAAGACCTGATGGCAAAGGACTGCCGCCCGGCAAGGGCGATGTGGTATCAGGAAAAGTACTGTATCTCGCTAAATGCGCTGTATGTCATGGCAACAATGAAACAAGCTTGTCGAATCTAAAACTTCCAGCCCCGGTACTGGTCAGTGATACCGTTGCGGGCAGCAGGCCAAAGGCTATTGGCAACTATTGGCCTTATGCCACAACTTTATTCGACTATGTACGCAGGACAATGCCGTACAATCAACCCGGATCATTGACAGACAACGAAGTCTACAGTCTGACCGCTTATTTACTGCATGCCAATAAGATCATCAAGTCCAATACAGTACTGAATGCTTCAAATCTGCCCAAAATTGTCATGCCGGCAAAAAAACTATTTGTGATGGATGACCGTAAAGGTGGTCCGGAGATTAAATAAACACCATGGAAAAGAACAAAGATGAGCAGCTAAATAAGGTTTCAAAAAAGATCAGCCGCCGCACGGTGCTTGGCGGCCTGATCGCAACAGCGGTCTTACCTTTAAATTCAACATTTGCAAAATATTTCCAGAGGGGCGTTCCTTTGCTTCCGAATCTGCCTGCCGATGATGATCCTACCAAAATAATAGGACATGGCCCTACCGCAGTCGGTAAAAGATCGGCTTTTGAGAACCCGGTAAGGAAATTTTCAGAAACTTCCTCGCGCAGTCCGCTGCAGGATTTCTACAGCACCATTACTCCTTCAGACCTGCACTATGAGCGGCACCATGCCGGCGTACCGGACATTGATCCTGAAAAATACGAGTTGCTGGTACACGGGATGGTAGAACGGCCTATGAAATTCAGCCTGAAAGACCTGAAGCGTTTTCCCTCCGTTACGAGGATATGCTTTTTGGAATGCGCCGGTAACTTCAGATCAGGAAAGCAGGAGCTGACCCCTCAGGATATCCTCGGACTCACCAGTCAGAGTGAATGGACGGGTGTAATGCTGTCCACCATTTTCAGGGAAGTAGGTGCAGACCCCAATGCATCCTGGTTTTTGGCAGAAGGTTCTGATGCTGCCATCATGACCAGAAGTATTCCGGTTTCTAAAGGCTGGGATGATGCAATGATCGTATATGCCCAGAACGGGGAAGCTATCCGGCCTGAGCAAGGTTATCCCGCCCGCCTGCTGCTGCCAGGATGGGAAGGCAATATGAACATCAAATGGCTCAGAAGGATAGAAATTTCTGACGAACCCTACATGACCCGAGAAGAAACCTCCAAATATACTTATCCTGTCAAGGACAAGATCAGGATGTTCAGCTTTGAAATGGATGCGAGGTCTATTATTACCTTCCCTTGCTATCCTCATAAAGTAGAGCGCGGATGGATCGAGATCCGGGGTCTGGCCTGGAGCGGCAGGGGAAAGATCATCAATGTAGAGGTCAGTACGGACGGCGGGAAGAGCTGGCAGCAGGCCCGGCTGCAGGAACCTGTCCTGAGCAAAGCACACACCTATTTCCGGCTGCTCTGGCACTGGAAAGGGGAGGCTACCCAGATCCTGAGCAGGGCTATTGATGAAACAGGTTATACACAACCTTTTTTAAAACAGCTGACTGCTGCAAGAGGTACTTCCGGGGGCGGTTATCATATGAACCCTGTAACCGCATGGGAGCTTCGTCCTGACGGCAGTGTATGGTTTGCACCTGAATCCTGATGCACAAGTATATTTATCTAATAAATTGAGTAATAGACCCATGCTGACAGATTCTTTTGGAAGAGTACACGACTACCTGAGGATATCGCTAACTGATAACTGCAACTTTCGCTGCTTTTATTGTATGCCGGATGAAGACCATGAGTTTACACCTGTCTCCCGGCTCATGCAGGCCGATGAGATCCAGCAGATTGCTAAGATATTTGTAGAACAAGGGGTAAAGAAAATAAGACTGACCGGCGGCGAGCCGTTAGTGCGGAAGGATGCAGCAGAAATTATATCCGCACTGGGGAAACTTCCCGTTGAACTTGTGATTACGACCAACGGCACGCGCATCGCAGAAATGCTACCGGTATTCATCAACGCAGGCATCAGGACAGTCAACATCAGTCTTGATACTTTACAGCCTGAAAAATTTCTGCTCATCACCCGCAGGAACCTGTTCCGGCAGGTAAGAGACAACATTGAATTGCTGTTGCAGCATAAGATCGGCGTAAAGATCAATATGGTTGTCATGAACGGACTGAACGAGCTGGAGATCAAAGACTTTGTGGACTGGACCAAGCACAGTCCGGTCCAGATCAGGTTCATAGAGTTCATGCCCTTCAGCGGGAACCGCTGGACCAGCAACAAGTTATTTCCTCTTGCCAGGATCATGGAGGTGATCGAAAGCGAGTTTATTGTCGTGCCTGTTGCCGGAATACCCAATGACACAGCAAAAAATTATATCATCCCCGGACATGAAGGCTCTATTGCAATCATCAGTACGATGACAGCTCCATTTTGCAGCACCTGCAACCGGATGCGGCTGACCGCAGATGGAAAATTAAAGAACTGTCTTTTTTCCGCTGATGAGACAGACCTGCTGACTGCGCTCAGGAGCGGCGATGACATTCTTCCGCTCATCAGGGCCTGTATCGAGGATAAGAAAAAAGAACTTGGCGGGCAACTGAACACAGATTTTGAACAGATAGATCCCGTGGCCATCCACAACAGGAGCATGATCACAATCGGAGGATAATAGACTATGATAACAGTTTCAGAAGCAAAAAAACTTATTTCAGACCACCTCAACAGACTTGAAACGGTTTGCCTGGATCTGAAGGCCGCGTCCGGACATGTGCTGGCAAAGGACATTTATGCCTTATATGACATCCCGGCGTATGCACAATCTTCAATGGACGGTTATGCGCTGAGCTATGGAGACCATGACCGTCCGCTCAAACTGAAAGGCGAAATGGCTGCGGGAACAGACCGCCCAATGACTATTCAAAAGGGCGAAGCCAGCCGCATATTCACAGGTGCACCGTTGCCGGTGGGTGCAGATACCGTAGTGATGCAGGAAAAGACGAGCCGGGAAGGTAACTATGTCACATCACATGATCCTTTTTTGAACCGGGGATCTCATGTAAGAGCGCGCGGTGCAGAGATCAGGGCCGGTGTCCTTGCCTTAAAGAAAGGGACCCCTCTGAACCCGGCCGCAACCGGTTTTCTGGCGGGTATCGGCATCAGTATCGTAGAGGTTTTCCCAATGCCAAAAATTACGCTCATACTTACCGGAAACGAATTGCAGCAGCCAGGACAGGCACCTGGTTTTGGACAGGTATACGAGTCCAATTCCTATGCGCTGACCGCGGCCTTAAGGGAAGAAGGGATTACGGAGATCCTGGTTTCAGCATCAGCGGACGATCTGGCTGTGCTTACAAATATATTGTCAGCCGCATTGAATAACAGTGATGTCGTACTCCTTACCGGCGGCGTGAGTGTCGGCGACTACGATTTTGTAATTGCGGCTGCCGGGAGGTGCGGTGTGCGGCAAATATTTCATAAGGTAAAGCAAAAGCCGGGCAAGCCATTGTTCTTCGGTAAAAAAAATGAAAAGCTGGTTTTCGGATTGCCCGGAAACCCATCGTCGGTATTGAGCTGCTACTATAACTACGTACTTCCTGCCCTGAGGGATATGACCGGCAGAGAAAACGTAAAGGAGATCCGTGCCAGGCTGGCAAAAGGGTATCAGAAGCCGGCAGGCCTGACACACTTTCTGAAAGGACACTATAATGACGGAGAAGCGGTACCCCTGAATGCACAGGATTCCTTTCAAATGAGCTCATTCGCGCAGGCCAATTGCCTGATCTGCCTGGACGAAGCCAGAACAGACTTCAGTGCAGGCGAGTTTGTGAACATTTTACTATTACCTTAATTGACCATGCAGGAAAGTTATCTTCTATTTTATCTTTTATTGTTCATTGTGGCCTTTCTTTATGCCTCGGTCGGTCACGGCGGAGCCAGCGGCTACCTGGCCCTGATGGCAATCTTTGCGGTATCCCCGGCAGTAATGAAACCTACGGCACTGCTGCTGAACCTATTTGTTTCTTCCACTTCCTTTATACAGTTTTACCGCGGCAGGCATTTCAGGTGGAAGACCTTCTGGCCCTTTGCACTCGCTTCTGTTCCTTTATCTTTCATCGGGGGAATGATGGTCATTGAAAATGCGGTTTACAAGAAGATGCTTGGGGTCTTGCTGTTGGTTCCCATATTCAGGTTTCTGGTCTTTAAAAATACTGATCCAAAAGATCTGAGACCCGCCAGCATCACCATCTCTTTAATCATTGGCGGGCTGACCGGCCTGCTTTCAGGAATGATCGGAATAGGAGGAGGGATCATCCTTTCTCCCTTACTGCTGCTTTTGAGATGGACTGACCAAAAGCAGACAGCGGCGATCAGTGCGGCATTTATATTTGTCAACTCAGTTGCCGGACTCGGAGGCCAGCTCGTCAAAGGGTTTGAATTCAACAGCTATATGGTGGCTTATACAGGTGTGGCATTTGCCGGAGGTATCTGCGGCGCCTATTTTGGAGCGTTGAAATTCCCGCAGACCGTATTGAAATACGTACTCGCCTGTGTGCTTGCTCTGGCTGCTTTCAAATTGTTGTTTACAAATGCTTAGAAAAAATGGAGATTGAACTCATTAGTTTTGGAAAGATCGCCGAATTCATCGGCTACCGGAAATTACAACTTCAGGATATCCGGAATACGGACGAACTAAAAGACCATCTGGAAGAAGTGTTTCCGGAACTGAAAGGTATGAAATACAGGCTGGCTCTGAACCATCAGATTTTGCAATCTTCAACAGCGCTGGCAGATCATGATACGGTGGCCGTTATGCCGCCATTTTCAGGAGGATAAATAATGAGAAACGAACGATACAACAGGCAGCTTATCCTTAAGGGGTTCGGAGAAGCGGCGCAGCACCGTCTTTCCAAAGCCAGGGTGCTGGTCATAGGAGCCGGTGGCCTTGGCTGTCCTGCGCTCCAATACCTGGCAGCTGCCGGAACCGGTAAACTGGGAATTGCAGACGATGATACCGTCAGTTTATCAAATCTGCACCGTCAGATCCTTTTTACCACAGCAGACCTGGGCAAACTCAAGGCAGAGGTTGCCGCAGAGAGGCTAAGGCAAATGAACCCCGAAACCGACATCACAGCTCATGTGCTGCGTATCGGAAAGCATCATGCGACGGAATTATTCCAAAACTATGACCTTGTCCTGGACGGTACCGATAACTTCGAAACCAGGTATCTCATCAACGATACCTGCGCAGTACTGAAAAAGCCCCTGATATTTGCTGCTGTCTCCGGTTTTGAAGGACAGCTGGCAGTATTCAATGTAGATGACCAAAACGGACTGCGGTGCAATTACCGTGATCTTTTTCCCGTGCCCCCAAAGGCAGATGAAGTGCCCAATTGCGAGGATCATGGCGTGATCGGTGTGCTGCCTGGTGTTATGGGCGTGATGGCGGCCACAGAAGTCATCAAACTGCTTTGCGGTATTGGAAAGCCACTGATCAACCGACTGCTTCACCTTAATGCCCTGACCTGGCAGCAGCATATCATCGGGATCAGCCCCGGACAAGGATATACTTTGTCCGGCCGGGATTTTTATGAGCTATCGTCAGGCCATACTGAAATTGATGCACTGCAAATGCAAGCGCTCCAGCAAGGCGGTTCAACGCTGTGCATCGATGTGCGGGAAAGGCATGAACAGCCAAAGCTGGACAAAGGGCGTTTCCTGCAGGTGCCAATGTCGGAGTTCAGTAGTTTCCTGGAAAAGGAAATAGCAGAAGAACACATCATTGTGGTCTGCCAGCATGGCATCAGGAGTGTCGCTGCCGCTGAAGCCCTGGAGGAAAAATACGGCAGCAGCAAACAGATATACAGCCTGAAAGGAGGAATTGTCAAATGGAAAGAAGAATAAAGAACATATTTGTCGAGGGCAGCATTGAACCTGGTTTTATTGCCGAACGCATTGCCGGTCACAGTGACAAAACTACAGTAGGCGGTCACAGCATATTCCTGGGACAGGTCCGTAAGGACCAGATTGACGGAAGGTTGGTTACTGCCATAGAATATACGGCATACGAAACGGCGGCGCTGGCCCTGATGCACCGGATCAGGGAAGAAATTTTTGCCAAATATCCACTCCATTGCCTGCACGTGCACCACAGTTTGGGGAAGGTAAAAACAGGGGAGATCTGCCTGTTTATATTTACTTCTTCAGCACACAGAAAGCCCGCAATTGAGGCTTGCGCGGAACTTGTGGAACGAATAAAAGCTGAACTTCCCATCTGGGGGAAAGAAATCCTGGACAACGGCGGCCATCAGTGGAAAGCAAATACGTAAGATGATAGATATAACGAAGAAATCCAGCACATTAAGAAAGGCGGTCGCATCGGCCACCGTAAAAGTTTCAAAACAGGAAACTATAACTGCCATTGAACAAAGAAAGATCCCAAAGGGTGACGTTTTTGAATTTGCGCGGGCCGCCGGTCTTTTTGGTGTAAAGAAGACCAGCGATGTCATTCCCGATTGTCATCCGCTGCCTGTGGAATATACCGCTATCAGTTACAAGATTGAAGGACTGAACATTGTTATACGTGTGGAAGTACATACTATCTATAAAACAGGCGTTGAAGTAGAGGCCATGCATGGGGCATCCGTTACCGCGCTGACGATATATGATATGCTTAAACCTATAGACAAAGGTGTAGAGATCCAAAACATACGGCTTCTTGAAAAATCCGGTGGTAAATCTGATCTTAAAAACAGTAGGGTTCCTGAACTGAAGGCTGCTGTTGTCGTTTGCTCAGACAGTATTTATAAAAATCAAGCTGCAGACAGGTCGGGAAAGCTGATCATCTCGCGTCTTGAAGAATTTGGAATAGCTACCCTGAAATATGAGGTCGTGCCGGATGATCTGGGCCTGATCAGAGAAAAAGCGCTTGAACTGAGCATACCTGAACATCAGCTGCTGATTTTCACCGGCGGCACGGGTCTGTCGCCGCGTGATGTCACCCCTGATGCCATTGCCCCTTTGATTGGCCGCAGGATAGATGGTATTATGGAAACCGCGCGGCATTATGGCCAGGAACGTATGCCCTATGCCATGTTGTCGAGGGGCATTTCCGGATTTATTGGGGGCACGCTGGTACTGACCCTCCCCGGTTCTGCAAAGGGAGCAGGAGAAAGCATGGATGCCATTTTTCCGCATGTACTCCACCTGTTCAAGATCAATAAAGGACAAAAGCATTGACCGGCATTCTGATAAACAACAAAGGAAGGCCAGGCAGCCCCCCTTTGTTAAACCAAATATAAATTAAACGAAGCAGGTCCTGCTTCTCAGCATGGACCTTTAAAACGCAGCTGCAATGAGTAAACAGCCGGATTTAAAGCGGCATTTGGCATGCCGGCAAACAAATGTAATAAATACTACTAAAATAGTAGAATTTATTTTGGAATAAATTTACAAAGCCCTATGTTTACCCCGGAATCCTTTCCAGGTGTGTTTAGCCGCCGGTAAGGACAAAAAATAAATCGGTTATCTAAAAAAAAAGTTATGAGCAAGTTCGCAAAGTTAAAAGAGACAGTAGCATCGGTAGAAAAAGATGCAGAGAAGTTCTACAATGGAAACAACAATGCCGCAGGAACCAGGGTGCGGAAAGCACTTCAGGAGATCAAAGGCCTTGCCCAGGAGATCCGTAATGAGATCACTGAAAAGAAGAACGCAGCCAAGTAGCTCTTGACTGTAAAATAAATTAACGCTCTCCAGCTTTTAAATAAATTTCAATTCCAGTATCCCCTTTTTGGGTTTTGGTGTCTTTAGTGCAAAGGACACACAGCGAAATTATGAACGACAGCAGGCTCTTCCATTTATTTGAATTGCAGGTCAGCAGGAAGGCCGGCCAGGCAGAACGGGAGGAGCTGGTGGCCTTACTGGCAGATGGAAGCATTTATGATGTCTGAGGGCGCGAAGGAAGATGAAGAAAGGGCATTTGATGCGGCGCAGTCTGAATTGATGCTGAGCTATATCCTGGCGCATCATGAACAGCACTCCAATGGAACTATTTATTGAACAATCACAAACCGATAGATAGACCATGAATGCTCATTAACAAGATATATATTACTGCTAATCTCATCATTATATTTTTATAACTATATTATAACGGATTCATTACGGCTTTGATTCGGCTAAAACCAACTTAAAGAAAATATTTGGCAGCAAAGAGATAATTTTTTAGAAATTTTGCTTACATTAGTAGTAATTAAACTGTAGTTTGATATGGCCAGAATGAAGAACGGACCTTATGGTCCGATAGTCGGAAAATTAGGTAATACGGTATCGTACATCAGATTGGGTGTTCCGGTTGTTCGCATGATCAAACACCAGACCAACAAGAAGCCTTCAGAAGCCCAGCTGGCGGCCCGTGCCAGATTTAAACTGATCTCAGGCTTTATCAGTGTGGTCAACGATTTTACCAACTTGGGCTTTAAGCCAAAGTCAAGGGCCACTGTGGGGAAGACCGCACAGAATATGGCGGTATCTGCCAATTTGAATGCTGCCATTACAGGTACTTACCCGGATTATTCGCTCGATTACAGCAAGGTTATGCTGAGCGAGGGCAAGCTGCCATTGTCCCCTGGGTGCAGTGCCCTGCTGGTTGACGGCCAGCTCAAATATACCTGGGACAAAACGATGCATGCCAGTTATCCCCGGTCAATGGACCAGGTCATGATGCTGGCCTTTTTTCCCGAAACCGACAAGGTAAGTCTGCTGCCCGGCGGAGCCAGAAGGACTGTTGGAGAAGACATGCTGGACCTCAACTTTGATACCGTCCGGCCACCGGAGGAGACTTATCTGGAGGCTTACATCGCTTTCATCTCCAATGACCGGGAAACTGTTTCTGATAGTTTGTACCTGGGCAAGATCATGCTGGGATAGCAGGAACGTAAGGGCACGGTTTATGGGCCTGCTGTTCTGCAGAGGATTCCAAGAGAAAGCGACTTGTCGGTTTTTCGTAAGAATTGAAGCTCGGTTTGCTTTTGTTAACGCTGTTAGGTAATTTTATGCCAGACATGGGAATTGCAGAACGTAAGATCAGACAGAAGGAAGAGTTCAGGGCGAGTATCCTGGAGGCTGCGTGGCTGCAGGTGATGACTGATGGCTGGCAGTCTCTTTCTATACGGAAAATTGCTGATGCTATAGAATACAGTGTTCCTGTGATCTATAATCATTTTGAGAACAAAGAGGCGATCCTGCTGGAGTTTACCAGGGAGGGTTTTCAGAAACTGGCTGATGTTCTGCAGGGTGTCAAGGACCGGCATGATGGCCCTGCCGCTCAGCTGGAAGCGATGGCGCATGCTTACTGGGATTTTGCATTTGAAAATAAAGAGTTCTACCAGCTGATGTTTGGCCTGGGGATCCCTGCTTGTGACAGGGTAAACAAGATCTCGGAAGTGAAGACGATGAGTCTGGTGATGATCTCGACCATAAAGGATGCGATTGCTATCAGCAAAAAGCCTGATGCGGATTATTTTCTTAAGTACCATACCTATTTTTCGATATTGCATGGCCTGGTGTCCATTCAAATGATTGAAAAAAGTGATAAACCTGCTGCGGAGAAGAAAATGATTTTGCAGGATGCGGTTTTGGGCTTTATTACTTCACTTATTGCCCATTAGTTTTTATTTTTATTTTATTTTGTCCTAAAATTGAATTTTTAAATCTAAATCCCTTTTATGAGAAGATTGTTTAATACAAATTTTAATAATGAAGCGGTGCATTTTATGCTGCTGGTCCTGCGTGTTTCGGTCAGTGTGCTGATGCTGACGCATGGTTATCAGAAATTGCAGTGGATACTTGCCGGGGGTGATATCCAGTTCGGAGATCCGGTTGGTATTGGCGCTCCCGCATCTTTATATTTGGCTGTTTTTGCCGAGTTTTTCTGTTCTGTTTTGTTGATACTGGGCCTCGGTTCAAGACTGGCCCTGATTCCCCTGATCATTACAATGCTGGTCGCTGTACTGATCGTGCATGCACCGGATGGCATCGATAAGAAGGAACTTGGCCTGCATTTTTTGGCTGTCTATGTGTTCCTGCTGGTAGCTGGACCTGGCAAATATAGTATAGACCGGGCTATTGGCGGCAATTCAAGCCGTCGCAGGCGTTAAGTTTTTAGTTGCATATATATTATTGAGAACAGAGCCGTTATACATATTATGAAGAAGATTTTTTTGGCCTGTATGATGTCGGCCATATTTTTTGGCTGCGGTATCAATAAGCAGGCGCAGCAGATCAAGGCTCTGGAAAAGTGTAAATACAGGGTGACTTCTGCGGAGCAGGTCATGATAGCGGGAGCTGATGTGAAGAAAATGTTTGATGGTCAGGATATCGATCTGGCCGCTTTGCCCGGCCTTGCGCTTGGCTTGCTGAGAAAAGATGTGCCGCTGAAGGCACGTTTGAACCTGGAAGTGACCAATCCTTCAGCCGATGATGCGGCCATCAACCAGTTTGAGTACAAAATACTGATCAACAACCAGGAACTGGCCAACGGGCTGATGAACCAGGAGGTAAATGTCGCTGCTGGCGGCTCTACGGTGGTGCTGGTTGATATGATTGTAAATGTTTATCCTTTTGTTTCCAATCAAAAGGTAATGGAGGAAGTGGGCGAGTTTTTCAGGGCTGGTCAGGGCGGTCCCGAGAAAAAAGGCTTGCTGACATTGAAGATAAAACCGAGTATCAAAGTGGCTGGCGCTTTGGTGAAATATCCGGGTTTTATTACTATTGACAAAGAGATCAGTAGCAAGATTCTCCTATAAAATCTGTAGTATTTTTGCAGGATTGTTACGGAGTTTAATTGGTACGCGAAGGCAGATTGCCAATTTTTAAGTATTTTCGGAGTATAAGATCCGAATATGAAACTTAGTCTGAACCTGTTTCTTTTTATATTTCTCGGGCCTCTTTTTACGATGGGGCAGGGTATGCAGCAGTGGAATGCTGCGGAGATCAAACAAGGGCTGGAAGCCCTGAATGTGACCGGCAGCGTATTGTATATTGCTGCGCATCCTGATGATGAAAATACCAGATTGCTGGCTTATCTGGCCAAGGAAAAAAAGGTAAGAACGGGTTATCTTTCATTGACCCGTGGTGACGGGGGGCAGAACCTTATCGGTAATGAACAGGCTGAATTGCTGGGGCTGATCCGTACCCAGGAACTTTTGGCTGCCCGCCGGATGGACGGTGCGGAGCAGTTCTTTACCAGGGCCAATGACTTTGGCTTCTCGAAAAACGCTGAGGAGAGCTTTAAGATCTGGGGTAAGGAAAAGATCCTTAGTGATGTAGTCTGGAATATCCGCAGGTTCCAGCCGGATGTCATCATTACGCGTTTTCCTGAGGATTCCCGTGCGGGTCACGGTCATCATTCTGGTTCTGCGATACTGGCCCATGAAGCTTTTGAGGCTGCTGCTGATCCTAAGCGTTTTCCTGAACAGCTTGCATTTGTTAAGCCCTGGCAGGCAAAGCGGATCCTTTGGAATACTTTTAATTTTGGCGGCAATAATACAACTGCTGATGATCAGCTGAAGATTGATGTGGGCACCTATAATGCTTTGTTAGGTAGAAGCTATGGCGAAATAGCTGCTGAGAGCCGTTCTAACCACAGGAGCCAGGGTTTTGGTTCTTCGAGGCAGCGGGGTGCAGGCCTGGAGTTTTTTACGCTGACCGAAGGGGCGCCTGCGAAGAATGATATTTTCGAGGGTGTTGATTTTAGCCTGGGCAGGTATCCGGGCATGGAGGCCGCCCGGTCTCTTCTGGCAGAGATCAATAAGGAGTTTGATGTCTCTGATCCGTCCAAATCGGTTGACAAGTTGCTGAAACTGAAGGATCTGGTAAAGGGTAAGCCTTTTAAGCAGCAGTTGCTGAATGACCTGATCCTGGCGTGTGCCGGTATCTGGCTGGAAAGTGCTGCCGGCAATTCGTCCTATGCTCAGGGGACGGATGTGAATGTAAGGGTACAGGGCATAGCCAGGCCCGGCAAGGGTTTTTCATTGCCGGTCAGTGTTTCTGAAAGTAATTCCGGGGCTTCTTTTGAGTTAAAGCCAAATGTTTTTGTTTCTCAGGACAAGGTGTTGTCTTCGGCTGCTGCTGCGCTGACCCAGCCTTACTGGCTCGAAAAGGAGCATGGTATAGGCAGTTATGTAGTAGATTCCCTGTCTAAAATTGGTCTTGCTGAGAACCCTGTGAGCCTCAGCGGATCTTTTAAAGTAAAAATAGGCGACCACGTGATTGAAAAGCGTGTCCCCGTGGTTTATAAATATACGGACCAGGTGCGTGGCGAGGTTTATCAGCCATTGGTGATCGCCCCTCCTGTAACGGGTACTCTGGCTGAAAAAGCTTTTGTTTTCAATGGCAATGAACCTAAGCGGATCAGTGTTTTGCTTCATTCTTTTAAGGATGGGGCCAGGGGCACAGTAGAAGCGAAGGCTCCTGCAGGCTGGAAGGTAACTCCCGCCAATATCAAATTTAACATGACAGGAAAGGGTGAAGAGCAGGTCGTGGAGTTTACTGTGACACCTGCAGGCACAACTGCTGAGGGCGTTTTTTCTTTGAATATTGGGGTTGACGGAAAGGTTTTTCATCAGGGACTGCATGTGATCGGCTATGAGCATATTCCGGTTCAGACGCTTTTTCCTTTGGCAAGTGCAAGGGTAAACCGTGTTGATCTCAAATTTGCCGGTAAGCGTATCGGATATATTGCAGGGGCTGGTGACCTGGTGGCGGAATCTTTAAAACAGATCGGCTATGAAGTGACTGGTCTCACACCAGGACAGGTGATCAATAGTGATCTTTCTGGTTTTGATGCAATTGTGACCGGGGTCAGGTTGTATAATGTCAATGATCAGGTTCGTGCAATGCAGCCTAAATTGATGAAGTATGTGGAAAATGGTGGTACGCTGCTGGTGCAGTATAATGTCAATTCACCACTCAGAATAACGGATATGGGGCCTTTTGCTTTTGACTTGTCTCGTGACCGCGTAACGGAGGAAGATGCCAAAGTAACATTGCTGGCACCGGAGCATCAGGTATTTAATTTCCCCAACAAGATCACTGCTAAAGATTTTGATGGCTGGGTACAGGAACGGGGCTTGTATTTTGTAAGCAATATGGATGAAAAATATACTGCCCTGCTGAGCATGAACGATACCGGTGAACCGGCCAGGAATGGCTCCTTAATCGTTGCCGATTATGGCAAAGGCAGGTATGTATATACTGGTATTTCTTTTTTCAGGCAGTTGCCGGCCGGGGTCCCGGGGGCTTACCGTTTGTTTGTAAATCTTATTTCACCTGTTAAAAGACAATGAGTACTGAACTAAAGGAACGGCATAGCTATGAACAGGAGCTTCCTCCGTTTGTGAGGACCTGGAGACAGTTCTATCGCTTGCTGATTGCCTGGCTGGTACTGCTGATTCTTTTGTTTTACGCGTTTACCGTATATTTCAAATGAGCACTTTGGATTGGGCGGTATTGGTCGTTACCCTGATCGTGATCGTGGTATATGGCATTTACAAGAGCAGGGGTGAGCAGAACATCCATGGTTATTTACTGGGCAATCAGTCTTTGCCCTGGTACCATGTGTGCTTGTCGGTTATGGCTACTCAGGCTAGTGCGATCACTTTTCTTTCCGCCCCGGGACTAGCTTATTCCTCCGGAATGAGTTTCGTACAGTTTTATTTTGGCGTACCCCTGGCGATGATCGTGCTCTGTATCACATTCGTACCCATCTTTCACCGGCTAAAGGTATATACTGCCTATGAATACCTGGAGCAGCGCTTTGATCTGAAGACACGGGCGCTGACTGCTTTTTTGTTTCTTGTGCAAAGGGGGCTTTCAACGGGGATCACGATTTATGCACCTTCTATTATCCTGTCGACCATACTTGATATTAATACCACTTATACTACCTTGTTCATCGGCGGACTGGTAGTGTTTTATACCGTGTATGGTGGGACTAAAGCAGTTTCCTATACACAAATGTTGCAGATGAGCATTATTTTTTGTGGTTTGTTTGCAGCTGGTGTAATGGTTGTTCACTTGCTTCCTTCGGATATCGGTTTTGTAAAAGCGATCAGCATCGCAGGGAAAATGGGAAGAACAAATGCGATCGACCTCACTTTTGACCTGGATAACAGGTATACTCTCTGGACAGGCCTGCTTGGCGGCTTCTTTCTGCAGTTGTCTTATTTCGGTACCGACCAGAGCCAGGTGGGAAGGTATTTGTCCGGTTCTTCTGTGGGCCAGAGCAGGCTTGGACTGCTCATGAACGGCCTGGTCAAGATCCCGATGCAGTTCCTGATCCTGCTGATCGGTGTGCTGGTGTTTACATTTTATCAATACAATAAGCCACCGGTTTTTTTTAACAGCTTTGAACTGAATAAACTGGAAAAAAGTGCTTTTAAGCCCCAACTGGACAAACTGAAAATAGAATATGACCGGGTACATGAAGAAAAGGAACTGGCCGTCGGTAAGATGAACGGTGCACTGGAAAAAGGTGATAATGTGCTTATCAACCGTGAAAGGATAATTTTGCGGGAAGCAGATCAGCATGAGAAGGCGGTAAGGAAACAGGTAACTGACCTGATGCTGAAAAACGATGCGCATGCAAATACAGATGACAACAATTATGTCTTTCTGAGCTTTGTGACGCAATATCTTCCTAAAGGCCTTATCGGACTGTTGATCGCAATTATTTTTCTTGCTTCTATGGGTTCTACTGCAAGTGCGCTCAATTCTCTGGCATCTACTACTGTAGTGGATATTTATAAACGCCTGGTAAAAAAGGACGGTTCTGACAGGGAGTACCTGCAAGCCTCCAGGCTGGCTACCGTTTTCTGGGGGGTGATCTGCATTATAATGGCATTATATGCGAGCAAGATCGGTAATTTGCTGGAAGCAGTAAATATTTTGGGTTCCTATATCTACGGAACAATATTGGGTGTATTTCTGGTTGCTTTTTACATCAGGCAGGTCAATGGCATGGCTGTTTTTGTTGGTGCTATCTGTACCCAATTGGTTGTGGTATTGCTGGGCTGGAATGAAGTGGTTGCTTATTTGTGGCTGAACGTGATCGGGTGTGGGCTGGTAATCCTGTTTTCTTTGATCGTGCAACGCCTGCTCCTTGGCAGACCGGACATCCTGAAGCAATGAGAAGCCAGTTGTTTGTATTCTGTTAAAAACATAGGTGTATAGAAATCATTGCTTAATTTAGCTTAATGACTTATCTGAGAACTGTTTTACTTTTTTTTGTTCCTTGCCTGATTTCCTGTGTAACTGTAAAAGATGCCGTTCGTTCAGCGGATGAGGTGCCGGTAGAAGATGGTATTTCAAGAGTGCTTGCAGTCTATCGCAAATCAATCATCGGAGATATCAACTATAGGCTGGAACTGGATATTCCTGAATCGCGGTCAGCTAAGATTCAGGCAAGAGCGCTTCTGGATTTCGAACTGAAAAAAAGGATTACAGGTTTCCTGCAGCTTGATTTTAAAGAAGATCCAAAAAAAATAAGTGTACTGCATGTAAACGGAAAACCGGCGATTGTACAGCATCAGCACGAACATCTGATGATCTCCGCGGAGGATTTACAGTTGGGTAAAAATATCATTGAATTGTTCTTTGAAGCTGGGGAAAGTGCATTGAACCGTAACGAAGATTATTTGTATACTTTATTTGTTCCAGACCGGGCCAGAACTGTCTTTCCTTGTTTTGACCAGCCGGACCTGAAAGCAACTTATACCCTGACCTTAAAGATCCCCGGATCGTGGAAGGCCATTGCCAATGCTGCTGTGGGAGAAATTCTGGATATGGGGAGCACCAAGGTCATTCATTACAAAACCTCAGATACGCTCAGTACTTATTTATTTGCTTTCGCTGCCGGGAATTTTCAACTGGCAGCAGCTGACCTGTTAAAGCAAAACACTGAATTTTTATACAGGGAAACGGATACTGCTAAAATAGCGCAAAGTGTAAAAACTATTTTTGATACCCATGCTGCTTCTCTGCAGTTTCTTGAAGGCTGGACAGCGATTCCTTATCCCTTTCAGAAGTTTGGTTTTGTTGCAATACCTGATTTTCAGTTTGGTGGAATGGAACACCCCGGCGCCATTCAATATAAATCATCAGCCCTTTTCCTGGATGCAGGGGCTATCAAGGACCAGTTGAATGCAAGAAGCAACGTCATTGCTCATGAGACTGCGCATATGTGGTTTGGAGACCTGGTTACAATGAACTGGTTTACGGATGTTTGGATGAAGGAAGTATTTGCCAATTTCATGGCAGACAAAAGTACGGAAGCGTCGATCGGTAAAGATGATTTTGACCTGAAGTTCCTGGTTGATCATTTTCCTGCTGCTTATGCAGTCGACAGGACAGGAGGTGCTAACCCAATCAGGCAGGATCTTGACAACCTGAAGGATGCGGGATCTTTATATGGAAATATTATCTATCATAAAGCTCCGGTGATGATGCGCCAGCTGGAGCGGTTAATGGGTAAGGAAAAATTTCAACAGGGTGTGCGTACGTATTTAAAGAAATTTTCAAATGGGAATGCTTCATGGCCGGACCTCATCGATATTTTGTCCCGGTATGCGGGACATACTGACCTCAGGAAATGGAATAAGGTCTGGGTAAATAGTGCCGGAAGGCCGGTATTTGATTATCGTATGGACACTGTAGCTGGAAAGATCAGGAAATTTATGATCTTCCAGCATCCGGAATTTGGAGAAAAACGCACCTGGAGGCAAATATTTGAAATGACTTTTTTTTATGCCGGCTACAGCAAAATCGTTACAGTAAATATGGATGCTGAAGAAATGGAATTGAAAGATGTTGCAGGCATGGATATTCCCTTGTTCGTCTTGTTCAATTCTTCCGGAGAGGGTTATGGGTTGTGGCCTGTTGATGTGGCAATGCCGCAGTACATGGCTGCAATGAAAAGCAATCTGCACAGGGCTTCAGCATACATTTCATTGTATGAGAATATGCTTAGCGGAAGGGCGGTAAAGCCTGGAGAGTTGCTTGTACTTTTGGCTGAAGAATTGAAAAATGAAAAGGAAGAGCTCAATATTAAACTGATCACTGGCTATATATCAGGCATTTTCTGGGAGTTCATTTCTGCACATGAACGATTTGCACAGGTTGCAAGGCTGGAAGATGAGTTGTGGCAGCTGATGCATGATCAGCAGAACGCCGGTGTTAGAAAATTATTGTTCAAGACTTACCAGGATATTTTTTTGACGACCAGTGCCGGAGAGCGGCTCTATCAGATCTGGAAAGATCAGAAAGCACCTCCCGGAGTTGTGCTGACTGAGGACGATTATACTGCTCTTGCACTTTCCCTGGCGCTAAGGGATACTCATGCCGATGACATATTGAAGAAACAATATTCCAGGATCAGCAATCCGGACAGGAAGATAAGATTTGAGTTCCTGCGTTCTGCTGCTTCTCCTGATGTCAATATACGGGATGCTTTTTTCAAAAGCCTTGAGCAAAAGGTGAACAGGGAAAAAGAAGCAAATGTTGTTTCTGCGCTTTATTACCTTCATCATCCTTTAAGACAGGCAACCTCTGTAAGATATCTCGCCAAAAGCCTGGAGATGCTTATGGAAATCCAGCGGACGGGCGATATCTTTTTCCCCCAGAACTGGCTGCAGGCCAGTTTTGGAAATTATCAAAGTTCGGTTGCGGCAGATATCATCCGGGCTTTTTTGCTGAACAATCCTGATTATAATCCCAAACTAAAGGCAAAGATCCTGCAGGCAGCTGACAACGTCTTTAAAGCTGAACAGTTACTAAAAAATAGTTCAGGGTTTTAGTTCGGTATAAATGATTTTAAAAGTTTGTTTCTTTGCCCCTGAAGGTACGGTTATTTCAGAAGGATAATCGTTGTCATTGTATTGATAATCATAAGAAGTGATGATCTGTCCTGCTTCTGAGCTTTTTAAAAGATTGTGAACACCTGCATTGAAAAAGGGATACCGGCTCTCCAGAAATAACCGCTCCGCATATTTAAGATGTTTAAAGACCGCATTTTTGGTATCATAAGCCAGGTCTATCGTTTTCGGTTGCCCGGGATATTCCTGTATGATTTGTGTTTCTGCATTTCCCGACCGATAGGTAAAGCTCAGGTCCTTAACTGGGACGTTACTATTGCTGACATAGGACACTTTGAGCAGCATCTGGTCCTGGTCATACCTAAGGGTATAAGAGCTTTTGTGAATATAGGCTGTTCCGGTTTGATTGAAAACCCTTGCTTTAAGCAGACCATCCTTGTCTTTAATGTAATCGACAAGTTCGTAAGGCACCTGCTGTTTCGTTTTTTTGAATTCAAAAGGTTCATGATCCTTATAAGTAATCACAGTTGTATAGCCGTCAGATCCGGATATTTCGATTAGCTCCGCACTGTTGGGATTATATTTCATGGAGATGGTCAGCTGATCTGATTCAAATCTGACCGGGACCATCTGCTTTTTTGCCGTTTCTTCTGCGACCGGTCTATCCTGCTCAGCTCCAGTTGAACCGGCCTTTTTACATGCGATTAGAAATGATAAGGTGCCCGTCAGCAATAAGCTCAAAATTGAATTCCTGATGTTTTGATGATGCATTTGCTTTAAGTATTAACTTTCGGACAAATGTATAAGTATTTTTAATAATTAAACAAAATATGCGTCTATATTAAAAACATAAATTTCTAATAATTGTTTAATTTTTCTTAATTGTTATTTTGTTTTTTGATGAAAATGTTTTCTTTTTGACCGTAAAATCAAAATTTTGACCTTATTAAATGTTATTTTTGTGGTTCCAATCCTTGCCTTCCTATGGATGATTTCATCGCCGCGCGCCTTCAGATGGCATTCTCACTTGGTTTCCACATTATATTTGCTTGCATTGGCATGGTGATGCCCTTCTTCATGTCTGTCGCTCATTTCTACTGGCTTAAAACAAAAAAGGCCGTCTACCTTGATGTAACTAAAGCCTGGAGCAAGGGAGTAGCCATTTTTTTTGCGACAGGGGCGGTATCCGGGACGGTACTGTCATTTGAGCTGGGCCTGTTATGGCCAGATTTTATGAAACATGCGGGGCCGATATTCGGAATGCCGTTTTCTTTGGAAGGGACTGCATTTTTTATAGAAGCGATCGCACTCGGTTTTTACCTTTATGGTTGGGAGAAACTGAATACCTGGTTCCACTGGGTAACGGGGGTGATCGTTGGCATAAGTGGTTTATTATCGGGTATACTCGTGGTGGCTGCAAATGCCTGGATGAATAGCCCTTCGGGGTTTAAATATATAGATGGCAAATACCTGGACATCGATCCGGTTACCGCTATGTTCAATGAGGCCTGGTTTTCCCAGGCTTTACATATGTGCCTGGCTGCTTTTGTTTCTACCGGATTTGCTGTGGCGGGAGTCCACGCCTTGATGATCTTAAGGAGAAAAAATGTGTTGTTTCATAGTAAAGCATTTAAAATTGCCGCTGTTTTTGGAGCCTGTGCCGCTTGTTTGCAGCCTTTAAGCGGAGATATTTCTGCAAAGGATGTTGCTGGCAGGCAGCCTGCAAAACTTGCTGCGATGGAAGCGCATTTTCATACGAAAAAAAATGCAGGACTGATCATTGGAGGAATACCTGATACTGCCAGCAAAAAAGTGGATTATGCTATCGAGTTACCGGGTTTACTAAGTTTTATGGTTACGGGAAATTTTGACGGAGAGGTACAGGGACTGGACCGTATTCCCGCAGATGAACATCCTCCGGTAGCTGTGACGCATTATGCTTTTCAGGTGATGGTTGGTCTTGGAATGATCATGGTGTTCATCTCCCTACTGTACTTTGTAGTTTTATGGAGGAAGAAAGATTGGCTGCGTAAAAAATGGCTGATGAGGCTTTTTGTCCTGGCGACACCACTGGGCTTCATCGCTTTGGAAGCAGGCTGGACGGTTACAGAGGTCGGCCGTCAGCCCTGGATCATTTATGGGATCATGCGCACGGCGGATGCGGTAACTCCTATGCCGGGGATTGCTTATTCATTTTATTTATTTTCTGCTGTATATATTTCATTGTCCATAATGGTTACCTGGCTGCTTTATCGTCAGATCACTATGGTCAGCAGCTTGTATGATTCGTCGGTGCGGGAAATTAAATCTTAAGATCATGATCTATGTCGTAATTGTTTTTTTGTGGACTTCAATTTTACTTTACATTTTGCTCGGCGGAGCTGACTTTGGTGCGGGGATCATTGAATTGTTTACTTCTAAAGCCAATCAGTCCAAGACACGCAGAACCATGTACAATGCGATCGGACCGATATGGGAAGCGAACCACATGTGGCTCATCATTGCTATCGTGATTTTATTTGTTGGTTTCCCCAGGATATACACTACGGTTTCGGTATACCTGCACATTCCGTTGGTCTGCATGCTGCTGGGTATCATTGCCAGAGGAACGGCTTTTGTATTCAGGAACTATGATGCGGTAAAAGATGACATGCAAAAGATCTATACGCCCATATTTATGTATTCTAGTGTCATCACTCCCTTTTTTTTGGGGATCATTGCTGCGAGTGCCGTTTCCGGACAGATCGATGTGCAGGCTACTAATTTTTTAGCTGCCTATGTTTATAGCTGGCTCAATTGGTTTTCTGTTGCTGTGGGCGCATTTACTGTTAGCATCTGCGGTTTTCTGGCCGCTATTTTTATTATTGGCCAGACGGATAGCGAAGATAACAGGCAATACTTTATCAGGAAAGCGCGGAGAACGATCTTTGCGGTGATGTTTTGTGGCGCGCTCGTTTTTTTAGCGGCTTATGCTGACCGAATCCCCCTTGCGGACTGGATTTTTGGCTATGTTCCCGGACGTGCCGCGATCATTGCAGCCAGTATTTCATTGATTATTATGTTTTATGCATTGAGACAGGACAGGCCTGTCCTACTTCGTATCCTGGCAGGTTTTCAGGTAACAATGATCCTTTTTGCTGCGACCTATACGCATTTTCCGGACATTGTTCTTTTAAAGAACGGAAGTAATTTGTCTTTGCTGGCGCATCAGGGACAGGCCGGGGCCATCGCATCGCTAGGGTATGCCTTGCTGATCGGGGCTGTTTTCATTCTGCCGGCGCTCGTATCCCTTATCTATATTTTCCAGGTGAGAAAGCATGAACAACCTGTTCGTTAGATGATGTTAAATATTCTAAAACAATAACCGGCCGCTTTTTCTTTTATATCTAAAACTATTCGATATGGACAGATTGATCATAGAGTCTGCTTTGGCAGATGTAAATGAGATTTTTTTATCTGAAGGCAGTGATGCCAGGCCTGATCCCGCGGTCGTTTTAGGATTCAAGGCTTCGCATACCGATCAGGTAATCAATGCTTTTGCTGCTCTCAAAGCCATTGCCGCCGGAAATAGCGTTGAATTGGTCATATGTAAAACTTTATCGGCAGGTATTTATGATATGGAGATCAAAACCGGAGGTCTTGATGAGCCGATCAGAATCGCCAATAAAATGATCAGTCATGAAACGCTTGGTGCCATTGAGGATCAGATCAGGTTAAACGGGCACATTGTGCTGGGAACGAATGTCTCTGAAGAGGAAAACTGGATCTTTGTTCATGTTGCTCATGTTAAAAATTGCGAACTTAAACATTGACGCCCTGCATATCCTGCATTGTAACAAAAATACTGGTTAAGGAATTTCTTATACTTTCCTTTTTGTAACAAATTGCCGTTATCGAGGTTTAAGGACCGGATTTTACATTTAATTCAATATTGCCTGACCAGATTAGCTATGCTAAGGATTAAACCTATCCTGGTTTAGGAAGTCCTATTACGAAAAAAAGTGATATAAAATTTTTATCAGATGAAATACCGATTCAATCTATTTACAACCGGCATATTGCTGATGACTACGTTAAGTGTTCAGAGCCAGAAGCTTAAAAATATTCAGGAAACGAATATGCTCGCTCCTTCCGGCATCAGGATAGATGGCAAAAATACGGAATGGGGAGAAAATTTTCAGGCCGAAAATAAAACTACAGATCTGTTTTATACGATCAGCAATGATGATAAGAACCTTTACCTGATCATCAAATCAAAAGATGTCGCCAACAATACAAAGATATTGGCTGGTGGAATTACTTTTTCTATAAATGCAGATGGTAAAAAAAGGGAAGATGAAAGTATGAGCCTTACCTATCCTTTGGTAAACCGCACTGCGCCCGGAGGCGGCGGAGAGCGAAGACGTATGGGCGCCATAATGAGTGGTGGAGGTGGTGGCAGGGGACAGCGCTCTGTCGAGCAGCGGGATTCTATGATGGCTGCTATGCAGAAAACACAATTGGCTCAAGTAAAAGAGATCAAAATCAAGGGTTTTAAAAATACAAGTGATACACTGATCTCCATCTATAATGAATACGGGATCAAGGCGGTTGCCAATATTGATCAGGACAAGAGTTTGTTTTATGAATTAGCGATCCCATTTGAGGCCTTAGGGCTTTCAAAGGATACTCCTAAGGAATTTGCTTATAATATCAAGCTGAATGGCTTGCACTTGCCTGGATTTGATGGTGGTGGAGGCGGTGGCCGGGGAGGCTTTGGTGGCGGTGGTGGTGGTCGCGGAGGGTTTGGCGGCGGCGGCCGGGGTCCTGGCGGCGTAGATTTCCAGGCGCTTACAAGCCCCACAGATTTTTGGGGCAAATATACCATCAGAAAGTAGCAAACCCTTTTAAGTAGAGCTACACACACCATTAATCATACATACAAATGAACAACCGTTTAAAGAACACGCTTCTTCTGTGCCTGCTTGTATTCAGTTTTCAGGGGTTGGAAGCTCAAGACACCCCAAAACAAGATCCACCTCCGCCTTTGCCCGTGAGAGAGATCAGCGGGATAGTGAAGGACTCTACTGATCTTGGAGTGATCGGTGCGACCGTGAGCCTGACCTCTCCGAAGGACACACTTAAAACCAGTACCAATTCTGATGGTATATTTATCTTTAAAAATGTAAAATCTGCTACCTATACTATTGTGGTTCAAAGTATTGGTTATCGTACTACTGCGCCTATGCGCTTTAAGCAGAATGACCTGGCTCCAAGGATCGTTATGGATCCAATTATGCTGAAGGAGGAAAAAAACATGCTCAATGAGGTAGTAATCAATGGAACACCTTCTATTACTTACAAAACGGATACGGTGGAATATAAGGCCAGCGATTATGTGGTAAGGAAGAATGCGACGGTTGATGAGCTATTGAAGAAGATGGAAGGAATGGAAGTCGGGAATGACGGTTCTCTGATCCATCAGGGGGAAAATGTGACCAGAGCCAAAGTGAACGGGAAAGAGTTTTTGGGAGGAGATCTTGCAAATGCGATCAAGAATCTTCCTGCCGAGATCGTGGACAAGATCCAGATCGTAGATGATTATGGTGATCAGGCCGCCAGGACCGGCGTCAAAGATGGGGATCCGGAAAAGATCCTGAATATTACAACACGTACGGACAAGTCGGTTGGAAATATGTTGAATCTTAACGCATCAGGAGGAAATAACGACCGGTATGAAGCCGGTGCCTTCGGGACAAGGATCAACGGCAATCAGCAGATTGGATTGAATGGTAATTTTAGGAATACTGTAAATGGCGTAGCAGGGGATAGTGGCGGCGGTAGAGATGGAGGCGGCGGTGGTGGGAATGCCAGCGGGGGTACGACCACTGCTGGAAATGCCTCGCTGAGCATCCGGGATAAGATCGGAAAAAAGATCAATTACAATTTCAATTATTATTTTAATGGCAGGGATGTCAATACGCTGAACAATAGTTTTTCAAAATCAGTGACAAAGATTCCGGGACCCATTCCCGGAGAAAGGATTGATACGGCCACCTTTTCTTCGAGACTTGGTGAGAGCAATAACAATGCTACAACCCACAATGTAAAGCTGGAAGTTGAAATGGATCTTGACAGTAGTAATTTCCTGAGGATAATCCCTACTTTTAATTTCACCTCATCTGGAAATCTGCGCATGGATACTGTTAGCCAGGAGGGCTTTAGACATCAGGATCAGACCAGTATGAACAATTCGAGCAATTCCAATCCGAGATTTGGCGTTTCGGCATTCTATCAGCATATTTTTAAAAAGCCAAGGAGAAATTTCTCGTTGCAGGCAGACCTGAATAGTAACAATCAGGATAGTGAGCGTCAGCAGGATTCTAAATATTTGTTTTTTCTTGACGAGGCCGAGACCATTACCAGGGATTCACTGGTCAACAGGATCATTGCAAGAAAGAACCTGCAGGACAATTATCGTGGCAGTTTGACCTACGTGGAGCCACTTTCCTTGAATTCCCAACTTGAATTTAATGCACAGGTAAATTACAATGGGTATAACAATAACGCGACTACCCGCAATATTACTCCTGAAGGTTTTTCTTCGGTAATTGATTCACTGAGTAATATTTATGATTATTCTTTTACCCAGGGGCGTATTGCACTGAACTATCGTTATGGTATGAGCAATACCTCCAGAGTGAGAATATCAGCCGGTATCACCGGGGTTCCTGCCGTACTGGAGGGTACCAAAGTGAGTTTGGGAACCACCACACGCAGGACCAGTTTTAATGTGATCCCTATTGCAAGGTTTGAGTATCTGTGGTCCAGGCAGCACAAGATCGCTTTCAATTATTCCGGAAACGCGGTTGAACCAAGCTTTGATCAGATCCAGCCCGTAAGGGATGTGACCAACCCCCAGAATCCGGTCATTGGTAACCCCAACCTAAAGGCAACCTTTGTTCATACGATCCGGACGGATTATAACAATTATATTTCCAACTCCAGACTGAACTACTCAGTGAACGGTGCCTACTCTTTTACAGACAATGCCGTGATCCAGAACAATTTTGATCAGGTTGACAGCAGCGGTTCTGTACCAATACGTATCGTAGAGACGCAATTTGCCAATATGGATGGTGTGTACAGGATCAATGGCAATTACTCTGTCAGCAAACAGTTGGACAACCGCAAGTACAATCTTGCTTTTAGCGGATCCGTAAATTATGATCATCGTATTTCGCTCAACAACGGGGAGAAGAATATCAATACTGTGAGAACCTTTATTGAACGTTTCGGCCCGCGTATCAATCCTACAGAGTGGTTTGAGATCAATCCTTATGTTTCTTACAATTATACGTTGTCTAAGAACACGTTATACAACAACAGCACAGAGCTGAAAACTTTGTCTTTAAATCTCGATGGAAGGGTGTATATGTGGGATACCTGGTTGTTCGGTTATAACGCGAGTAAAAGTTATGTCAGGGGTACCAGTCAGAATGTCAATACCAGCCCGCTGGTAATTAACATGTACCTTGAAAAGGAACTCTTTAACCGCAGAGGTAAGATTGGTTTGCAGGCCTTCGATATTCTCGCACAGAATAATTTTGTGAATCTGGATGTAGGCAATGACGGTGGTTATACCGAAACGAAGTCAAACGCCCTGAGCCGTTATTTTATGTTGCGGTTCAGCATGCGCCTGCAAAAATGGAGCGGTGCGCAGGGCAGGGGCGGCAGACCGATCATGAGAAGGGGAGACGGTAGTTTCATCAACTGATCCCACTAGTATCATTAAAAATCCCGTATTTTGTGCTTCTGCATAAAATACGGGATTTGTATTTATAATTTTAGCTATATTCATTTTTTGGAATAAAATAACCGGGTATCATTATGAAGGATAAGGGACGTTTGATCCTGATATTGGGAATTGTAACAATTTTTGTAGTACTGTTCTCCCAATGCATGGATTCCGGCGAACAACTTAAAGCTACGGAAACAACCACAGCAGGTATGAAAACCTGCCGGCAATGTCATCAGAAGATCTATGATGAGTACCAGCATGAATGGCATAATATTACTTCGAAAGCTGTAACCGGTGATAGCCTGATCAGGGGTGGAAATTCCACAACAAATGAATATGTTTTTAATCCGCATCTCAGAATTTCCGTTGAAAAGCGCAAGGATGGCATGTACCAGATAGCTTATGGCGATGGTCGTGAAATACTGTCCAGGAGATTTGACGTATCAATAGGCTCCGGAAAAAATGCGCACACCTACGGGTTTTGGGATGGTGAAAAGCTTATTCAGCTTCCACTGACTTATTTTAGAAGTATTAATGAATGGACAAATAGTCCGGGCTATCCTAACCGCATTTATTTTCAGGGTATTGGGATACGTTGCCTGGAATGCCATACCTCTTATGCCGATGGAACAAAAGGTTATAATAACGGCCTTATGGTCGATGACAAGATCCAAAAAAACTCGATAATATACGGTATTGATTGTGAACGCTGTCATGGTCCGGCCGGCCGGCACGTAGAGTTCCATCTCAAGAATCCGGCTGAAAAAGCAGCAAAATATATTGCAGTGTATAAGGAGCTGACGCGGCAGCAAAAACTGGATGCCTGTGGCCTGTGTCATTCGGGAAATGACCTGGACGTAGTAAAGTCGGCCTTTTTATTTAAGCCCGGAGATACAATTTCCAATTACTATGATTATCATGCCAGTTCCTTTTCATCGCATGAACCAGATGTTCATGGGAACCAGCTTGGAATGCTTCAGACCAGCCAATGCTTTATAAAAAGCAATGACATGACCTGCGGAACCTGTCACAGTCCCCACAAGCCTGAAGAAGATAATTTAATTGCTTATTCAAAAAAATGCATGTCATGCCATTCAGCGGTGAACCACAGTGAAAAAACACTGGCAAATGCGATGGTTAAAACAAATTGCATCACTTGTCATATGCCTTTAAAACCTTCAAAAATAATTACCTACCAACAGGCAGGCCAGCCACGTAAAAGTGCGTATGAGCTGCATACCCATCGCATAGCCGTTTATTAAAATTGTTAAGCGTATTATCGAGCGTAAAAAAAGAGAAATAAAAATCCCTCCTTAGTTATAAGGAGGGATCTGGTATTAATTTAGAATGAAAAATCGTCGCTTTGGATTCTGCTTGTTACTCCATCATGGCTTTCAGAATACTCATAGCGTTTTTCTACTACTTCCTGATGGCCTTTAATATAATCAACCGTTTCATTCAGGCCTTCAGCAAATTTCTCAAAATCTTCCTTGTATAAAAAGATCTTATGCTTTACGAAAACGCCGTCTTCAAGTCTTTTTTTACTTTCGGTAAGGGTTAGGTAATAGTCTCCCGATCTGGTGGCCTTAACATCAAAAAAATAAGTTCTCTTGCCAGCCCTTACTTTTTTGGAAAAAACCTCTTCTCTCTCTTTGTTGTCAAATTCTCCCATGGTTGCTTTAGCTCTTGGTTTTGGTTGTTTGGGTAAAATAAAGCAATAATTGTTAAACTTCAAAATAGAAATTAAACAGATTGATTTTCTTCTTCCAATAACTGGTTCCGATACATTTCAGCATAAGCGCCTCCAAGTGCAAGTAGCTCGCTATGAGTCCCTTGTTCTATTATACTCCCCTCATCCAATACCAGGATCTTGTCGGCATTTTTAATGGTGGATATCCGGTGCGCAATCAATATACTCGTTTTGCCGCTCATCAGCCTTCCGAGATTATCCAGGATCTCCTCCTCGGTACGCGTATCAACAGCAGACAAGCAATCATCAAAGATCAGCACTTTGGGTTCCTTTATAAGCGCTCTTGCAATGGAGACACGTTGTTTTTGTCCTCCGGAAAGTGTGATGCCGCGTTCACCGAGCATTGTTTCAAACTGATGCTCAAAGCCGATAATGTTCTGATATACTGCTGCATTTTTTGATGCTTTCTCAATTTCCTTATCAGTTACATCTTCCAGGCCAAAAGCAATGTTGTTTCTTATTGTGTCGGAAAAAAGAAAGACCTCCTGGGGAACAAAGCCGATCTGTTCCCGGTACTTTTGCAGGTTCAGGTCCTGAACCGGGACATGATCAATACTGATCATACCGTCATTTGCGTCATACATGCGCATGATCAGGTTGGCCAAGGTCGATTTGCCCGATCCGGTCCGCCCGATAACAGCAACAAACTGACCGGCTTCAATTTCAAAACTAATATTTTTAAGCGCCTGAATGCCGGTGTCCGGATAGGTAAAGCTGACACTTTTAAATCGGATCTTGCCGGTTAGCTTGGCGACAGTATTCATTCCCGGCACAATGTCAGGTTTAAGTTGCAGAAATTCATTGATCCTTTTTTGGGATGCAGAAGCCCGCTGTACCAGTGTGGTCACCCAGCCCAGCATGGAAACGGGAAACGTAAGCTGATTGACGTATACAATAAATTCCGCTATGGTTCCGGGACTGACTGATCCATTGATCACCTGTTTTCCTCCAACATAGACAGTGAGAATGGTGCTAAGACCAACCAGGAGTATCATGGTCGGATAGAATAACGCCTGTACCTTTACGAGGCTCATTGCACTGGTCTTGTAAGTGAGGCTTTCTCCGGCAAAAACTTTTCTGATATGATTTTCCCTGACATAAGACTTTATTACCCTGATTCCTGAAAGGTGTTCCTGTACAAAGTTTGAAAGCCTGGACAGCTGTTCCTGTATCAGTTCACTCTTCTGGTTGATCAGCGTGTTTACAAAATAGATGATCAGGACAAGGGCAGGCAGCGGGATCAGGCAAAATACAGCCAAGGTGGTATTTACAGAAAACATGGCATAGATGACCAGCAGGAACAATACTGCTGTATTGATCGCATACATAATTGCAGGGCCAACATACATACGTACACGGTTTACATCTTCTGTCGCCCTGTTCATCAGATCACCGGTATTGTTCCTGCGGTAAAACCCAAGGCTCAGCTCCTGATAATGTGCGTAGATCTCATTTTTCATGTCATATTCAATATGCCTTGACATAAGAATGATGGTCTGCCGCATAAAAAAGAGAAACAACCCCCTCAGCAGATAAAGAACCAGAACCAGCAATCCAAAGTATAAAAGACTATAACTGAATATGCTATAGATTATTTCCTGACGCTCAAAATTTTTAAACAGCATATAGATCTGAATATTTTCAGTGATCAGATTGAATGCATGACCGATTACCTGAGCCGGAATAATTCCGAAAATATTGGATATGATTACAAAAAAAATACCTGGAACGATCCACCACTTGTATTTATAAAAGTACTTATTTAAAAAACGGAGGTGTTTCATGGGCAGGGTAAAGTTAGCCAAATGCCGATATTTTTTAAGTTTCTTTAGTTAAAACAATGTAAATAATGCTTTTTTATATTAGTTTTGCGGCATATCAGATAAATAAATTATGTCCGGTAATAGCGCTGTTGTGAATTCAGTTTTAGATCAGATTGGTGCCTCAGGGCATAAAAAAGTGGTTTTCTGTAATGATCCGGATACCGGTCTGAAAGCAATTATTGCGATTCATGATACTACACTTGGCCCAGCAATAGGAGGTACACGTATGTGGAACTATTCAAGCGAAGCAGAAGCGCTTGAAGACGTACTGAGGCTAAGCAGGGCCATGACCTACAAATCAGCAATAACTGGTATCAATCTGGGTGGCGGAAATGCCGTGATCATCGGAGATTCCCGGAAAGGAAAATCGGAAGCCATGATGAGAAGTTATGGCAGGTTCATCAAAAACTTTAACGGAGAATTCATCACAGCAGAGGACGTGGGTACCAATACCCGTGATATGGAATACATCAGAATGGAAACAACCCATGTTACCGGTGTACCTGAATCATTGGGGGGAGCAGGAGACCCCTCTCCGACAACAGCAAAAGGGGTTTATCTGGGGATAAAGGCTTGTGTAAAAGAAGTCTTTGGTACAGATATGCTTGCAGGCCGCTCAGTGGTTGTCCAGGGGATAGGAAATGTCGGTGAGCACCTGGTCGAGTTACTCAGGGCAGAAAATGTCGAAGTTTACATCAGCGATATCAATGAAGAACGGCTGCAGCATGTTGCCCGCACTTATAAGGCCAGACCCATCGCCGCAGACAAGATCTTCGGAATCAATGCCGACATTTATGCACCCTGTGCTTTGGGGGCAACTGTAAATGATAAAACTATTGATAAGATGAATTTTGCTATAATTGCAGGATCAGCCAATAATCAGCTGGCCGATGAACAGCTGCATGGCAAGAAACTACTGGAAAAAGGAATTTTGTTCGCCCCTGATTATCTGATCAATGCAGGGGGCCTGATCAGCTGTTATTCAGAGCTTACCGGGTATGGTAAAAAGCGTACCACGCAGCTTACAGAAAATATTTATAATGCAACCCGTGATGTGATCAGGATGTCAAAAAAGGATAATATTCCAACAGTATGGGCAGCTAACCGCATTGCGGAACAAAGGATAATAGACATAAAGAAAATAAAATCATCATTTTAATCAATCAGGTAATACACCACTCGTTCTTACATTCATGTTAAACAGAAGGCATTTAAGAATTAAAGCCCTGCAAAATATATTTGCTTGGCACATGACGGACAAAAAAGATCTCGCATCGGCGAAGAAGGGACTCTTGCACAGCATAGACAATGTATATGAAATGTACATCTGGATGTTGTCCTTATTGGTAGAAGTAACTGAATATACAGAGGTTGATGCCGCTGAAAGGGCCAACAAACATTTACCTACGGAAGAGGACCGCAACCCTAATCTCAAATTGCTGAACAATAAGTTTGCCGTGACGCTGAAGGAAAACCCCGAATACATTGCCGCAATTAAAAAGTATAAGATCAACTGGATGGCGGATCCTGAATTTGTCAAGGCTATTTTCAACACACTAAAAGCTACTCCTGAATATGCCGCTTACCTGGCAGATCCTGTGAATGACCTTGAAGATTCCAAAACAATTATCAAATATATATTCAGAAAAGTGATCCTGAAGAGTCACAATATCATTCAGGCTTTTGAGGATAAGTTCATCAACTGGTCTGTAGACAAGGAGGTCATGCAGGGGATGGTGGCCAAGACCATTAAAAATTTTGTAAATGAAGATCCTTTTGCCAATAAGTTGACCCCGATCAGTCAGGACTGGGCAGAGGATGGTAAATTTGTTGAGGACCTTTTTACCTATACACTGAAAAATGATAAGGAATACCAGGGGCTGATCGCGGAACGCACCAAGAACTGGGAATCGGAGCGTATTGCGTTGATGGATACCATTTTGATGAAGATGGCGATCTGCGAACTGATGAACTTCCCCTCCATACCCGTTAAGGTAACGATCAATGAATATTTAGACCTTTCCAAAGATTACAGTACACCAAAAAGCAATTCATTTATTAATGGTATATTGGACAAAATTATGGGCGATCTGAAGAGAACCAACAGCATTAAAAAGACAGGTCGCGGATTAATAGAAGAATAAATATGAAAAAAGTTTTATTAACAGTACTCGCAGCCCTTACGTTTGCTGCGTGCCAGCAAAAAGGCGAAAGCACATCTGACGTTGCAGACAGCACTGCTACTGCATCAGCATTACCACAGGATTCTTTGCATCACGATGGTCCCGTACTCAACTTTGAAACAGAAAGATACAACTTTGGCAAGATCAAAAAAGGAGAGGAAGTGACTTACAGCTTTAAATTTAAAAATACAGGAGCCAAGCCGCTCATCATTAAAGAGGCGATAGCTACCTGTGGCTGTACAGTGCCGGAGCCACCGAAGGAACCGATACTTCCCGGCAAATCCAGTGAGATCAAAGTTGTCTTTCACAGTGCGGGAAAACCTGTCGGTGCGGTGGATAAACCGATCACGGTGATGTCAAATGCTTTGAATACCACAGTACAGCTACATCTTCAGGGAGAAATAACAGAATAAAAAAACAGAAATATGATATCAACAGTAATATTACAGGCCGGTGGCGGAGGAAATATGTTAGGAACCCTGGTGCCTATGGTGCTGATCATGGTTGTCTTTTACTTCTTCATGATCAGGCCCCAGGTAAAAAAAGCGAAGGACCACAAGAAATTGATCGCAGAATTAAAAAAAGGAGATAAGATTGTGACCACCGCCGGAATTCACGGACGGATCGTAGATATGAATGACACTACTTTCCTGATAGAAGTAGAAGGTGGTACCAAGATCCGTTTTGATAAAACTGCAGTTTCACTGGACGCCACAAAAGCAGCGGCACCCAAAACCGATGCAGTAAAAGCGTAAACCATCATTTGAATTTGCCAGGCCGCTTCCATACGGAGCGGCTTTTTTGTCTTTGTAAATCCAAGCTATAAAATTTTTTATTTATTTTACGGGATATGCCATTTATAAAGCTTACAAAAATAGAAAGAAAGCGTATCGTTACGCTGATCACCTGTTTGCTGATGGCAGTGATAGCCTGGTTATTCCTGTCGCTGAACAATAAGTACAGGTATGCTGCAAAGACTGTTCTTGTATACAAAAATTTCCCGCAAAAGAAGGCATTCCATGCTTTACAATCCGATACGGTTGATCTTCAGGTTGAAGGAACCGGATGGCAATTGCTATTTGCGAGACTGCGCATCAAACCCCAGTCTATTGCAATAGGACTTGAAAAATTAAACAACAGGAATTTTATCCTGTTCTCAGAACAATTAAATGACATCAACAGTCAGCTTGAAACCTCACAGAAAATTATCTCAGTAAGTCCTGATACGTTGTATTTCGATTTTTCTGAACGTGCGGTAAAACGGGTTCCGGTAAAGCTGGTATCAGATCTGACCTTTGCCGATCAGTACAATATATCCAGCGATATTGTGCTGAATCCTGAGTTTGTAACATTGCTTGGCCCCGATCAGGAACTGAAAAAAATAAAAGAATGGTCTACAGATACACTGAAGCTAAAAGATATTCAGGCGACATCCGTTGCCAGGATCTCCATGACCAGAAATAACATGAAGAACGTGAACATTTTTCCTGCCAGTACAGAGGTAAAAATTCCTGTGGATGAGTTTACTGAAAAGACCCTGGACCTTACTCTTAATGTGATCAATAACAAAGAATATTATGATATCAAGCTATTCCCCAGGAAGGTAAAAGTCACTTTTTTAGTTGCATTGTCAAAGTACCAGCAAACCAATGAAAATTTTATGGACGCAGTGGTAGATGTCAATGAATGGAAGTCATACGGGCACAATCAATTGAGGGTCAGGGTCAACAGGTTTCCGGATTATTGCAGGCTCATCAGCATCAGGCCTGAAAAAATTGATTTTATAATCGAAAAATAATGTTCAAAGCAGGAATTACCGGCGGTATAGGGAGTGGTAAAACAACGGTGTGCAGAATTTTTGAAACACTGGGCATCCCTGTATTTTATGCTGATCCGGTAGCAAGGCAGATCATGACACAAGATCAGGTGTTAATAGAGGGGGTAAAAAGCAGTTTTGGCAGGGAAAGTTATTTTGAGAACGGATTGCTGAACAATAAATACCTGGCAAATATTGTTTTCAATGACAGTGCGGCCCTGGAAAAGCTCAATTCGCTGGTCCATCCGGCGGTATTCCGCGCATTTGACAGGTGGCTTGAGCAATTGCCCGGAACCACACCATACGTATTAAAAGAAGCTGCATTATTATTTGAAAGTGGCTCCTACAAAATGTGTGACGAAAACGTATTGGTAATTGCACCCGAGCAGCTAAAACTAAACAGGGTGATGATGCGGGACAGCATTTCTGAAGAAGCAGTAAGGTCACGGATGAACAAGCAGTTTACAGACGAGCAAAAGATCGCTATGGCCGACAGGATCATCTATAATGATGAGCAAAGATCCCTTATTGAACAGGTACTGGAATTACACCAGCTGTTTTCAGCACGTAAAGGCCAATGATACTGGAAGATTTTATCGTATCCGGTAACAACGGGCTGTATTGCAGTTACGGACAGTTCTATCTAGACCCCAAAGCACCGGTAAAGCATGCAGTGATCTCACATGCCCATGGCGATCATGCCATAGGCAACAATGAGGAAGTTTACTGTACTGAAGCCACAAAGCAATTTATGCAGTACCGCTACAAAAAGTTTGCGGCAGGCAACTTTCATATATACGGCTATCATCAGAAATTTAGCATCAATGAAGTAGAAATCAGTTTTATTCCCGCCGGGCATATGCTTGGCTCAGCAATGGTCATGATGGAATACAAAGGAATCAGGTACCTGTATACGGGTGACTATAAACTCCAGCCGGATAAAACATGTGAGCCAGCCGAATTTCATCATGCCGATGTACTCATTACAGAAACCACATTTGCCGATGCCGGCGTTCACCATCCTTTACCTGAAGAAGAAATATTAAAGCTTAATGCAGTCTCCGGTAATATCATGCTTGCAGCTTATTCACTGGGCAAATGCCAGCGGCTGATCTCCCTCATCAATGCATATTGTACTGAAAAAAAGATATTATTGCATTATAGCATGATGCCATTTGCAAAAATCTATGAACAATTAGGTGTTGATCTTGGCAGATACCAGATCTATGACCGCAAATTGATGAAGCAAAATACCACTAATATGATCTATATGGTGCCACCAATGGTTTTCAACAGCTATTCAAAAGCCATCAACGTGGTCAGGATCTTTGCAACTGGATGGAAACACCTTCAGACCGATAATCAGCTCCATTTATATATTTCAGATCATGCAGACTGGAATGCGATCCTGACCACCATTGACAACGTAAAACCATGTCAGGTATGGACGAACCATGGGAACGGTAGGCAGCTTCAGAAGCACTTCGAAAAAAGTTTGGTCGTTAAATTGCTTAACTAATGCAGGAAGGAGTAGATTTTTACTTCAATGAAAGCGGATTGATGGTTTTTACTGAAGCCTACCACTTAAAAAGAGGTTATTGTTGTAAAAATAAATGCAGACATTGCCCCTGGAGATATGGTAGAAAAGAATCAGTGAAAGCTCCCCCGAAGAAGCAATGAAAGGAGCGCGATATGCAATTGCATAAAGAAACACATACTTCAAAATTTGAAAGCGAGCATCAGCAGGCAATAGTCAATGTATTGTTTACCTATACCTGGTGCATAGATAAATTAAAGCAAGTGATCACTCCCTATGATATCACAACCCAGCAATTTAACATTTTGCGGATATTAAGAGGCCAGTATCCAAAGCCCTCTACAATTAATCTGCTGAGATCCAGAATGCTGGATAAAATGAGTGATGCTTCAAGGATTGTAGACCGGCTTATGCAAAAAGACCTGGTCTTAAAAAAAGCCAATGGTATGGATAAACGCGCAGTTGATATCCTGATCAGCAAGAAAGGGCTGGCCTTGCTCAAACAAATGGATAAGGAAGTTAGTCTTTCCAATATAGTTTCCGCTAACCTGACCAAAACAGAGGCCGCACAGCTCAATATATTGCTCGACAAGCTGAGAGGATAGTGGACGCAGATTAATGATAGCCGTGTCCCGAAGTCAGATAGCCGAGTAAAGCGATCCCGATGCCGCATAGTACGGCGATCATTTTCCTCTTGGTTACTTTGTGGTCGACACTTGATTCAAACAGGATCGTAGTAGAAATATGCAGGAATATGCCGATCACGATCCCCATGATCTTATTAAAATAAGCTTCAATGCCACCGATCATGCCGTTGCTCAAACCATAGCTCACACAAAATCCCAGAGGTGCCATTAGCGCAAAAACAGAGATGCAGAGCATGATTTTGTCTTTTTTATGGTCGTTCTGCATCAGAATACTTCCCAGTGCAAAAGCTGCGGGGATATGATGAAGAGAAATACCAAAGATCAACGCATTATGCTGATCTTTAGCCAGGGGCATTCCTTCCAGGAAAGCATGCAGGCACAAGCTGATCATGACACCATAAGGAAAGATCTGATGCTCGTGATGCCTGTGAATGTGCCCATGCTCAACTCCCTCGGAAAACTGTTCAAGAAAGACCTGCAGCAGAAAGCCTATCAGGATGAAAATACCAATTTCTTCATTGTCCGCACCCGCATAAGCATCGGGGATCAGGTGTAGTATGGTAATGGCAAAAAGGTAGGCGCCGCTAAATGAAAGGATCAGCTTGAGGAGTTGAGATTTATCGCTTTTGACCAGGAAAATAGTGGACCCACCCAGAAAAGCACTGAAAAATAAGATAAGGAGTTTCCAGATTTCCATTAAAATTCAGGTTGTAATGTTTTGAACAATTTAGCGGTACCCAAACCGATCACTGTGCCCAGTATAGCCCCCGCCAAAGTATCCAACGGATAGTGCACCCCAACATAGATCTGGGAAAAAGAAATGATCGATGCCCAGAAAAGTCCAAACGGCAGTACCGGTTTCCAGCGCTTATAAAAAATGATAATGAGGAAAACAGCCAGGGCGAAATGATTGGTTGCATGGGCTGAAGGAAAGCTGTAGCCGCTGCCGCACGGAACCCTGTGTATAATTTCACTGACGAGAGCAGGCTCATTGCAAGGCCGGAGACGCGTGACAAAGGGTTTGACCAGTCTGGACGCCAGCAGGTCACCCATAGCAAAAGTAAACAGCAGCATACCGATCACGTACCAGCCCTTCTTTTTATATTCCCTGATGCAGAAAATGATGATGAACAGATACAAAGGTGCCCAGGTAAACCTGTTGCGCATCAGGGGAAGCAGCCAGTCAAAAAAAGGATTGCTCAGGCCGTCGTGGATCCTCAAAAAAAGGTCAGTGTCAAATTGAAGCAGGCTTTCCATCATGCCTTCGTGCAGATTAGTATCAAACGGTCAGATTTCTCTTCCTCATAAGTATCCAGGTTATAGCTGCCGAATGTAGACCGGATCGTCAATCCGCTTTTCTCAAACATCCGCTCAAAATCAGCCAGAGTAAAAGCCTGTACACGTTCCTCAAAAGCATAAGCCTTGCCCCGGTGCTCGAAATTGATGTGTTTAATGATCTTTCCGTCAGCTACAAATTTGTGCAGGTGGAATTCAATGCCCTCTACAACTTTTATCTCCTGATTGGTCAGGTTCCTGACGATCTTCTGCGTATTAAAATAATCCAGGACCAATGTCCCGTCCGGCTTCAATCCTTTACGGAAAGATCTGAGCGCATCAACATGCTCTTTTTCAGTTTCAAAATAACCAAAGCTGGTAAACATGTTGAGTGCAATGTCAAAATAATTGATAAATGCCAGCCTGCGCATATCATGTACAAAAAAATGCAGGTTCTTCTTTTCAAATTGCTGCGCGTATCTGATGTTCTGTTCGGAGAGATCTATGCCGGTCACGTCATAGCCTTTTTTATTCAGATATACCGCATGACGTCCGCGGCCGCAGGCAATATCAAGTATCCTCGAATCAGCAGCGGGTTTCAGGTAAGCAGACAGGTTATCGATCAGAAACTCTGCTTCGGCATCATTCCGCTGGCTATACAGAACATGATAAAAAGGAGAGTTGAACCAGTATTGAAACCATTTTCGCTGCATGCGCAATTCTTTGATATTTTAGAAAGGCACAAAGATAATATTTTGGATGCATACCGTAGGATAATTTAGCGCATGCTAAGGTTTGAACCCGGTAATTTTTTGTCACCAGGCAGTAGCTGCAACAAAGCCGCTAAGCTTTTTTTTGTTATTTTTGTAAAAAATAACATACCTTGACACTTATAAAATCTATCTCCGGAATAAGGGGGACGATCGGCGGGAAAGCCGGCGACGGACTCACCCCGATTGACATTGTAAAATTTACAGCAGCTTATGGCTCGTGGGTCATCAGCAAGACCGGTAAAAAGAAGATCGTAGTCGGAAGAGATGCACGCCTATCAGGAGAGATGGTCAACCATCTGGTTACTGGTACATTGCAGGGGCTGGGCGCAGAAGTGATCGACCTCGGGCTCTCGACTACACCCACGGTAGAGATCGCTGTCCCCATGGAAGCAGCAGCGGGTGGGATCATCCTCACGGCCAGTCACAATCCAAAGCAATGGAACGCCCTTAAGCTGCTGAACGAAAAAGGCGAGTTCATCAGCGATGCAGACGGAAAGGAAGTGCTGGAAATCGCTGAGAAGGCCGAATTTGCCTTTGCAGAAGTAGGCGGTCTCGGTAAAGTAACCGTCAATGATACCTATCTCCAGAAACACATAGACGCCATACTTGCATTGCCGCTCGTAGATGTAACTGCGATCAGGAATGCCAGATTCAGGATTGCCATAGATTGTGTCAATTCTACAGGAGGGATATTTGTCCCGGCCTTACTTAAAGCGCTGGGCGTCGAAACCATTTATGAACTATATTGTGTGCCTGACGGACATTTCCCTCATAACCCAGAGCCCCTGCCCGAAAACCTGACCGAGATCGCAAAGCTGGTACAAAACAAGAATGCAGATCTGGGCATTGTCGTAGACCCGGATGTAGACCGCCTATGCTTTGTAAACGAAGACGGCAGTATGTTCGGTGAAGAATACACGTTAGTGGCCGTAGCAGATTATGTTCTTAAAAATACCCCGGGCAATTCTGTTTCCAACCTTTCCTCGACCAGGGCGCTAAGGGATGTAACAGAGCGATCAGGCGGTACCTATCATGCCTCGGCAGTGGGAGAAGTCAATGTTGTCAACCAAATGAAAGCCACCGGTGCAGTGATCGGGGGGGAAGGCAACGGCGGGGTAATCTATCCCGAGCTGCATTACGGCCGTGACGCACTGGCAGGCATCGCATTGTTCCTAACCCATCTTGCCAAATCAGGAAAATCCATCTCGATACTGCGCAGCAGTTACCCATCCTATTATATTTCCAAAAATAAGATCACCCTCACACCGGAAATGGACATTGACGCCTTGCTTATCCAGGTACAGGAACGCTACAAAGACCAACCAAACACCACTATAGACGGGTTGAAGATCGAATTTGACCAGGAGTGGGTACATTTAAGAAAATCCAATACTGAGCCGATCATACGGATCTACAGCGAGGCAAGTACCGAAACTGTTGCAGAGAACCTTGCAGCAAAGATCATTTCAGACATCAGGGAATTATTAAAACTGGGCTAAATCAATGGAAAGAATTTATCTGGACAATGCAGCAACAACACCTCCGGATCCGGCTGTCCTGGCAGAAATGATCACGGTCATGCAAACCTATTACGGAAATCCTTCATCCATTCATGCCCAGGGCAGGGAAGTACGCACCCTGATAGAAAAAGCAAGAAAGACTATTGCCGGTCTGATCAATGCCACGCCGGCAGAAATATTTTTTACCTCCGGGGGAACAGAAGCAGACAATACCGCCATACACTGCGGAATAGCAGCCTTTAGCATCAAGCATGCCATTACATCAAAGATCGAGCATCATGCGGTAGAACAGACATTGACCATGCTGCTCCGGCAAGGAGTAATAGACAAGCTCAGCTATGTCAACCTGGATGCCAAAGGAAATATAGATTATGCCCATCTGGAAGAGTTGCTCCAAAACAATGAACGGTCCTTTGTATCACTTATGCATGCCAACAATGAACTAGGCACCCTGACAGACATAGTGCGCGTTGGAGAACTGTGTGAACAGTATAATGCCATCTATCATTGCGATACTATACAGACTATGGGGCATTACATCCATGATGTCAGGAAGCTCAAAGCACATTTCATTGTTTGTGCTGCACATAAATTTCATGGCCCGAAGGGAGTCGGGTTCCTGTATGTAAACCACAATATCAAGATTAGCCCGTTGATAACCGGAGGGGCGCAGGAGCGAAACATGCGCGGTGGTACAGAAAACGTATATGGCATTGCCGGACTGGCGAAAGCCCTTCAGATCGCCTATGAAAACCTGGAGCAGCACCAGCAATATATCCAGGGACTCAAAAGCTACCTGAAAGAAAGACTGGCCGCTGAAGTACCCGGTATACAGTTCAATGGAGAGACCGCACCGGACAAGAGCCTTTATACGATACTCAATGTATCCTTTCCGCCGGCAGACATGGCCGATATGCTTTTGTTCAACCTGGACATCAACGGAATTTCCGCCTCAGGAGGAAGTGCCTGTTCCTCAGGATCGAACATTGGTTCGCACGTATTGACCGGTATCGGCGCAGATCCCGGCAGGCCATCGGTCAGGTTTTCGTTCAGCAAATACAACACCAAAGCCGAACTGGATATTGTAGTTGAAAAAATAAAGGAGATCGCAGACCAGAACATCCCGGTATAATTTTCAAACATATTCAAAGGCCGGTTGTTAATAAGATACATAAACCTTGATTGTCAACTAAACCTTTGAAAGATGGATACAACAGCAAAAAAAGATACAGATCAGCGTAAAACAGTGTATAAAGAAACCGACCGCAATGCAGAGAACCAGACCAGTGGAGAAACCTCCTCTGTTGCAGATCTTGACCGGTCGGGATTCAGCAAAACGCCACAGCGAAAGAACAAGCCATTGGGTTCAAGTCATGAGCCCGGAACACTGCCGGGCACGGAATGATCTTGATGAACAGTACAATTGAAACACAGTCATGAAACAGGGCTGTGTTTTTTTGTTTTATCAAATAAATTTAAAACTTTATATTGCTCCTGAATTTTAAAGCTAAAACGTTTTATATTTTTACCATCTATAAACCAAAACCAGAAACAACCAGATTATGCTTAACTGTACATCAGTACGCTAACACATAATGACCGCAATAATATGATAAAACAATTCTTAACCGCCTCACTCGTTGTGGCATCATTTGGGACCTTTGCACAACAAGTAGGCAAGGTAACCGATCCTGTAGAATGGATCAATCCCCTCATGGGAACCCAAAGCAAACCCGCTCTTTCCAATGGAAACACGTACCCGTCTATAGCCGTGCCCTGGGGCATGAACTTCTGGACACCACAGACCGGAAAGATGGGTGATGGATGGGCTTATACCTATGATGCAGACAAGATCAGGGGTTTTAAGCAAACCCACCAGCCATCTCCATGGATGAATGACTACGGACAATTTTCAGTAATGCCGGTGACAGGCAAACTGCGCTTCAACCAGGACGACAGGGCCAGCTGGTATTCCCACAAAGCAGAAACCGTAAAACCATACTATTACAGCGTGTACCTGGCAGATGCAGACGTAACCACCGAGATCGCTCCAACCGAAAGAGCGGCCCAGTTCCGGTTTACATTTCCCCAGTCAGATGAATCCTACGTTGTGGTCGATGCCTTTGACAAAGGATCCTACATCAAGATCATTCCTTCTGAAAGGAAGATCGTAGGTTACAGTACCCGGCATTCACACAAAGTACCGGAGAATTTCAAGAACTACTTTGTGATCTATTTTGACAAACCGTTCACCTCAGCCAGTTCCTGGAAAGGCAATGACCTGGCCAAAGACGTGCTTGAACTCCAGGATGACCACGTAGGCGCGGTTGTCGGCTTTAAGACAGCCAAAGGGGAAAAGGTCAACATGAAAGTTGCCTCATCGTTCATCAGCATAGAACAAGCAGACATTTCCCTGAAAAGAGAGCTGGCCAATGACAGTTTTGAAACCACAAAAGACAAGGCCAAAGCAGTATGGAGCAAGACCCTCAGCCGAATCAGCGTGGAAGGTGGTACCATCGATCAGATCCGTACCTTTTACTCCTGCCTGTACCGGACGCTGTTCTTTCCGAATAAACTCTATGAGATCGATGCAAACAATAAGATCGTCCACTGGAGCCCGTACAACGGCAAGACAGAAGCAGGCTATATGTTTGCAGGAACAGGATTCTGGGATACTTTCCGGGCATTGTACCCTTTCCTGAACCTGATGTATCCCGAGATCAACAGGGAAATGCAGCAGGGCCTGGCCAACGACTTCAAAGAAGGCGGGTGGCTTCCCGAATGGTCAAGTCCGGGACTGGCCAGCGTCATGGTGGGCAACAACTCTGCCTCTGTCGTTTCAGATGCATACATCAAAGGTATCCGCGGACAAGATATGAACACCCTTTGGGAAGCCCTGAAGCACGGCGCGAATAATGAAGGCCCCATGCCTGCAGTAGGACGCTATGGAGTAAAATACTACAATGAGCTGGGTTATGTGCCTTACGATGTCAAGATCAATGAAAATGCAGCCAGGACACTAGAATATGCCTATGATGACTTTGCGATCTATCAGCTGGGCAAAGCTCTTGGCAAGCCGGCTGCTGAAATCGACATTTATAAAAAAAGGGCAATGAACTATAAGAACCTTTTTGACCCCGCCAGCGGATTGATGCGCGGCAAGAACAAGGACGGGCAGTTCCAGTCACCGTTCAATCCATTTAAATGGGGCGACGCATTTACAGAAGGAAACAGCTGGCACTATTCCTGGTCAGTATTCCAGGACGTAGCCGGACTCTCCAAACTGATGGGCGGAAAAGAGAAATTCGTACAGAAGCTGGATTCCGTATTTACCCTGCCGCCGATCTTTGACGACAGCTATTACGGGGGCGTCATCCATGAGATCAGGGAAATGCAGATCGCCAATATGGGCCAGTATGCCCACGGAAACCAGCCGATCCAGCACATGATCTACCTTTATAACTATGGCGGTGCACCATGGAAAACACAATACTGGGTGCGTGAGACCATGAACCGCATGTACAAAGCCACCCCTGACGGCTACTGCGGAGACGAAGACAATGGACAAACCTCTGCATGGTATGTATTCGGTGCCCTTGGATTTTATCCGGTGACTCCAGCGACAGATCAGTATGTCCTGGGAACGCCGTATTTCAAGAAAGTGACACTTAACTTGGAGAACGGAAAGCAGATCGTGATCAATGCACCAAAGAACAGCGATGAAAATCGTTATGTAAACAGTTTGAAGATCAACGGAACAGCTTATTCCAAGAACTGGCTGAGCCATACCGCCCTACAAAAAGGAGCGGTACTTGACTTTGACATGACCGCCGAACCCAACAAGCAAAGAGGTTCAAATGAAGCTGACTTTCCTTATTCGATGTCTACAGATGCCAGCCTCAAATAGGGCTTCCGGTCAGACCGGTCCTTTTGAAACAGCCAGCCTGTAATAAAAAACCCCGTTCAGACAGAGCGGGGTTTTGTTATTTAATGGATGCAGGATCTCTCCTGGCTCCGGTTAATTTTTCATCATCCTGATAAAAGCAGCAAGCCTGCTCTTCATGACCCTCCTGTCGACTATAAAATCCAGGAAACCATGCTCAAGCACGAACTCCGCAGTCTGAAACCCTTTTGGCAGGTCTTTTTTGATCGTTTCCTTGATCACCCTTGGCCCTGCAAAGCCGATCAGCGCCCCCGGTTCCGCGATATTAATATCACCAAGCATGGCATAAGAAGCCGTTACACCGCCTGTAGTGGGATCGGTCAGCAAAGAAATATAAGGGATCTTAGCCTGGCTAAGCAAGGCCAGCTTGGCAGAAGTCTTGGCCATCTGCATCAATGAAAAAGCCGCTTCCATCATCCTTGCGCCGCCAGATTTAGAGATCATCAGGAAAGGGATCTTGTGCTTCATGGAATAATCGATACTGCGGGCAATCTTTTCCCCTACCACAGAACCCATAGAACCTCCGATAAAATTGAAATCCATACAGGCGACGACCAGATCTTCACCCTCAATTTTGCCATGGGCAGCCCTGATCGCATCTTTCAAACCTGTCTTTGCAGTACTTTCTACAAGTCTTTCTTTATAAGGCTTGGTATCCACAAAATCCAGCGGGTCTCCGGAAGTCAGGTTCCCAAACAATTCCTTAAACTCATTATTGTCAAACAAGACCTGAAAATATTCTTTAGAGCCCACCCTGATGTGATAATCACAATATTGGCAAACATATTTATTTTCACCCAGGTCAGCTGTGTGCAATGCCTTTTTACAATTCGGACATTTATTCCATAAACCGTCTGGTGCTTCTTTTTTTTCTTCAGTCGAGGTGCTGATACCTTTTTTTTCTCTCTTAAACCAAGCCATGTTATTTCTTGAAAAATGCGATTACAAAGAAACAAAAAAAATCGCGAACAGTTTGCAGATACTTGAGTTAACATCAGGAAGCAATATTCTTAATACCGCCGCAGCATTGCCGTCCGGGCGATCCGGTACACTAAAATAATACCGCATTGGCTTTGCCCAAAGCTATATTTTTCCTAACTTCGGCATACATTAAAATATTAGAAATGAGTTTAAAAGGTTACAAGGGAGTAATTTACGGAGATGCTGTTCAGGAATTATTTGAACAGGCAAAAAAACATCAATTTGCATTGCCGGCAGTCAATGTTACAGGTACAAATACCATCAATGCGGTAATGGAAACTGCAAAAGCAGTCAATTCACCGGTAATTATACAGTTGTCTAATGGCGGTGCACAATTTTATGCAGGCAAGACATTGAACAATGAGGGCTTGCAAGCCTGTATCCTGGGAGCTGTATCCGCAGCTAAACATGTACATTTACTGGCTGAGCATTATGATGTTGCTGTCGTATTACATACCGACCACGCGGCCAAAAAGCTATTGCCATGGATCGATGGCCTGCTCGATCACGGCGAGCAATTCTTCGCCGAACATGGAAAACCACTGTTCTCTTCACACATGCTTGACCTATCGGAAGAACCCATAGAAGAAAATATGGAGATCTCTGCCAGATACCTTGAGCGGATGTCAAAAATGGGAATGACCATTGAGATCGAGCTGGGCGTTACAGGCGGGGAAGAAGACGGTGTCGACAACAGTGATGTAGACAGTTCCAAACTATATACCCAGCCTTCAGAAGTAGCTTATGCTTACGAAGAACTGAGCAAAGTAAGTGATAAATTTACCGTGGCAGCAGCCTTTGGCAATGTGCATGGTGTCTATAAACCGGGCAATGTAAAATTGCAGCCGGTGATCCTTAAAAATTCCCAGGATTTCATTAAAGAGAAATTCTCGCTGACCGCAGAAAAACCGATCAACTTCGTGTTCCACGGTGGGTCAGGCTCCTCACAGGAAGAAATCAGGGAAGCCATCTCTTACGGCGCCATCAAGATGAACATCGACACGGATATGCAGTGGGCATTCTGGGAAGGTATTTTGGATTATTATAAGGCAAATGAAGCTTATCTTCAGGGTCAGATCGGCAATCCCGAGGGCGAAGACAAACCCAATAAAAAATATTATGATCCACGTGTCTGGCTGCGTAAAGGCGAAGAGAACTTTGTTAAGCGCTTAAAGCAGGCATTTGAAGACCTGAACTGTAAAGACGCCAGCGATAAACTTTAATCCTGGTTCAGCAAATGCATAGAGGCGTCATAAGGGTTATTCTTATGACGCCTTTTTCTTAACCCAATTCACATAATAGTAAAAGCCATGGAATCACTACAGGTAAACAAAGTAAACAGCCAGGACGATCTTGAAAAAGCATTCGCCGTCAGGAAAATCGTTTTTGTTGACGAGCAGCACTGTCCGCCTGAGCTGGAGTGGGAACATGAAGAAGAATCCGTGCATTTCCTGGCGACGATCAACGGAGAACCCTGCGGCGCCTGCCGCTGGCGAAAGACAGACCAGGGCTACAAACTGGAACGCTTCGCCGTACTAAAAGCACACAGGGGCAAAAGAATAGGGCAGGCCCTGGTAGCTGCCGCGCTGTCAGATCTTCCTGCCGATGCAAAATACATCTATCTGAACGCCCAACTGGAAGCCATGCGCATGTACTCCAGGTTTGGCTTTGTAGCCGAAGGCGAGCAATTTGAAGAAGCAGGCATACCACACTATAAGATGGTCAAAAAAGCTTAAAAGCCATTGCTTCCTGCCATTTTTCCATATCCAGTCCCAAAAACACGCCCCTTTCCAGCAAAAAATCCACCAGATCCTCGGTAGCCAGGTTCCCGGTCAGTTCATCAGCAGCCATAGGGCAACCTCCATAACCCTTTATTGCGCTGTCAAAACGTTTACAGCCAGATTCCCAGGCCGCAGTGATCTTCTCCATTCTCGTATCCGGGGTGCTGTGCAGGTGCAGGCCGATCTCAGTCTTACTGAATTTGTTTACCAATGCAGGTAATAGCTCCCTGATCTTTTGCGGACTGGATACCCCGGTCGTATCAGAGAGGGAAAGGACCTGCACTCCGGCAGTGACCAGCTCTTCAGCCCGTTGCTCCAGAATCTCCACACTCCATGGATCACCATAAGGATTGCCAAAACCCATAGAAAGATAAATCACGGCAGTCTTGTCATGCGCATCACAGATCTCCAGCATCCGTTTGACCGTATCCATAGACTGAGCGATACTGCTGTTCGTATTGCGCTGCTGGAAGGTCTCAGAGACAGAAAAAGGAAAGCCGAGGTAGCTGATCTTATCAAAGCGGGCCGCTTCCTCTGCGCCCCTCAGATTGGCCACGATCGCAAGCAGCCGCGTCGCAGTTCGGGAAAGATCCAGTTTTGCCAGTACTTCGGCTGTATCCCTCAATTGAGGGATAACCTTTGGCGAGACAAAGCTGCCAAAATCAATGGTATCAAAACCTATTTGCAGCAGCAGGTTAATGTATTTTGCCTTGAGCGCCGTAGGAATAAAATCATGGATACCCTGCATGGCGTCACGAGGGCACTCCACCAGCCTGACACGTCTGCCGGGCAGGTCCGATCCGGTTTCAGCGGCTGTGCTTTTCAATAAATTGTCACGCATAGGCGAGTATTTATACAAATATACACAGGAATGAGGGCAATACACAAAAAGGCATCCCGGGATGGAATGCCTTTAATAATTTATTTAACAGAATTTGTCAGCAAAGCCGGATGCTCTGGCCAGTCTATTTTTTGTTCCTGTTACCCAGATCAATTACAATAGGGGTAGAGATACACAGGGACGAATACGTACCGATGATCCGTCCGATCAGCAGGGCAAAGATAAAGCCCCTGATGCTGGCACCACCAAAGATGAAGATCACCAGCAATACAAAAAATACAGTCAGTGAAGTCAGAATGGTACGGCTCAATGTACTGTTCAGCGCAAAGTTGATCAGTTTATTCCTTTCCTCACCATGCAGGTCATCTTTGCCGCTTTCACCCAGTTTTTCACGGATACGGTCAAACACCACCACGGTCTCTGTCATGGTATAACCCATTACCGTCAGGATCGCAGCAATGAAATCCTGTCCGATCTCCAGAGAGAAAGGCATAACGCCATCCAGAATGGTATAGAATGAAAGGACCAGTAAAACGTCATGGAACAAGGCGATCACCGCACCAAGACCATAATTCAGTTTCTTAAACCTTACAACGATGTAGAAGAACATCACCAGGCAGGAGAAAAGGATCGCACCGTAGGCGCCATAGACAATGTCACTGGCAATGATCGGCCCCACCTTCTCATTACTTTGGATCACATATTTTGCACCAGTCTGATCAAGACCATCTGTCAGTGCTTTTTCAACAAGCTTATCGGCACCATTGTCCTGATCCGTAATGTGGAAGGTGGTGGTGATCTTCAACTCATTGTCAGCGCCTGCCGTCTTGACGATTGTTTCAGATTCGGGAAATACAGCAGACAATTTGGATTTTACATCCTCTGTGTTCATTCCCTTGTCAAAATGCACAATATAAGTCCTGCCGCCTTTAAAGTCAATACCCAGGTTCAGTCCGCCGTTCTTGAAGTAGAAGATAAAACCAAGAACGATGATCACAGAAGAAATGATGTAATATTTTTTCCTGTGCCCTACGAAGTTGAAGGCAATGTTCTTGAACGCATGGATGGTCACGCTGTTGCCAAAAGTAATGTTTGACTTCTTGTCCAGCAGGTATTCAAATACCAGGCGCGAGATCAGCACCGCGCAGAACAGGGAAGAAACAATACCGATACACAGCGTTGTCGCAAAGCCTTGTACCGGTCCGCTGCCGAAAATATAGAGGATCACACCCAGTACCAGTACCGTCACGTTGGAGTCAATGATGGAAGACATCGCGTGTTTGAAACCTTCCCTGATCGCTACGGAAGTAGGCCTGCCTGCCGTCAGTTCCTCACGTACCCGTTCAAAGATCAGGATGTTCGCATCCACCGATAAACCGATTACCAGCACGATACCGGCAATACCAGGCAGCGTGAGTACCGCACCCAGGGAAACCAGGATACCCATAATGAAGAAGAGGTTGATCACCAAAGCAAGATTGGCAACCCATCCGGCCTTGTTGTAATACAGGGCCATAAAGATCAGGATCACGACAAATGCCAGTACAAAGGATAACAGGCCATTGTGGATTGCCACCTCACCCAGTGAAGGACCGACTACATACTCACCGACGATCCTGGCAGGAGCAGGCAGCTTGCCCGCCTTGAGGATATTGGCAAGATCCTGTGTATCATTTACGGTAAAATTGCCGGTGATCGAAGAAATGCCGTTAGGGATCTCGTTCTGAACAGTAGGGGCAGAATAAACCGTGTTGTCCAGTACGATCGCGATCGCCTTTTTGTTATTCGGATCCGCAGAGGCCTCAGCTGTAATTTTTTTCCATTTTTGCGCGCCCTCTCCGGTCATGTACATGGTCACCTCAGGCTTACCCTTCTGGTCATAGTCATGGCGGGCATCACTGATCGCATCGCCGCCCAGATCCGGCTTGCCGTCACTGGAAGTAACCTTGATCGCATACAACTCAAATATTTTGGCCGCGCCAGGGGCCGTCATACCAAGATCAGCAGGTTTTACGCTCCACATGAACTTGTAGCTCTGCGGAATGATCGCAGCGATCTCCGGCCTCCTGAAGAAAGCATTCACCTTCGCAGTATCTTTCTGAGCGACCCAGCCAACAGTAGGGCCCGGACGTAATGCAGGCTGTCCGTTCTCGCCCTGATAGGTCGGTACGTTAAGTACCGCAAACAGCGGATTTGACTTGGTCAGCTCCTGATTTCTCGCCGTAGCAGAGGTATCTTTAGTATTTTTGTTCTTTGTAAGATTAGCGAGCTTGCTTCCGGAAGCCGCAGCCGTATCGCCTGAAACCTTGGCTACGGTATCCGTAGTTTTAAGCAGGGAAGCCAGCGTTTTGTTGATGTTATCCATCACAGGATAGACCTCTTCGTTGTTGTAAACCTGCCAGAACTGAAGTTCAGCAGAGCCCTGCAGCAATTTGTGGACACGTTCCTTGTCCTGAACACCCGGCATTTCGATCAGGATACGGTTGGTGCCTTCCTGTTTCTGCATATTTGGGCTTACCACACCAAAACCGTCGATACGGCTCCGGATGATAATGAACGAACGGTCGATCGCGCTGGTCGCTTCCTTGGATAAATATCTCTTTACATCATCATTGCTGGCATCAGGCTTCAATGTGGTCGCATTATCCTGGTTGGAGAAAAAGTCGGCCAGTTTTACACCAGGAGAAAGTCTTTCAAACTCCGCAACGAACAGGCTGATGAAATCCTTGCCTCCCGCATTCAGCTGAGTCTGGGCAGCAGATAAAGCCTTGTTAAAATTAGCATCGTCAGTATTATTTGCCAGAGATTTGACCAGCTCACCGAGCGAGATCTCCATGGTCACGTTCATACCGCCTTTCAGGTCAAGACCAAGATTGATCTCTTTCTCCTTGCAGAACTGATAGTTAAATCCAAACAATGGATATACCGGCACAGTGGCCATGGAATCCAGGTAAGCCTTTTCCCTTTCCGGGTTGCCCTTGGCATAAGCTTTTGCATCATTTTCAACTTTTGATGTCACAAAGTTGAAAGAGAGAGAATACACACAGACAATACCTAGAAGTATTGCCATAAATTTAATAAAACCTTTACCCTGCATTGTTTGTAGTTATTATTCTATATCAGCTATATCTTTTTTTAACAAGTCGGCAAATCTAAATTATTTTTTTAAATAATTAGGCCACCTGACGGATTTTTTATTATGGAAATCAAGACCATCGGTCAGACCCTTTCCAGTGTAGAGAAAGTAAAGGCCACTGAATGTTTTTCATCTGCCTCATGTCGTTCGGAAGCGACTTCCTTCCACTGTAGCGGATCCGTCTCCGGAAAGTAAGCATCACCTTCATAGCGCTGATGAACCGTAGTCAGGTAAATGCGGTCTGTCCGGGGCAGGGCCAGCTTGTATATTTCAGCACCACCTACAATAAACACCTCCTCATCGGCAGGGCAAAGTGTCAGGGCCTCCTCAACAGAATGCACTGTTTCCGCACCGGAAATGTCCAGTCCTTTTTGCCTGGTGATCACAATATTTCTCCTGTTTGGAAGCGGCTTGCCTACGGAATCGAAGGTCTTGCGGCCCATGATGACCGTATGCCCCCTGGTAATGTTCTTGAAATGTTTCAGATCGTCAGGCAGGTGCCATAAGAGTTCATTGTCCTTGCCTATGGCCCTGTTTTGGGCCATGGCCACTACTGCGGTAACGATCATACTGCAACCACCCCTTTAATGTGCGGATGCGGATCATAATCTTTTAGCGTAAAATCTTCATACCTGAAGCTAAAAATATCCTTCACATCCGGGTTGATCTCCATAACCGGCAGTTTGCGCGGCTCACGGCTCAGTTGCAGCCTTGCCTGCTCAATATGGTTGTTGTACAGGTGGGCATCGCCAAGCGTGTGGATGAAATCACCATATTGCAAGCCGCAGACTTGTGCCACCATCATCGTCAACAGCGCATAAGAGGCAATGTTGAATGGTACACCAAGGAAAATGTCTGCACTGCGCTGGTACAGCTGGCAGCTCAGTTTGCCTTCTGCCACATAGAACTGGAAAAAAGCATGGCATGGCGGGAGCGCCATCTGGTCCACTTCTGCCACATTCCAGGCCGACACGATGATGCGCCGGGAGTCAGGATTGGTCTTTATGGTATCAATGATCTTCTGGATCTGGTCAATATGACCGCCGTCTGGTTTAGGCCATGACCTCCACTGCGAGCCATAGACCGGGCCAAGATTACCATCGGCATCGGCCCATTCATCCCAGATCCGGACACCGTTCTCCTTAAGATATTTAATATTGGTGTCTCCGCTCAGAAACCAGATCAGTTCATGGATGATGGATTTTAAATGCAGTTTCTTGGTCGTCACCATCGGAAAGCCGTCCTGGAGGTTGAAACGCATCTGGTAACCGAATACGCTGATGGTGCCGGTGCCAGTGCGGTCATGTTTTTGTGTGCCCTCATCCAGCACGTGCTGCATCAGATCTAAATATTGCTTCATGCTTGTTATGCTTTGGTGTTTAAGAACTGCCCTTACATCCGGGCGCTCCATCATAACCATTGCGAATATACTGAGCTGCGGTAAATAATACCACAAATGTGTAAAACTACTAACTTTACAATCCGGTAAAAATGATCTTCTGAAGGATTCAAAATGAAGTTGCCGGCCCGGAGAAGGCGTAAAAGCTCAGGAACTAAAGACTTTAGACCATTTCAGGCAACAACGACGCTTCCAAGGTACTGACTGTCCGACTGTCTTGACCGGTCTTTGGCTACAAAACCAACATAAGCATGCACCACCCGGTGGAGAAATTCCTGCCGTAGTCCGACTATTTCCGTGCCAGTAGACCTGAACGCACCAATATTGCAGTAAGAAGCTTTCCGGGCATCCAGATCGATCACCAGCAACATGACCTGGTCCATCGGATCTGCTCCTTCCTGTACAGCGGTATCCCAGTTGAAGCGCATGGTCATGGGGTCTTCTAATGCAAATGAAGGAGCCACAGCACCCGGCAAGTCACCGCCGGTCACCCTGAACCTCACCGGATCGATGGCCAGTGCCCCGCTTTCTTCTGTCAATGAATATTTCCTGTTGTAAGCATTTGCTCCCCTCATCCCTCCAGTCTTGGTGAACCAGCCGTGACAGCCTGCCTGGATAAAAGGCTTGATTGCAGACAAAGTATCCTGCACCAGCCCAAATGCCTCGCGATTGCGCAGCTCTCCCGGTGTTGCAGGTGCTTTTCTGTCCGGCAGAGAACGCATGACCTCCTGATCGCCCAATGTGTAACCCACAACAGTGCCTACTTTGCCACTGAATCCTCCTAAAATTCCATTTTTAAAAATTGCCATTAGTTTTTATAAATGATATATTTAATGAATAAGTTAATTGAGTTAAATATAAAACAAATTGTCAATTTAATTAATAATAATTCATAAATAAGTTGCTTTTTATTCGAAATTAACCCGTATTTCAAGCGGGTTATAAGCGCGTTAATTACTTGTTATGTGCGTATATAAATCTAATTTAACTTGAAAGAAAGATCTGTAGGACAACATAGAGGAAATCGAGAGGTCCGGGCCTGCAATTTTTGTATGTTTGCATTGGAAAGTGTGAGCATTACAGATCAGGTATCAGATTGTGGCATCAGATCATGTTTAGACCTACAGGTGATGTGACCAGAAAATATTAAAACAAAGGAAGATGCTCAGTTTTGCCAATGCCAAAATCAATCTAGGCCTCCATGTGCTGGAAAAGAGACCTGACGGCTATCATAACCTTGAGACGGTTTTTTATCCGGTAAAAGTCTTTGATGTGATCGAACTGACGGATTCCCCGACCGGCGGAACTGCGCTTGGTGTCCATGGTGCAGGCATACCAGGCCCGGCAACCGACAATATATGCTTGAAGGCGTTTGCTGTTTTGAACAAAGATTTTAAGCTGCCTCCTCAACAGATCACGCTGTTGAAGAACATCCCGGTGGGGGCCGGCCTGGGCGGCGGCTCAGCAGATGCGGCCTTCCTGGTAAAGTTACTCAATGAGAAGTTTAGTCTTGGCTTGTCTGAAGCGCAAATGGAAGATTATGTACGTCCGCTCGGTGCAGATTGTCCCTTTTTCATCCGGAACAGGCCGGTCTATGCTGCAGGTAAAGGTGATGTGTTCAGTGACATCAGCATCGATCTCTCCGGCTATTTCCTGGCGCTGGTCAAACCTGGCCTGCATGTTTCGACTGCTGAGGCGTACCACGGTATTATACCGGCAATACCTTCGGTCCCGCTAAAGGAACTGATCGGATTGCCGGTAGCTAAATGGCGCAAAAACCTGAAAAATGATTTTGAGGCTCCGGTATTTGCAAAATATCCTGAGATCGGGCAGATCAGGGACCATCTTTACCAGAAGGGCGCAATCTATGCTGCCATGAGCGGCAGTGGTTCCTCGGTGTTCGGAATTTTTGAAAAGCCAATACAGCTCCCTGAGCTGGAAACAAGCTGCGGGGTTTTTTACGATGTCTGAAAATTGCAGAACGTGTCATTTTCGGCTTTGCACTGTACTTTATCATGTGCAGGCAATATTTCTGCCGGATGCTGTACACAGCTCGCTGGTTTTTGGGATATTTGACGAGCATCCTGCATCGCAGGAACAAGAGTAGAAAAAAAGATATGGAAATCAATCTGATCCGCAAAAGCGGAAAATTTAATTTTGAGGCAGAGAATGCCGGAGGGTTTAAAGTAGAGCTGGATGCCAAGGCCGAGATCGGGGGAGAGGGAAAGGGCTTCAGACCAATGGAAATGCTGCTGGCCGGGCTGGGCGGATGCAGCGGAATTGATATGGTCAATGTACTGACCAAACAAAAGGAACCGCTGGAAGACATTAAGATCTCGATCAGGGCAACCCGCAGGGATGAAGAGATTCCTGCGATCTTTAAGGTGATCAATATCCATTTTGACCTTTATGGTGCCTTGAGTGCCGGTAAGGTAGAACGGGCCTTGAGCATGACCTTTGAAAAGTATTGCTCTGTATCCAACATACTCGAGCGTTCAGCCGAACTTAAATATACTTACACAATACACAACTGAGAACAGGTATACCGTAAAATAAGGGTCCAGCTTGCCTTGACCGGTACCAGACATTGACTATAAATACCAAACTATTTGATTCTAAATAATATGCAGGAGAATAATTTCGAGACCGTTGCCATACGTTTGCAGGCGGAAAGGAGCCAGTACAAGGAGCATTCTGTTCCGTTATACCTGACCTCAAGTTATAAATTTGATGATGCGGAAGATATGCGGGCATTGTTTGCAAATGAGAAAGAAGGGAATGTGTACAGCCGATACGCCAATCCGAATACTGATGAACTGATCAGTAAAATGGCTGCGCTGGAAGGTTCGGAGACGGGATGGGCCACTGCAAGCGGAATGGCTGCGATCTTCACTACTTTTGGTGCATTTTTGAAATCGGGTGACCATGTGCTGTCCAGCCGATCGGTCTTTGGCTCTACGCATCAGTTGCTGAACAACGTATTCTCTAAATGGGGCATTACTTATACTTATGCTGATCTGGATAAGCCGGAGCAATGGGAAAACGGCATTCGTTCAAATACCAGGATGATCTTTGTCGAAACTCCTTCCAACCCTGGAATTGATATTATTGATCTTGACTGGTTGTCTAAGTTCGCTAAAAAACACGGGGTCCTGCTGGTGATCGACAATTGCTTTGCTACTCCATATTTGCAGCAGCCTATCCGGCTGGGTGCTGATATTTCAATACATTCTGCTACTAAATTTATTGATGGTCAGGGCCGTACACTGGGCGGGATCATTCTGGGCACTTCAGCGCTGATCAAAGAGATCGAGGGTTTTGCTAGGCATAGCGGGCCGGCCATGTCCCCGTTCAATGCCTGGATACTGTCCAAGAGCCTGGAGACTTTGGCTGTACGTATGGACAGGCATTGTGAGAATGCCCTCAGCGTCGCTGAATTCCTGGAACGCCATCCGAAAGTTAAAAGGGTAATGTATCCTTTTTTGCCGTCACATCCTCAATATGAGATCGCTAAAAAGCAAATGAAGGCCGGCGGCGGCATAGTTACGCTGGTAATCGAAGGTGGAGTAGTTGCTGCGGGCGCTTTTATGGACAAACTGAAAATGTTTTCGATCTCTGCCAATCTTGGTGATACGAGATCGATCGCAACACACCCGGCCACCAGTACGCACTCCAAACTCAGCGAAGAGGAAAGATTGCAGGTAGGGATTGAACAGGGAACGGTCCGTTTATCGATAGGTTTGGAGCATATCAATGATATTCTGGCTGATATTGAACAGGCCCTGGATTAAGGTTTAGCTGATGTAATCGCGGTCGTCGTCGCTCAGCTCTTTTCTGGCATTTGAATTTTTATTGCGGTCCTCGGGATATTCCTGGGGATCGTTTCTGTCGTAAGTACTCACCCTGATCTTTGGCTTTCCCGCCCAGAAGCCAAGAATGAATCCTACCAAAGTACAGACCCCCACCACGACCAGCTTGCTGACCGGCTTTTCAAAAAAGATGAAATTGAAATCTACAGCGTCTGTATTGATGGTCAGAAAAATTGTAATGATCGCGGTAAATACGATGATGAAAATGGTTTTTGCACTCATGGTCTAAAAGCTGTAATCAAAAATTAATTCTAATATAGGGTTTTGGTGGTACACTTTGTTTACGAAGACAAATCTCGCACCAAGATCTACCAGAGGCTGGTAGCGCAGCAGGTGCATGCTGCTGCGCAGTTCAAATCCGTAGGTTTTTGGCTCGGCCAGGTTGGTTTCCAGGCCTATATTCTCGTAGTGGCAGAACAATCCTGCCCTCAGGTTCCTGATATAGGCCAGCGGACCGATCTCTGCGTCGGGAAAAGCAAATGGGAAGCGGTAGTTGAACAGCAGCGTGTTTTTCAGCATACTGCGCGCCCTGATGTTGTTGTAGCCGTACACGCTGTTGATCTCCCGGTCGTAGCTGCGGACGCCCGTGGCGGTCTGATAGTTGAAATTGGCCAGAAAGCTGTGGTTTTTGCCCAAGCCTGGGAAATACAGGAATCCTTCCGCAGCAAAAAGTCTTCCGTTCAGGTTGCCGGCAAATGGCTGGTGCATGTAAGTAAACCGTAAAGTTTGTGCCCACCTGGGCGCAATATCCCGCGGGGCCATGGTCAGGCTATGGGCAAATGTTGCGTTGTATTCTACCGGAAAGCTGACGGTCCGGATAAAATTAGCGGGCAGATTTTCTGTCGCATACCGGGTGGTGTAGCTGGTCAGTGCATTGAACGAAAAATTATAATTGTGGTTGAGCGCATTGATGCGCAGCGGTACCGAGGCTTGCAACTGCACTACATTTTCCCGCCAGTCTCCTTGCTGCATGCCTTCCCTGCTGTCATAGAAAGTGCGGCGGGGCCTGTTTCTGTATGATGCCCGCAGAATGGGATAGAGCGCTTTAAAGCTGAAGCCTGTGTTGTACTCAAACCTGTTGAGGTCGCGGTAATAGTCTGCTCCTGCGAAAAAATCGAGGGTGTTGAGCAGGTTGCT